>Ga0210126_100026_pt1 | contig 11979 bp, 10 predicted proteins | sample RushMan_ThreeSqC_FD_185560 | JGI IMG/M metagenome (GOLD analysis project Ga0210126, IMG submission 185560) | Wetland microbial communities from San Francisco Bay, California, USA, that impact long-term carbon sequestration - RushMan_ThreeSqC_D2... | ecosystem: Environmental > Aquatic > Marine >... | reverse complement strand
GCCGAGATGATGGCCTACGACCCGACCGCCGGCGAGCTGCGCACCCACTACGCCGGCTTCTTCGACCCCGGCTTCGGCTACGACCCGGCGGGCGACCGCCACGGCAGCCGCGCCGCGCTTGAGGTCCGCGCCCGCGACGTCTCCTTCATGGTCGAGCACCGCCAGCCCGTCTGCAAGCTGGCGCTGGAGCGGACCAGTGTGCCGGCCGAGCGGTTGTATGGCGCGGGGCTCGGGTCCAACTACCAGGGCCAGGTGACGATGCTCAGCAAGCACTTCGAGGAGCAGGTGGTTTCGGGAGGGGCCGGGTGACCTCTCCCAAAACGCGCGGCTGACGCCGCGCTGAGTGTTTTGGGAGAGGTCACCCGGCCCCTCGATGGTTCAGCCGTGGGTGGGGAGGGTTCCGCTGATCACGTAGCGGAGGACATCGACGACCTGCTCGGCGGTGCGGGCGGTGGCTTGGGCGGCACGGTCGACCTCCTTGAGGGCGTGGTCGAGGTCGGGGTCGTGCAGGGTGACGATCGGCTTGCCCAGGGCGGCCGCGTAGCCGGCGTCGAAGGCCGCGTTCCACTGGCGATACTTGTCGCCGAAGCGGACGACGACCACGTCGGCGGCGCGGATCAGCGTCTGGGTACGAATCGCGTTGACGCCGGCGCCCATGTGGTCACGCCAGAACGGTGCGCTCTCCCCGCCCAGCGTTCCCGTCCCCGCGTCGTCGGAGGCGGCATGGTCGGTGACCGGTGCCGAGAACTCCGCCGGCAGCCCCGCCTCCCGCACGCCTGCCTCGATCCGCTCGCGCCAGTCAGAGTGGATCTCGCCGGAGAGATAGACCTTCCAAACCTTCTCAGCCACACACCCGAGCTTAGCTTGGGATGTCGGGGACGGGCTGCGGCGCGCGAAGGACCCCCCGCCCCCTAACCCTGATCGAGGTGTTCGAAGAGGCACTCCTCGGGCGCCTTGTCGTCGCGGAACCGGTGGAACCTTGCGCCGTGCCTGATCCGGCCCGCCGAGGCGTGGTCGTAGCCGACCTCGATCACCAGCTCGGGTCGCAGCGCCACCCACTCGAGCTCGCGCCCGCCAGTCCAGCGGCTCGGCTCGGCGGTGCCGCTCTGGCCCGTCGCCAACGGCTCCAGCAGGGTCCTCAGCCCACGTTTGGTCTCCGCGGTGAAGCCGGAGATGTGGCCTACCGAGCGCAGCTCGTCACCGTCGTAGAGGCCGAGGATCAGCGAGCCGACGGTCCCCTCCTCCTTGCCCGGTCGCCAGCCCATCACGACGCACTCGATCGTGCGCTCGCGCTTGACCTTGGCCATGCCTTTGCGCTTGCCCGGCAGGTAGGGGGCGCCGAGCTGCTTCGCCATCGTCCCCTCGGTCCGGCGCAGCCACTGCTCGGCCCGCGCCGGGTCGGCGCTGAGCGCGCTGACCTCAACCTGTCCCGCCGGGACGAGTGCTGCATTCGCCGTGTCCATGACGGCGAATGCAGCACTCGTCTTCTCGAGCCGTGCCCGCCTTTCCCCGAACGGCGTCTCCAGCAGCGACTCCTCACCCTCGGCGAGCAGGTCGAAGGCGACGTAGCTGGCGGGGATCTCGCTCGCCAGCAGGGCGATCCGCGACTCGGCCGGGTGGATGCGGCTCTGCAGGGCGTCAAACTCGAGGTTACCCTCGGCGTCGCGGATGACCAGCTCGCCATCGAGCACGTAGGCGCCGGGGGCGAAGCTCAGCTCGGGGAAGTAGCGGGCCAGCGCCTTGCCGCCGCGCGACTGGATGTAGGTCTGATCGCCGTCGACGAAGACGATCGCGCGGAAGCCGTCGAGCTTCTGCTCGTAGACCCACTCCTCGCCGAGCGGCAGCAGTTTGCGACTCAGCGCCAGCTGCGGTTCGATCGGTGGGGAGAGGGGAAGGGTCAACCTGGTCCGACAGTTTGCCGGCGCGCCCGCGCCTCGCGCGGGTCGGGGATCGGCACCGCTGCCAGCAGCTGCCTCGTGTAGGGGTCTTCGGGCCGCTCGCAGACCCGGTCGGCCGGTCCCTCCTCGACGATCTTGCCTGCGTTCATAACCGCGATCCGGTCGGAAACGTGGCGGACGACGCCGATGTCGTGGGCGACGAAGAGGTAGGTGAGGCCGAAGTCCTGCTGCAGCTCGGCGAGCAGCGCCAGGATCTGGGCGCGGATCGAGACGTCGAGCGCCGAGACCGGCTCGTCGGCGACGATCAGCTTCGGCCGCAGGGCCAGCGCCCGGGCGATCCCGATCCGCTGCCGCTGGCCGCCGGAGAACTCGTGCGGGTAGCGGTCGAAGCACTCGGCGCCGAGACCGACCCGGTCGAGCAGCTCCAGCACCCGCCGCCGCAGCTCGTCACCGCGCGCGGCGCCCTGCCGGCGCAGCGGCTCGCCGACGATCTGGCCGATCCGCTTGCGCGGGTTGAGCGAGGCGTAGGGGTCCTGGAAGACGATCTGCATCTGCTGCCGCAGCGGCCGCATCGCCCGCCGCGAGAGCCCGGCGATCTCGCGTCCCTCGAAGCGGACCGAGCCGGAGCTCGGCTCGACCAGGCCGAGCGCGGCGCGGCAGAGCGTCGTCTTGCCGCAGCCCGACTCGCCGACGAGGCCCAGCGTTTCCCCCTTGCGGATGCTGAGGCTGACCCCGTCGACCGCTCGCACCCGGTCGACCTCGCGGTCGATCAGCAGGCCGCTCTTGACCGGATAGTGCTTGACCAGGTCGGTGACCTCGAGCAGGGCCTCGCCCCGCGGCGCCGGTCGCAGCGGCGGGGCGCTGTCGATCCGCACCACCGCGCCCAGCAGCTGTTGCGTGTAGGGGTCCTCGGCGGCGTAGAAGACCTGGTCGAGGGAGCCGCGCTCGACGATCCGCCCCTCGTGCATCACCAGCACCCGGTCGGCGACCTCGGCGACGACGCCGAGGTCGTGGGTGATCAGGATCGTCGCCAGCCCGCGTTCGCGGTTGAGCCGCTCGAGCAGGGCGAGGATCTGCGCCTGCACGGTGACGTCGAGCGCCGTCGTCGGCTCGTCGGCGATCAGGATCTCGGGTTCCAGGGCCAGTGCCATCGCGATCATCGCCCGCTGTCGCATGCCGCCGGAGAACTCGTGCGGGTAGGCGTCGACGCGGCGGGCGACGTCGGCGATGCCGACCGAGTCGAGCAGCCCGATTGCCCGCTTCCGCGCCTCGGCCTTGCCGACCTCGGGCCGGTGGGCGCGGATCGCCTCGATTATCTGGGCGCCGATCCGGTAGACCGGGTTGAACGAGGTCATCGGGTCCTGGAAGACCATCGCCACCCGCTCGCCCCGCACCTCGCGCAGGCCCGCCTGGCTGGCGCCGATCAGGTCGGTCTCGCCGAGCTGCGCCGCGCCCTCGACCCGCGTGTTCGGTCCCCGCGTCAGGCCGACCAGCGTCTGCGCGGTGACGCTCTTGCCCGAGCCCGACTCGCCGACGATCGCCAGCACCTCGCCCGCCTCCAGATCGAAGCTGACCCCGTCGACCGCCTGCACGTGCCCGCTCTGGGTGTTGAACCCGACCCGCAGGTCGCGCACGCTCAGCAGGCTCATCGCCCCTCCTTCCGGTGCGCTTTATGCACTCCTGAGGTCCAAAAGGCGCACCGGAAGCTCATCGGGCTTCCGTTCCGAGGCGGATGCGGGGGTCGAGCCAGGCGTAGGCGATGTCGACCAGGGTGTTGAAGAGGACGACGAAGAAGGCGCCGAAGAGGACGATCGCCATGATCGGCGGCAGGTCGGTGTTGATCAGCGATTCGTAGGCGTACTGGCCGATGCCGTTGAGGCTGAAGATCGCTTCGACCACGATCGCGCCGCCGAGCAGGCTGCCGAAGTCGAGGCCGAAGAGGGTGACGATCGGGATCAGCGAGTTGCGCAGCACGTGGCGGGTCATCACCCGCCGCTCGCCGAGGCCCTTGGCGCGGGCGGTGCGGACGTAGTCCTCGCCCATCGCGTCGAGCATGTTGGAGCGCAGCACGCGGCTGTAGACGCCGACGTAGACGATCGCCATCGTCACCCAGGGCAGGATCAGGTGGTTGGCCCAGTCGAGCGGGCTTTCGGTGAACTCGACGTAGCCCCCGGAGGGGAAGAGCTCGAGCTTGTAGGTGAGGTAGTTGAGGAAGATCGCCGCCAGCCAGAAGACCGGCATCGAGATCCCGGCGACGGCGACGATCGTCAGCGTGCGGTCGAGCATCCCCCCGGCGCGGACCGCCGAGAGGTAGCCGAAGAGGATGCCGAAGAACATCCAGATGACCGCGGCGCCGATGCAGAGCGAGAAGGTTGCCGGGACGCCTTCGGCGATCCGCGCGTCGACGTTTTCGCGCCCTTCGTAGGAGATCACGTCGCCCGTGAAGATCTTCTTCATCATCGTCGCGTACTGCTGCGGCAGCGACTGGTCGAAGCCCCATTCCTCGGTGATGCTGGCGACCAGCCGCGGGGTGGCGTTCTTGCCTGCCATCCGCTGGGCCGGCTCGGAGTTGGGGATCACGTTGAAGATCAGGAAGGTCAGCACCGAGACGGCGAAGAGGACGGCGACCATGCCGAGCAGGCGCCTGGCGACGAAGCGGGCCATCAGGGCACGACCCCCTCGTCGATCTCGGCGGCGCTGAGGCCGCTGCGGACCTCGAAGCGGAGTTTGGATTTCGGGTCGAGCGCGTCGCGCAGGCCGTCGCCGAGGATGTTGACCGAGAGCACCGTGAGCAGCAGCATCGTGCCCGGGATGACGGTCAGCAGCGGGGCGCTGGTGATCAGCTCGAAGCCGCTGCCGATCATCGTCCCCCAGGACGTGTTGGGCGCCTGCACGCCGACCCCGAGGAAGGAGAGCATCGACTCGAGCAGCATGCTGTTGGCGACGCCGAGGGTGAAGAAGACGATCAGGGTCGAGTAGAGGTTGGGCAGCAGCTCGCCGAACATGATTCGCAGCGGCCCTGCGCCCTGCGCTTCCGCCGCCTCGACGAACTCCTTCTCGCGCAGGGCGAGGACCTCACCGCGGATCGGCCGCGCCATGTAGGGGACGTAGACGACGCCGATGATCAGGATCGGGATCCAGATCGAGCTGCCCGAGAGGGCGAACGGGCCGAGCTGAAGGCCGCCTACTGCGAGCGAGAGGCCGAGGGCGATCGCCAGCAGGGTCACCGGATAGGCCCAGACGACGTCCATCGCGCGGGCGATCACGGTGTCGGTCCAGCCGCGGAAGTAGCCTGCCAGCAGGCCCAGGAGCGTGGCCAGCAGGGTGGTGATTAGGGTCGCGGCGAAGCCGATCAGCAGCGAGGTCCGGCCGCCGTACATCAGCCGCACCATCTCGTCGCGGCCGAGGCGGCCGTCGGCGCCGAGGAAGAACTTGCCGCCGGCGCCGAGCCAGAGCGGCCCGACCGGTTTGCCGCTGGGGTTGACGACTTCGCGCTCTTCGCCGCCGACCTCGACCTTTTCCAGCGTGTGGGTCTCGTTCGGCCCGGTGTGGGCGACGTTGCCGGCCCAGAGCGGGGCGGCGAGGGTGAAGGCGACGATCAGGACGAAGAGGCCGCCGAAGGCGAGCGCCACGCGGTTGCCCCGCAGCCGCCGCCAGCCGAGCCGCCACGGGCTTTCGCCCGTGTGGCTCGGAGTGACGGCGGCGCTAACCTCGGAAGCCACCCGCCTATTGTGAATAGCGCGGCGGCTACTTCAGCTCGAAGCTGGTCAGGCTGTGCCCGAACGTCGGGTTGAAGATCACCTTGTCGAGGTCGATTTCGCTGTCGACGAAGGTCGAGGTGGTGTTGGAGCCGTAGGGGGCCCAGACCGCTTCTTCCATGTAGGCCTTGTCCATTTCCGCGTACTCGGCTTCCTGATTGGGGCCGAGCGGCTCTCCGGCCAGCCTCGTGATCTTTTCGTTCAGCTCCTTGATGTCGGTGCGCGAAAAGTTCGTGTTGTTGGTCGGCGCGATCGATTCGCCGGCCAGCAGCGGCTGGAAGAAGTTGTTCGGGTTGGGATAGTCCTCGAACCAGTCGGACCAGCCGGTGTCGAGGTCGGGCGTCGTTTCGTTGCCGATGATCGTGAAGTAGTTGTCGGCGTTGATCGTCTTCAGCTTGGCGTTGAAGCCGAGTTCGTTGAGGACGTCCTGGTAGTAGGCACCCGCGTCGCTGTTCGGGCTTTCGTTGTCGGTCCAGACGGTGATCTCGGTGTCGGCGGGGTTGGCTTCCTTGAACACCTGCTTGGCCTTGGCCATGTCGTGCGGGTAGAGGTTGAGATCCTCGTGGCCTGGCATCCCCGCTGGCAGGATCTGGTGGGCGGCGGTGAGCGAGCCGGCGTAGATCCGTTCCAGCGCTTCCGGGTCGATCGCGTAGTTGACCGCCTGGCGCACCTTGACGTCGTCGAACGGCGCCTTTTCGTTGTTCATCCAGAAGTAGTAGACGTTGATCGGGTGGTCGACGCGGAACTGCGTCCCTTCGTACTTGTTGACGATTTTTTCGCGCTGGTCCGCGGGCACCAGGGTCTGCATCCACATCGTCTTGTCGTTTTCGATTTCGTTGACCTGGGTCGCGTCGTTGCGGACGACCTTGATCTCGACCTTGTCGAAGTGGCCGTCGCCGACGCCTTCGATCTGATCGCCGTTGGCCTTGGCCCACTGCGGGTTGCGCTCGTAGGACCAGCCGCGGCCCGGTTCGGACTTGGTGATCACGTAGGGGCCGGTGGCCGGCGGCGGATCGGCGGTCAGGTTCTTCGCCGGCGTGCCCGACGGCAGCACCGCGGCGAAGAGCATGCCGAGCTCGTTGCTGAAGGTGCCGCGCGGGCCGGTCAGTTCGATCGTGATCTCGCCGGTCGCGTCGTCGGTTTCGATCCCGGAGATGCCGCCCTGCTTGGTTTCGGCGAATTCTTCGGCGCCGACGATGGTTTCGTAGAAGAACGAGCCCGGCGAGTTGATCTTGAACAGGCGTTCCATCGTGCTCTTGAAGTCGGATGCCTTGACTGGGGTGCCGTCGGAGTACTTGAGGCCGTCGCGCAGCGTCAGCTTGTAGGTCTTGCCGCCGTTGCTGATCTCCGGCATGCTTTCGGCGAGGCCGGGCACGACCTGGCCGCCTTCCTCACCGTTGGCGCGCTTGTAGGTCAGCAGCGGCAGGTAGGTGTCGTACATCGCCGTCCAGCCTTCCTGCGTGTACGACAGCCCCGGGTCGAGATAGTCCGGGAACGAGGCAAAGCTGCCTGTCAGCGTGCCCCCTTCCTCGCTGCTCGAGCCGCTGCCGCAGGCAGCGATGCCGAGGGCAGAGCCCGCGACTAGAAATAGGGTCAACAGGGCGAGACCTTGCTTTCTCAACTGACTACCTCCGGTTTGGACCGAGCAGGTGGGCGATTCCCTCCCACTGGAATCAGCTCCACCATAATCTCTGGGTCGGCGCCAACTGACGCCACGCTTCCCTTTTCCGCGTCCTCGGGCCAATTCCTACCCAGCGCCAGGGCAGCGACGGCAACCGTGGCCAGGACGCCGGTTCCGGCCAGGAGGAAGGTCGCTCGCGGGCTGGCGACGCTGGCGACGAGGCCGCCGGCGAGGTAGCCGACGCCCGGCATCGCCGCCCCGACCGACTCGAGCACGCTCATCACCCGTGCCTGCATGCTGGCGACGGTCAGCTCCTGCACGGCGCTGACGGCGCTTACCCACTGGACTCCGTTGCCGGTGCCGCCGACGACGGCCGCCGCGCAGGCGAGCGCCAGCGTCGGCGCGGCGGCCAGCCCCAGGTAGCCGGCCCCCACCGCGACCGTGCTGAAGAAGAGCAGGATTGGGAGCGAGGCTTTGCGCACGGCGGCGAAGACGATGCTGCCGAACAGCATGCCCACGCCCCAGCTCGCCAGCAGCAGGCCGTAGCCGGTGTCGCCCGCGTCGAGGGTCTGCTTGGCGAAGATCACCTCGATCGGGATCACCGCGGCGAAGAAGACGAAGGCCGCTCCCTGGGCGACCAGCAGTCGCCGCAGGGTCGCCCTCCCGCGGATGTAGGCGAGGCCGGCGCGGACCCGGTCGCGGACCAGCCCGGGCTCGGGCTCGGCCTGGGGCAGCGCCCCCGCCGTCAGCAGGATCCAGGCGATCGCGTAGAAGGAGACGGCGTCGAGCAGGAGGGCGGACTGGACGCCAAAGCCGGCGACCATCAGCCCCGCGATTCCCGGCCCGATCGCGGCTCCTCCGGTGAAGGCGACGTTGAGCACGGCGTTGCCGGATCGCAACTCCCCGGCCGGCTCCAGCAGGGCGACGACGACGGCGCGGGTAAGTGCCCGCCCGGCCAGCGCCAGGGCGCCGTCGACCGTCGCCAGCACGATCACCCCGGCGAGGGCGAACTCGTTTCCGGCGAGCAGCGCCAGGGCGCCGAAGGCCGCCGCCTCGCCGCAATAGATCACCGGCAGGGCGATGCGCGGCGGCGGTTGCTCGACCCGCGCGACCAGGATCGGCGCGATCAGGGCGGGGAGGAAACGGGTGCCGATGAACAGCGCCGCCGTCGCCATCGCGCTCCCCGTGCGGTCGTAGACGAGCACCGAGAGGGCCACGATCCCCATCCAGTCGCCCAGCTCGTTGACCCCGTAGCTCAGCGCCAAACGCCGAAATTGCGGCCTTCTCAGGGGGTCTATCAGGCGTGGTTTACGCATTGTTGGACGCACGAACTACTGCATTTATGCACAAGATTTCCTGCAGATGCACAAGTTTTGGCGAAGCTGTGCTACAAAGTTGGCAGGCAATTCACGAGTTTCAGTGCGCAGTACGCAATCTGAGGGTTTCAACGACTGAAGGGAAAAGGAACAATGGGCTTCCGTAACTAGGTTCTTCAAGCGAGTCTTTGGCGCTCGCCCAGTTTCGAAGGGCGTCCCGTTCGCGGGGCGCCCTTTTTGGTTCTACCGGTTTCGTGGCAAGCGACCGCGCACCTTCCGCAGGGCGCTTTGCCCGTTTTCCCTGCAAAACCGGTTTCGGACGTCTGCTTGCAGCGGCCAAAGCCACCTTGCCAGCCAGCAGGTCGGACGCTACCTTCAGTTGGGCAACCCGCTAGCGGCAGGACCAGTCGACCTGGCAAGGAAATCGGCGATGGCCCAGGAATCTGTAGCCGGTTGCGGCCCGCACGCAGCGCACCCCCCAGAACCAGATGGCCGATCCGATGCCTGACACCCGTCCCACCCGCGCAGCTATCGCAGGCATGAGCGCGTCGCTGGCGGCCACGGCTGCCTTCGCCATTTGGTGGGCGCCTGAATGCGACTGGAACCTGCCCCTCTTCGCGGTCCTGCTCACCTTCTCCATATTCAGCGACCTGACCGCGGTCTCGACCGAATCGAAGGTCAAGGTCTCGGGCAGCTTCCTTGCCCTGGTCGTGGCGATGGTCTTCCTCGGCGGTACGCCGGCAAGCCTGATCGGCATCGCCACGATCGCCGTCGGCTGGCTGCGCTGGCGCGACGAGGGCCACTACCTGCTCAACAACCTGCTCACCTACGCGGTTTTCCCGCTGGCCGGCGGCATCGCCTTCAAGCTGGTCACCGAAACCGCCGGGCTGGCCCAGGACGAGGCCTACTTCTACCTGCTCGTCTTCGCGCTCTTCCAGTTCTCCCTGGCGATCAACTTCGTCCTCGTCGCCGGCTATCGCGCCTACGTCGAGCGGACTCCGTTCTCCGGCCAGCTGCGCGTCCTCCCGCCGGTCCTCCCGTCCGAGTTCGCCAGCGCCATGCTCGCCGTCGCCGTCGCCTTCATCTACCACGTGATCGGGATCTCGGCGATCGCGCTCTTCGGCGTCGTCTTGATCACCTTCCAGTACCTGCTCGGCCAGCTGCTGCTCTCCCAGCAGCGGGCGCTGGAGCTGGAGCGGCGCAGCAACCAGCTCGCCAGCTTCCAAGTCGGGATGTTGAGCGCGATGCTGCGCACCCTCGACCTGCGGGACCAGATGACGGCGCGGCATTCCGCTGCGGTGGCGCGCTACTCCCGGGCGATCGCCCAGCGGGCGGGCTACTCGCGCCAGGAAGAGGAGCTCGTTCACATCGCCGCCCTGCTTCACGACATCGGCAAGTTCATCCTTCCCGACCGCATCCTCAAGGCCAACGTGCCGCTGACGGACGAGGACTGGATGCTGATCCGCCGCCACCCGCAGCAGGGCGCCCGGGTCGTCTCCTCGCTCGACGGCTACGGGCCGGTGGCCGAGATCATCCTCGCCCACCACGAGCGGATCGACGGCAAGGGCTACCCGCGCGGCCTGGCCGGCGACGACATCCCCGAGCTGGCCCGGATCATCTCCGTCGCCGATACCTACGACGTGATGACGGCCCGCGACTCGTACCGCACCCCGGTCTCCACGCACGAGGCGATCCAGGAGCTGCGCCGGGTGGCCGGCAAGCAGCTCGATTCCCGCTTCGTCGAGGTCTTCATCGAGCTGCTCGAGGGCAAGGACGTCTCCTTCCAGCACGGTGAGGCGGCCGACTTCGAGAAGGAGCTGGCGCTCGAATCCCGGATCGAAGAGACCGCCAGCCCCCTGGGCAACAGCACCCGCTTTCAACCCTCCAACACAGTCACCGTCGCCTAACCCCCCGCCGACGGGCCTGCAACGTCCAATATTTGGACGTTGCAGGCCCGTCGGCCCAAGGTCGATACGGTTCGGGTTATGCGCGCGGTTACGTTTCAGGGGCCGGGGGAGGTTCGGGTTGAGGAGAAGGGTGAGCCTGAGCTGGGGGCTGGCGACGATGCGGTAGTGCGGGTCGAGGCGAGCGGGATCTGCGGCTCCGACCTGCACATCTTCCACGGGCGGGTGCCGGTCGAACCGGGATTTACGATCGGGCACGAGTTCGTCGGCACGGTGCTGGCCGCGGGCGCCGATGTCGAGCGGGTCGCCGTCGGCGACCGCGTGCTCGGCTGCTTCCACACCGCCTGCGCGACCTGCGTCTCCTGCCTGCGCGGCGACTACCACCGCTGCGAGCAGGGCCAGACCTTCGGCCACGGCGCCCACCTCGGCAACCTGCAGGGCGCCCAGGCGGAGCAGCTGCTCGTCCCGCGCGCCAACCTGACGCTGCGGCGGGTGCCGGAGGGTATGAGCGACGAGGTCGCGCTCTTCGCCGGCGATGTGATGGGCACCGGCTACCACGCTGTGGCCCACGCCGGGATGCGTTCCGGCGACACGGTCGCCGTGCTCGGCCTCGGCCCGGTCGGGCTCTGCGCCGTGCAGGCGGCGCGGGCGGCCGGGGCGACCAAGGTCTTCGCGGTCGACTCGGTCGAGCAGCGCCTGGCGATGGCGGCTGGGTTCGGCGCCATCCCGATCCACCTGACCGAAGAAGAGCCGAAGCGGGTGGTGCGGGCGGCGACCGAGAAGCGTGGCGTCGACGTGGTCGTCGACGCGGTCGGCGACCCCGGGCCGCTGGCGATGGCTGTCAGCCTCGCCCGCGACGCCGGCACGGTCTCGGGCATCGGCGCCTACGCAGGCAAGGGCGAGGTGCCGCTGGGCCTGGCCTGGCTCAAGGGCCTGACCCTCCGTCTCGGCCTCGCCAACGTGATCGCCCACGTCGACCGGGTCCTCGCCCTCATAGAGACCGGCACGCTCGACCCGTCGCCCCTCGTCACCCACCGGATGAAGCTCGACGACGCGGCCGCGGCCTACGCCCTCTACGACCGCCGCGAAGCCCTGAAGATCGTCCTCACCCCGTAGACGCCGCACTAGCATTAGGGCCATGGCTCTGCTGGGCGATGCCGAGATCGAGGAGAGGATGGCCGCCCTCGACGGCTGGGCTCGCTCCGGCGAGGCGATCGTCAAGGCCTTTGCCTGCGGCGACTTCGTCGGCTCGGTGGCCTTCGTCCAGGCGATTGTCGCGCCGGCCGAGGAGATGAATCACCATCCGGATCTCGCGATCTCCTGGGCGACGGTGACCGTCAGGATCACCAACCACGGCGAGGGCGGGCTCACCGCGGCTGACTTCGAGCTCGCGGCCCGCATCGACGCGCTCGCCTGAGCGCCGGCGGAGTTCCCGCATGCGCCTGCTGCACGTACTCGCGACGCGGCCGAACTTCGTCAAGA
>Ga0210126_100025_pt1 | contig 12027 bp, 12 predicted proteins | sample RushMan_ThreeSqC_FD_185560 | JGI IMG/M metagenome (GOLD analysis project Ga0210126, IMG submission 185560) | Wetland microbial communities from San Francisco Bay, California, USA, that impact long-term carbon sequestration - RushMan_ThreeSqC_D2... | ecosystem: Environmental > Aquatic > Marine >... | reverse complement strand
GGGGACGATGAAGTAGGAGGTGTAGACGAGGGTGAAGGCGACGTCCCACCAGGCGACGGCTCCCGGGCGGTAGAGGTGGGACTGGAGCCACTCGGTCGGGGTCCCGCCGAGGAAGACGAAGCGATCGAAGTCGATCATCGGCGAGAAGTGGACGCCGATGCCGAGCGAGTCGGCGGCGCCGCGGGTGAAGTCGTAGACGGCGAGCACGGCCACGATCGGCAGCCAGTCGAGGACGATCTGAAGCATCTCCCGTGGCGGCCGCCCGATCGAGACGCAGGCCAGGACCCCGCAGGTCCAGGCGATCACCAGCTCGCGCTGGACCGGGACGCCGTAGGTGGCGACGTAGGCGACCAGCGCCACCGCGTAGAGGGCCAGGGCGCCGCGGCGAACGCCCGTCCAGATCGAAATGTCCACCTTCGCCGCTGGCTCTACCCGAACCGCGACGGACTCAGCGTTGCTCATCCCCGATCATCTCCTCAGCGGCAGCCTTTCAAATCGCCACGGCGCCTTGCGTCGCCTTCCGCCGCCATCTCCGTATCCTTCTCACCTCCCGACGAGAAAGGACCCGATGGCAACCGCCACCGCAAGCTACAAAGTGGCCGATATCGGCCTCGCCGACTTCGGTCGCAAGGAGATCGCTCTTGCCGAGGTAGAGATGCCCGGCCTGATGCAGACCCGCGAGGAGTTCGCGACCCAACAGCCGCTGAAGGGGGCGCGGATCACCGGCTCGCTCCACATGACGGTGCAGACCGCCGTGCTGATCGAGACCCTGACCGCCCTCGGCGCCGAGGTCCGCTGGGCCAGCTGCAACATCTTCTCCACTCAAGACCACGCCGCCGCCGCGATCGCCGCCGCCGGCATCCCCGTCTTCGCCTGGGAAGGCGAGACCCTGGAGGAGTACTGGTGGTGCACCGAGCAGGCCCTGCTCTGGCCCGACGGCGAGGGCCCGAACATGATCCTCGACGACGGTGGCGACGCCACCCTGCTCGTCCACAAGGGCGTCGAGTTCGAGAAGGCGGGCGCCGTGCCCGACCCGGCCTCGGCCGACTCGGAGGAGTTCCGCGTCGTGCTCGAGACCCTGCAACGCTCGCTCGAGGCCGACCCGCAGCGCTGGACCCGGATCGCCGCGGAGATCAAGGGCGTCACCGAGGAGACGACCACCGGCGTGCACCGGCTCTACCAGCTGGCCGAGACCGGCGACCTGCTCTTCCCCGCGATCAACGTCAACGACTCGGTGACCAAGTCGAAGTTCGACAATCTCTACGGCTGCCGCCACTCGCTGATCGACGGGATCAACCGCGCAACCGACGTGATGATCGGCGGCAAGGTCGCCGTCGTCTGCGGTCACGGCGACGTCGGCAAGGGCTGCGCCGAGTCGCTGCGCGGCCAGGGCGCCCGCGTGATCGTCACCGAGATCGACCCGATCTGCGCCCTGCAGGCGGCGATGGAGGGCTACGAGGTGCGGACGCTCGAGGAGGTGGTCGGCACCGCCGACATCTTCATCACCGCGACCGGGAACAAGGACATCATCACCGCCGACCAGATGGCGCGGATGAAGCACAACGCGATCGTCGGCAACATCGGCCACTTCGACAACGAGATCGACATCGCCGGGCTTGAAGCCTCGGCGGCCGAGAGGATCAAGATCAAGCCGCAGGTCGACGAGTGGCGCTTCCCCGACGGCCACTCGATCATCCTCCTCTCCGAGGGGCGCCTGCTCAACCTCGGCAACGCCACCGGGCACCCGAGCTTCGTCATGTCGAACTCGTTCACCAACCAGGTGATCGCCCAGATCGAGCTCTACGGCCGCCCCGACGGCCTCCTGGCCAAGGACGTCACCGTGCTGTCCAAGCACCTCGACGAGAAGGTGGCGCGGCTGCACCTGGCGGCGCTCGGCGTCAGCCTCACCGAGCTCTCCGAGGAGCAGGCCGCCTACCTCGGGATCGCGGTCGAGGGCCCCTACAAGCCCGATCATTACCGCTATTGATGGGGCCCCACCGCTTGAGCCGATGAGGGCGATGATCCTGGCGGCCGGGCTCGGCACCCGGCTGCGGCCGATCACCGATGCGCTGCCGAAGCCGATGGTGCCGGTGCTGAACCGGCCGGTGATGGAGCACATCGTCCGCCTCCTGGGGCGACACGGCTTCGCCGAGGCGATCGCCAACCTGCACTGGTTCCCGGAGGCGATCGAGGGCCACTTCGGCGACGGCTCGGCCTTCGGCATCGAGCTCTCCTACAGCCGCGAGGAGCAGTTGCTCGGCACCTCGGGCGGCGTCCGCAACGCCGCCGGGTTCCTCGGCGACTCCTTCCTCGTCATCTCCGGCGACGCGCTCACCGACATCGACCTCGCCGCGATGCGCGAGTTCCACGAATCCCACGACGGCGTCGCCACGCTGGCAACAAGGCGGGTCGCCGACACGACCCAGTTCGGGGTCGCGATCACCGGCTCCGACGGCCGCATCCAGGGCTTCCAGGAGAAGCCCGAGCCGGCCGAAGCGCTCTCCGACCTGGCCAACTGCGGCATCTATATGTTCCGCGCCGAGATCTTCGACTTTTTTCCCGAGGCGGGGACGAGCAAGGCGGCCGGCGACGGCGACCCGGCCGGCTTCGCCGACTGGGCGATGGACGTCTTCCCGGCATTGCTGGAGAGCGACGTGCCCTTCTACTCGCACGAGATCGAGGCCTACTGGAACGACATCGGCAACCTCGAGGAGCTGCGCCAGGGCAACTTCGACGCCCTGCTCGGCGAGGTCGAGATCGAGCCCGGGGCGCCGGAGGTTGCCGACGGCATTCGCGCCGCGAGCTCGCTCGACGGGGCCGAGGTCGTCGGGCCGGCGCTGATCGGCGCCGGGGTCGAGCTCGGGGCGGGCGCCCGGGTCGCGGGCCCGGCGATCGTCGGCGACGGTTGCCGGATCGGAGCCGGCGCAGTGGTTCGCGACTCGATCCTCCTCAGCGGCGCCGAGCTGGCGCCGCAGTCGATGCTCTTCGGCGCCATCGCAGGTCGCGTCGCGAAGTCCTGACACTTCCGTGACATCTTGCGCACCACAGGTGCGCCGCGGCCCCGCAGGATCGGTGGATGAAGATCCTGCACTCGCTCGCCACCGGTCTCGTGCCGCCGCTGTGCGCGGCCTGCGGCCGCTCCTGCCGCCCCGGCGCCTTCGCCTGCACCCGCTGCACCAGGCGGCTCGCCGACGCCAAGCCGATCGCCGGCGGCGGCCCCCAGGGACTGGACCGCTGCTGGTCCTCGGCCTCGCACGAGGGGGTGGCGCGGGACCTGGTGACGGCGCTGAAGTTCCGTCGCCTGCTGCCGGTCGCCGGGCTGATGGCGGAACGGATCGAGTGGCTCGCCCCGGCCAGCCTGCTCAGCGGATCGATCGTCCCGGTTCCGACCTCGCCGCTGCGGACGCTGAGGCGAGGCTTCGACCCGGCGGCCGAGATCGCCTCGGCCCTGGCCGAGCTGACCGGCCTGACGCTGTCCACCTGCCTCGGCCGCAGCGGCGGCGGCCGCCAGGTCGGCAGGCGGCGGGGCGAGCGGCTCGGGCACCCGCCCCGGGTCCGCCCCAAGGCCGAGGTCCCGCGCAGCGTCCTCCTCCTCGACGACGTGCTGACGACCGGCGCCACGCTCTCCGCCTGCGCACGGGCATTGCGCAGTGCCGGCGCGGTGAGAGTCGTCGCGATCACCTTTACCCGGCGCCTCTGAAGGCGTAGGATCGAGCTACGGAAACCGAGGAGGCCAAGGAGGCCAATATGCGGATCGAGATACGTGGGCGCAACGTCGAGATAACCGACGAACTGCGGGAGCACGTCTTGAAACGCTTCCGCCGAATCGGCAAACAGGTCTCGGAGCTTGCCACCCTCGATGTTGAGATCTCCGAAGAGCGCAACCCCTCGATCGAGGACAACCAGGTGGCAGAGGCCACCCTGCGGCTCAAGGGCGTAACCCTGCGAGCCAGCGAGGCGTCACCCGAAATGGCCCACACGATCCACGAGCTGGCCGAGGACATCCGCCGCCAGGTCAAGAAGCACCGAGAGAAGCGTCGCAAGCGCAGCAGGACGCGGCGTGCTGTGGCTCGCCTTCAAGGCCGAACAGCTAGTTGACGAAACGTCCCAGCTGCGGGTCCTGTCGCGAGGGAAGGGGGGCACTGCGGGCGGGCCACGGTCCGTCCTCGACCCCCCTTTCCTCACGCCACCCGCAGAGGGGCGGATCGAGTAAGAGCGGATTCGAAGAGGCAGCTACCCTCTGTCCTATATGGCTGCGGCTAGGGACATGGTTACGCGTGCGCTCCGGGTGGGCGAGGGGCGCAAATTCAAGGGCTACGAGAAGCGGGCTGAGGCGATCAACCGGATCGAGCCTGAGATGGAGATTCTCGACGAGGCCGAGCTGCGCGAGGAGGCGGATGAGCTGCGCAAGCGGGCGAGCGAGGGGGAGTCGCTCGACGACCTGCTGCCGGAGGCTTTTGCGCTGACTCGCGAGGCGGCGCGGCGCTCGCTTGGCCAGCGCCACTACGACGTCCAGCTGATCGGCGGCATGGTCCTGCACGAGGGGGCGATCGCCGAGATGAAGACGGGGGAGGGCAAGACGCTGACCGCGACGCTCGCCGTCTTCCTCAACACCCTGGCCGGCGACAGCGTCCACGTGGTCACCGTCAACGACTACCTCGCCCGCCGCGACGCCGAATGGATGAAGCCCGTCTACGACATGCTCGGGGTCAGCGTCGCCGCGATCCAAGACAGCGACGACCACGCGGCGCGGCAGGTCAAATATGCCTGCGACGTCGTCTACGGCACCAACTCGGAGTTCGGCTTCGACTACCTCCGCGACAACATGGCCGATGCGCTCGAGCACTGCGTCCAGCGCGGCCACCAATTCGCCGTCGTCGACGAGGTCGACAACATCCTGATCGACGAGGCGCGGACGCCGCTGATCATCTCCGGTGCGCCCGAACAGGCTGCCCAGACCTATTACACCTTCGCCCGCCTGGCCAAACGGATGGACGGCGTCCAGGCAACCGACAAGCTGCGCTCGCTGGGCGAATCGAAGGACACCTCCGATGCCGAGCACGACTACGAATTCGACGAGAAGCACAAAACCGTCTCGCCGACGGAGCGGGGCGTCAAGAAGGCCGAGGAGTTCGTCGGCGTCGACAACCTCTACCTCGGCGAGCACGGCAGCCTGGTCAACCACCTGGTCCAGGCGCTGAAGGCCGAGGCGCTCTACAAGAAGGACAAGGACTACGCCGTGATCGACGGCCAGGTGATGATCATCGACGAGTTCACCGGCCGCATCCTCGAGGGCCGCCGCTGGTCGGAGGGCCTGCACCAGGCGGTCGAGGCGAAGGAGGGCGTGGCGATCGGCGAGGAGAACCAGACGCTGGCGACGATCACCCTGCAGAACTACTTCCGCCTCTACGACAAGCTCTCCGGGATGACCGGCACGGCGCTGACCGAGGCGACCGAGTTCATGAAGATCTACAAAGTCCCGGTGGTCGAGATCCCGACCCATCGCGAGATGGTCCGCGCCGACCAGAACGACCAGATCTTCAAGACCAAGGAGAGCAAGTGGAAGGCGGTGCTGGCGGAGATCCAGGCGCGCCACGAGAAGGGCCAGCCGATCCTGGTCGGGACCGTCTCGGTCGAGGTCTCCGAGATGATCGCCGAGGAGCTGAAAAGGAGCGGGATCGAGCACGCGGTGCTGAACGCGAAGCCCGAGCACGCCGAGCGAGAGGGCGAGCGAATCGCCCAGGCGGGCCGCAAGGGCGCGGTGATGATCGCCACCAACATGGCGGGCCGCGGCGTCGACATCAAGCTCGGCGGCGACCCCGAGCAGTCGGCGATTCACGAGCTGAAGAAGAAGGGCCTGGCCCCGGGCGCGGAGGGCTACGAGGAGGCGCTCGAGGCCAAGGTCGCCGAGCTGGAGCCGCTCTGCGCCGCCGAGGCGGAGGAGGTCCGCGATCTCGGCGGCCTTTACATCTGCGGCACCGAGCGCCACGAGTCGCGCCGCATCGACAACCAGCTCCGCGGCCGTTCCGGCCGCCAGGGCGACCCGGGCGAAACGCGCTTCTTCCTCTCCGCCGAAGACGACGTGATCCGGCTCTTCGCCGGCGACAGGATCTACAAGATCCTCGACCGGCTCGGTCCCGTCGACGACGAGGGCGGCGAGATGCCGCTGGAGGCCGGGATGCTGACCAAGACGGTCGAGGGGGCGCAGAAGAAGGTCGAGGAACAGAACTTCCTGATCCGCAAACGGGTGCTCGAGTACGACGACGTGATGAACGAGCAGCGCCGCATCGTCTACAAATACCGCCGCGAGATCCTCGAGGGGCGCGACATGTCCGAGATCGCCCGCGACGAGATGGAGGGCGTGATCGAGCGGCTCGTCGACCAGTACACGGCGGGCGAGCTGCTCGAGGAATGGGACCTGCCGGACCTCGATACCCAGCTGCGCCAGATCTGGCCGGTCAGCCTCGAGGTCGGCTCGATGACCCCCGAGAGCGTCGATCGCGACAAGCTCAAGGACAGCCTCGACGAAGACGCGATGTCCGCCTACGACGAGCGCGAAGGCGTCTTCGGCGCCGAGCTGATGCGCTACCTCGAGCGCTCGATCCTGCTGCAGGTGATCGACAACCGCTGGCGCGAGCACCTCTACGACATGGACTACCTGCGCGAAGGCATCCACCTGCGCGGCTTCGCCCAGATCGACCCCCTCGTCGCCTACAAGAACGAGGGCTTCTCGATGTTCGAGGAGCTGATGAACTCGATCTGGGAGGAGTTCAGCAAGTCAATCTTCCACGTCGAAGTCGAGATCGATCCGTCCCGGGCCGGGGGGGCTTTCCGCCCCGCCGACGGCGGTGGGCCGGCGGCTCTGTCCTACTCCGGCGGCACTCCGGAAGGCCAGCCCTCGGCGCTCCAGCAGGTCGCCGCCGGCGCTGGCGGCGGCAGCGGGCTCGAAGCGGTGGCCGCGCCGGGCGGCCAGCCGGACGGCAACGGGGCAGCCGAGGTGGTGGAGACGGTGGTCAACGACGAGCGCGAGAACATCGGCCGCAACGATCCCTGCTGGTGCGGGTCAGGGAAGAAGTTCAAGAAGTGCCATGGGGCCTGAGGGCCGTCCCCTTGATCCATGATCCAGTCAGAGAGTTCATCCGTGCTTTCAACGAGCGGGATCTCGATGCCTTTGTCGAGGCGCTTCACTCCGACGTGGAATTGCATTCGATGAAGGGGCTGCGGAAGGGGCGGGAGGCTGCGCGACTTTGGGCTACGCGGCCGCCTGGGGGGGTGCAGCAGACGGTTGAGTTGGAGGAGCTGCACGAGGACACCGATCGGGCGGTGGCCCTGGTCCGCCGGGTCTGGCACTGGGAAGAGGACGGCTCGCACGCCTCGACCGAGGAGATGGCCTGGTACTTCGAGCTGCGCGACCACAAGATCCGCAGCTGGCGCCCCTACGAGGACCGCGCCGACGCCCTCCGCGCCGCCGGTCTCCACCCCTAGCCCAACCCCTAGCCCCCAGCATTAGCCCCCACCCCGAACTGCATCAAATTTTCTATCTCTCAGATAGAAAATTTGATGCAGTTCGGGGTGGTTAAGCTGTCGGGCATGGCCGAGGCCGCATCGACGGAGTCTGTGCCCGTGCGCCTGGCCGAAATCCGGGAGCAGCTGTCCCTGCTCGCGGACTATCTTTGACCCGGCTGCGCTGGAAGCCGAGGTCGAGCGGCTCGAGACCGAGATGCAGCGGGCCGGGTTCTGGGACGACCAGAAGGCGGCGGCGCGTACCTCCTCCGCCCATGCCCGTGCGCAGCGGCGGCTGAAGACCTTCCGGCAGCTGGAGTCCGAGGCCGGCGACCTCGAAGAGCTGGCCGAGATGGCAGAGGAGGACGAGGAGATGGCGGCCGAGATCAGCACCCAGCTCGAGTCCGTCGGGCGCCGGCTCGCCGAGCTCGAAGAGGCGCGCCTTTTCAGCGGCACCTACGACGCCGGCGACGCCGTCGTCAGCGTCCACGCCGGCGCCGGCGGCACCGACTCCCAGGACTGGGCCGAGATGCTGCTGCGGATGTACCTGCGCTGGGCCGAGCGGCGCGGCTTCGAGGTCGAGATGAAGGAGGCCTCGCCGGGAGAGGAGGCAGGGCTGAAGTCAGCCACCTTGATCGCCCGGGGTGAGAACGCCTACGGGCTTTTCGCGGCGGAGCGCGGAGTCCACCGCCTGGTCCGGATCTCCCCCTTCGACTCCTCGGCGCGGCGCCACACCAGCTTCGCCCAGCTCGATGTCGGCCCGCTTGTCGACGAAGGGGTCGAGGTCGAGATCGACGACGCCGACCTGCGGGTCGACACCTACCGCGCCTCCGGCGCCGGCGGCCAGCACGTCAACAAGACCGACTCGGCGGTGCGGCTCACCCACATTCCCACCGGCGTCGTCGTCCAGTGCCAGAACGAGCGCTCGCAGATGCAGAACAAGGCGGTTGCGATGCAGCTGCTGCGCTCGAAGCTGATCGAGCTGGAGGAGCGCAAGCGGGCCGAGGTGCTGGCCAAGGAGCGGGGCGAGGTCAAGGACGTCGCCTGGGGCTCGCAGATCCGCAGCTACTTCCTCCATCCCGACCAGCGGGTCAAGGACCACCGCACCGGCCATGAGGCCGGCGACGCCCAGGGAGTCCTCGACGGCGACCTCGACGAGTTCATCCGCGACTACCTGAACAAGACGGCGTCGTCTTCGGCCGGCGGCCGGTAGCGCGGCGGCCCTGGTCGCGTCAGTGCTGCGGTGCCGCCGCCGACCAGATCGCCAGGCCGCCGGCCGCGTGCTTGGCCTGCAGTCGCATGCTCACCTGGCAGAAGGAGGAGGTCTTGGGTGCATCGAAGCGGACGAGGACGACGCGGGCGGAGCGTGCCTTGCGGAGTGCCCCCGGGCGGAGGTGCCGCTTGAGGCGGAGCGTCCCCTGCCTGGCGGGGTGATGTCCACCGGCGAGGAGGCGGAGCGATCCCTTGGTGCCCTTCAGCTTGACGGTAGCCCCCACGCTGGTGGCGCTGCGCGCCCTGTAGTGGAGGGCAAGCCGCACCCTGGCGTGGGCCGGGTCGACGACGACCCGCGGGTGGGCACCCCGCAGGGCGCACTTTCCCGGACGGGCCAGTGCCCCGATGTCCCAATCTTCTTCTTCGTCTTCATCGTCGTATGGCAGCTGGTGCCAGCCTCCGTCGCCTTCCAGTCCGATTTCCCAATCTTCTTCCACGCCGTCTTCCCATTCTTCTTCTCCCCATTCTTCATCCACTTCTCCTTCGGGTTCTTCCGCTTCGAATCCGGCGGGAAGAGCCGGGGAGCCGGGAGATGGGTTAGCGGGGGCCGGAGCGGCCGCCCAGGTGGCGAGCAGGAGGATGGCGAGGATCGTCCAGGCGCCAAGCAGGCGCGCAGAAAGCTCAGTGCGATGTGGTGTGTTAGTTCGAATCATCGAGGGGAGGATCGGCCAGTCGCTACCACACCTTTAGCGATAGGTTCAGATTCCCAACCAGATGCGGGCGTTACCTGACCCTGAGCCGAAAACAGCAAGGCACGGCGCGCGCGCAGGGAGGGACGCGAGCCGCTTTGAGCCCGCTGTTAGAGAATCCCCTCCAGCTTCAGCAGCGCCCTCTTCATCGGCAGCCCGCCGCCGTAGCCGCCGAGGGCGCCTCCTGTGCGCAGCACCCGGTGGCAGGGGACGACGATCGGGACCGGGTTGGAGCCGCAGGCGGTGCCGGCGGCGCGAACGGCGCGCTCGTTGCCGGCGCTGCGCGCGACCTCGGTGTAGCTGCGGGTCTGGCCGTAGGGGATGCGGCCGATCACTCGCTGCACCTTCTCGCGGAAGCCGCCGGTGAGCTGCCAGTCGATCGCCAGGTCGAACTCGGTCAGCCTGCCCGCGAAGTAGAGGTCGAGCTCGCGCCGGGCATCGTCGAGTCGGGCCGGGGCCTCGAGCACGCGCGGGGAGATGCGCGCGGCCAGCTCTTCCAGGGTCTCGTCGGGGTCGTAGGTGGGGAGGCCGACCCGTACCAGCCCCCGCGGCGTGGTGGCGAGCAGCAGCGAGCCGAAGGGCGAGTCGACCGTGGCGTAGGCGACGTCGAGCAGGCCCTCGGCCGCGGCGCGCTCGGCGAGGTGTTCCAGGGAAGTCTTCATCCGATCTCTTTCCTCAGTCGCTTGATTCCCTCGTGCAGGCTGCGGCGCGCCGCCTCGGGCGAGCAGCCGAGCGCGGCGGCGATCTCGGCGTGGGGCAGGTCGCAGGCGTAGCGCAGGGCAACCGCCGCGCGCTGCTTCGGCGGCAGCGCTCCGACCGCGGCCCAGATGCCCTCGTCTGGCTCGGGGTCGCTGGCCGCGACTTCGACGACTTCGCCCACCGGCTGCGGCCGCCGCCCGTTGGCGCGGTGGTGGTCGATCGCCTTGCGCTGGGCGATCGTCAGCAGCCAGCCGCGCAGGTTGGAGGCGTCGTCGAGCCGGGGGTAGGCGCGCAGCGCCGCCAGGAAGGTCTCCTGGAAACAGTCCTCCGCGTCGGCCCGGCCGACCGCGCCCCGCAGCACCCCCATCACGTCGGCAGCGTGCTCGTCAAGCAGGTTCTGAAACGGCGGCAGCGCGGTCACTCGCGGGATTAAACGCCCTCCCCGCCCAAAACGTGAGATCCCAGCGGTCGTATTTGTTCCCGGTATCCGGTCATAACTGCGACCGCAAGCTCCTGATTCGCCCGGCCTACCCGTGCGGTCGTACTTTTATCCGCTACGCGGGAACAAGTACGACCGCTGGGCTGATCTAGGGTGACCGGGTGGCGGATCTCCAAGAGTTGGTGGCCAGGGCGTTGGCGGAGGACGTTGGCGCGGGAGACGTGACCGCGGAAGCGACCGTGCCCGAGGGGGCGCGGGGGCGGGCGCGGGTCGTGCAGAAGCAGCCGGGGGTCGTCTACGGGCTTGGGGTGGTCGCCGAGGCGATGCGCCAGTGCGGGGTCGAGGACGTCGACAACCTGGTGGTCGAGGGCCACTGGCGCGAGGAGTTGCCGGCCGAGGTGCTGCTGGCCGGCGGCCCGGCGGCGGGAATACTGGCGGCCGAGCGCACGGCGCTCAACTTCCTCGGCCACCTCTCGGGGGTGGCGACGCTGACCGCCCGCTTCGTCGAGGCCGTCGCCGGTACCGGCGCGGCGATCCTCGACACGCGCAAGACCACCCCCGGCCTGCGCGAGCTGGAGAAGGCCGCCGTCCTCGCCGGCGGCGGGCGCAACCATCGCATGGGCCTCTACGACGCGATCCTGATCAAGGAGAACCACATCGCGATGGCGGGGGGGCTGGCCAAGGCCGTTCACACCGCGCGCAGCGCCAATCCCGATCTCGCGGTCGAGGTCGAGTGTCGCGACCTGGAAGAGGTCGCCTACGCGCTCGGCATTGGCGCCGACGTCCTCCTGCTCGACAACATGGACCCCGACACTCTGCGCAAGGCCGTAGCCCTGCGCGACGAGAACGCTGGCGGGGGCAAGGGCCCATCGCTCGAGGCCTCCGGCGGCGTGACGCTGGAGACCGTGCGTGAGATCGCCGAGACCGGCGTCGACTCCATCTCCGTAGGAGCTCTCACCCACTCGGCCCCAACCCTCGATTTCAGCCTCCTACTTGAGCAGCCGTGACAACCGGCGGTCCTTGAGGACGCGGCCGCCCGTTTGCTCTTTGGGGCAGTAGTTGGTCTGGTGTTCGGAGAAGAAGACGGCCTCGATCGTCGTGCCGCAGCGGGGGCACGGCTCGCCCTCGCGCCTGTGGACCTGGAGCGGCATCGGCACCTTGTCGGGTAGCTGCTCGCCGACCGACTCCTCGTAATGGTCGATCGCGGCTCCCAGGACGCCGAGGGACGCGTGCAGCCTCACCACCTCATCTTCACTCAGTTCCGAGCCCTTCCTGAAGGGAGAGAGTTGCGCCTCCCAGAGGATCTCGTCGACCCAGGAGCGGCCGATCCCGGCGATGTCGCCCTGGTGGCGCAGGAGGGGATGCAGGTGACGAGGCTGGTCGATCAGCGTGGCGAACTCCTCCAGTGGCGGCGGTGGCCAGGCC
>Ga0210126_100024_pt1 | contig 12199 bp, 12 predicted proteins | sample RushMan_ThreeSqC_FD_185560 | JGI IMG/M metagenome (GOLD analysis project Ga0210126, IMG submission 185560) | Wetland microbial communities from San Francisco Bay, California, USA, that impact long-term carbon sequestration - RushMan_ThreeSqC_D2... | ecosystem: Environmental > Aquatic > Marine >... | reverse complement strand
AGGACTCGGCCGGCGCCGAGTAGCTGCTCGAGCTCGCCGCGCAGCGGCTGGGCGGTGCCACCGGCGAGGCGGTCCGGGGCACGGTCGGGCGCGGGCTCGGTCGGGTCCGGCGCGAGCGCGAAGACCTTTCGCTCCAACAGTGCCATCCCGGCCTAGAAGAGGGACATCCCGGCCGCCACCGGGACTTCGACCAGCTCAGGCTGGGAGGAGGCAAGTGCCTTGGCCAGCGCCCCGCTGACCTCCTCGCGGTCATTTGCGCGGGTGGCGTTGACCCCGTAGCCCGCGGCCACCGCGGCGACGTCTAGCTTCGGCAGGTCGAGGCCCGGCGCTCCGCTCACCTGCTCGACCGCGGCGAACCACTTGAGGATCCCGTACTCCTGGTTCTGCAGTACGAGGAATGTCACCGGCACCTTGTAGGCAACGGCGCTCCAGAAGGCGCTGATCGCGTACTGGGCCGAGCCCTCGCCGAGCACGCAGACGACCGGACGGTCGGGCTGGGCCATCTGCACGCCGACCGAGGCGGCGAGCCCGAAGCCGAGGCCGCCGCCGGCGCTGAAGTAGTAGCTGCCGGGACGCGAGATCCGCAGCTGGTTGCGCAGGGCGAGGGTGCTGGCCGGGGACTCGAGCACGACGATCCCGTCCTCGGGGAAGACCTCGCCCAGGGCCGTGTGCACGGTCGAGGAGTTGAGCGGTTCGCTGGGCGGGATTTCCTGGGGGCCGGGGTTGGGCTCGGGCGCCGGGCGGGTCGACTCGGGCAGGTCCTCGAGCAGCGCCGCCAGGGTCAGCTTGACATCGGCGACCAGGGCATCGCCCATCGGCGCGCGCGCGGCCTCGTCCGGGTCGCTGGTGATCGCGACCAGCTTCGAGTCCTCGTGCAGCAGCGGCCCGGGGATGTGCGGGTAATAGGGGAAGACCGAGCTGCCGACGACGAGGATCAGGTCGTGGCCCTCCAGCGTCTGGCCGACCGGGCCGATCGCCGGCGGCAGCACGCCGCGGAAGTTGGGGTGGTTCTCGGGGAAGCCGAGCCGGTTGCCTCCCGTCGCAGGCGAGGCCCAGACCGGCAGGCGCTGGCGCTCGGCCAGGGCGATCGCCAGGTCCCAGGCGCCGCTGGCGTCGATGTCGGGACCGGCGACGAGGACGGGACTGGCCGCCGCGTCGAGCCGGTCGGCGAGGACGCGGACCGCAGCGGGGTCGGCGGCGGCGCGGCCGTCGACCTTGCGCTCGATCGCGTGCGCGGCATCGGCGGGGTCGACCTCGGCGTACCAGTCGTCCATCGGCAGCGAGAGGAAGACGGGTCCGCGCGGCGGCAGCGAGGCGAGGTGGGCGCCGTGGGCGAGGGCGAGCGGCACGTCCTCGGCCCGGGCCGGCTCGTAGGACCACTTGACCAGCGGGTGCGGCATCCGGATCGCGTCGCGGTTGGTCAGGTTCGCCTGCAGGGTGATCTGCGCCCGCGCCTGCTGGCCCGCGGTGACCAGGACCGGCGAGTGGTTGGCCTGGGCGTTGAAGATCGCCCCCATCGCGTTGCCGACGCCGGGAGCGGTGTGCAGGTTGGCGATCGCGGTGCGTCCCGAAGCCTGGGCGAAGCCGTCGGCCATCCCGACCACGACCGCCTCCTGCAGGCCGAGCACGTAGCGAAGGTCGGAGGGAAAGTCCGCCAGCATCGGCAACTCCGTCGAGCCGGGGTTGCCGAACATCGTCGTCATCCCGTGGGCACGGAAGAGGTCGAAGCTGGCCTCGCGAACGGTCGGCATCGCGGCTCGAACCCTACCGGTGGCTTGCGAACCTCAAGCCACCCCCCTGCTCGGGTCGATAACCCGGCCATGGGCTCGCAGCGACCGCGGAGTTGGCTTGTTTGCTGGGCGCTGCTCGTGCTCGCCTTGACCGGGTTGGTTGGGGCCGCGGGCGCCCAGGCCGGCCCCGCGTCGACTCGGCTCGCTTACGCTGCGAGCGAAATCGTCCCGATCCCCGCCTCGATCCCGCATGAAGAAGGCGACATGGTCGATCGCCGCATCGTCGCCGACCTGCGCTGGATCGCCCAGCGCTTCCCGATCTACGTCACCGACGGCTACTCCGGACGGCTCCCCAACGGCGAATACGTCGGCTGCCACGGCTGTCACGTCAAGCACTCCGACCACTACAACGGGCTCGCGGTCGACATCGTCGCGCTCGAAGGGACCGGCAAGTGCGACGGCCGCTGGCGCGGCATCACCCGCCTCGCCCGCTGGGCCGAGCCAAGCCGGAATCGCCCGGCGGCCCCATTCCGCTGGGTCGGCTACAACGGCGACGAGGGCCACGGCTGCGGCCACCATCTCCATCTCTCCTGGGAACACGCAGCTGCGCCGATGTTCCAGCTGGCCGAATGGGTCGAGGTCTTCCCGGTCGGCGAAGCGGCGACCCGCACGCAGCGTCGCCCCCGCCACAAGCGTCGCAAGACTCCTCCGGCGCCCCCGCCCGGGCCCAAGGGAGGCGTCTCGACGATTCACTCCGGCGGCCTCTCGCCGCGTGGCGACTGAGGCTGGCGAGCGCCCCTTTGGAACGGGCCCTCGGCGGCAACAAGCTTTCAACACCGGCCACGCGGCGCTCGTGGCGGAAAGCTTTGAGGCATGAGCGCTTCTAGGATTGCCAGCGGATGCGTGCGCGGATCGCCATAGCTTTTTTGGTTCTCGCGGTCCTTGGGGGATGCGGGAGCACCGATGGTTCTACGCCGGTTGCCTGTCTCGAAGGTTCCGGTGCTTACCTCGCGGCGTTGGAGAACGCGCCGGGGGCAGTCAAGCTTCAGGGGGAGACGCCGATCTCCGATTGCCTCGCCGAGAACCAGGCCGGTGGGGCGCTGGCGACGGTCGGCACGGCGATGGTTGCGGCCGCGACCGGGCTCAACGCCGAGGCCCGGGAGAAGCCTGGCGGTGCGGCCAACTTGCAGCTCGGCTACCTTCTCGGCGCCGCGCAGCGGGGGGCCGACGGGACCGAAGGGATCCACGCCGAGCTGCTGCGCCGGCTCGCCGCCGCGGCCCGTTACAGCCCCGAGAACCGGCCGCTGACGGCGACCTTCCTCGACGCCTACCAGCGGGGCTTCGACGCCGGCCAGGCCCACGGCTGAATACCCTTCGGGCATAACGACTTCGATGGAGGCACGGACATTGACTGAGCAGCTCTGGGGTGGCGAGACCACCAAGGCCGTCGACAACTTCCCGGTATCGGGCGAGCGGGTGCCGGTGCCCGTGGTCCGCTGGCTGGGACGGCTGAAGGCCGCCGCGGCGCTCGCCAACGGCGAGCTGGGCAGCCTCGACGCCGAGATCGCCGAGCGGATCGCCGCGGCCGGGGATGCCGTCGCTGCCGGCGAACACGACGACCAGTTCCCGATCGACGTCTTCCAGACCGGCTCGGGCACCTCCTCGAACATGAACGCCAACGAGGTGCTCGCGAACCTCGCCGGCGACGGGGCCCACCCCAACGACCACGTCAACATGGGCCAGTCCTCCAACGACGTCTTCCCCTCCGCCGTCCACCTGGCGGCGCTGGGCGAGGTCACTCACGACCTGCTGCCGGCGATGGGCGGGCTCGAGGCGGCGCTCTCGGCGAAGAGCGAGAAGTTCGCCGACGTGGTCAAGGCCGGGCGCACCCACCTGATGGACGCCGTCCCGGTCACCCTCGGCCAGGAGTTCGGCGGCTACGCCGCGCAGGTGCGCCTCGGCGTTCAGCGGGTCGAGGCGACGCTGCGCCGGGTCGGCCAGATACCGCTCGGCGGCACCGCCACCGGCACCGGCCTCAACACCCACCCCGAGTTCGCCGCCAAGGTGCGCGAGAGGCTCGCCGCCGACACCGGCCTCGAGATCTCCGCCCCGCTCGACCCCTTCGAGGCGCAGGGCAACCGCGACGCGCTGGTCGAGCTCTCCGGCGCGCTCAAGGTCTACGCGGTCTCGCTCAACAAGATCGCCAACGACCTGGCGCTGATGGGGTCGGGACCGCGCGCCGGCCTCGCCGAGCTGCGCCTGCCGGAGCTGCAGAAGGGCTCCTCGATCATGCCCGGCAAGGTCAACCCGGTGATTCCCGAGGTCGTGATCCAGGTCGCCGCCCAGGTCATCGGCAACGACGCCGCGATCACCGTCGCCGGCAGCCAGGGCCAGTTCGAGCTCAACGTGCGGGTGCCGCTGATCGCCCGCAACCTGCTCGACTCGATCAAGCTGCTCGCCTCGGCCTCGTGCCTGCTCGACCAGAAGTGCGTCGCCGGGATCGAGGCCAACGAGGAGATGACCGAGCGCCACGCCGAGGCCACCCTGGCGACGGCCACCGCGCTCAATCCCCACATCGGCTACGACCGCGCCGCCGACATCGTCAAGGCCGCGGCCGAGTCCGGCCGCTCCCTGCGCGAGGTGGCGCTGGAGCAGGGCGTAGAGCCGAGCGTGCTCGAGGAGGCGCTCGACCACCACCGCATGGCTCGCCCGCACGAGTAACCCCAGCGGTCGTATTTGTCACCGCATAGCGAGCAGACCTACGACCGCAATGACAAGCAGTCGCAGGAGGCCGGTTGCGGTCGTAGTTTCGCCCGCATAGCGGGAAGAAGTACGACCGCTGGGTCAGCCCTGCAGGGTGACGAAGCGCTCCTCGGTCAGCTCCTGGACGGCGGAGGCGGGGCCCTCGCGGGTGTTGCCGGAGTCCTTGACGCCGCCGTAGGGCATCTGGTCGGCGCGGAAGGTAGGGACCTCGTTGATCAGGACGCCGCCGAACTCGAGGCTCGCCGCGGCCTCGAGGCCGCGGCCGATGTCGCGGGTGAAGACCCCGGCCTGGAGGCCGAACTTGGAGTCGTTGGCCATTCGCAGGGCCTCGGCGAAGTCGGCGTAGCGGTCGACCGTCGCCACCGGGCCGAAGATCTCCTCGCACCAGACCTTGGCGTTGCGGGGCGGCGAGCCGAGCAGGGTCGGGGCAAGGCAGCGGTCCTCGTCGACCAGCTCGCCGCCGCTGAGCAGCTCGGCCCCGGCGGCGACCGCCTCGTCGACCCACTGCTTGACCCGGTCCCGGTCGCCCGGCGAGATCAGCGGGCCGACATCGGTGTCGGGATCGAGCGGGTCACCAACCCGCAGCCGCTCGGTATTGACGACGAGGCGCTCGGTGAAATCTTCGGCGATGTCCTCGTGGACGAGCACCCGCTGGATCGAGATGCAGCTCTGGCCGGCGTGCGAGAAGGCGTGCAGCTTCGCCCTGTCCGCCGCCAGCTCCCAGTCGCCGTCGGCGTGGACGATCAGCGGCGCGTTCGATCCCAGCTCGAGGTTGACCTTCTTGTGGGGGACGCGGCTGCGGATTCCCCAGCCGACCTCGGCCGAGCCGGTGAAGCTGAGCGCCCGGGTCAACTCATGCTCGACGATCGCGTTGCCGACCTCCGAGCCCGGGCCGGGGATCACGCTCAGCCATCCGCCAGGCAGGCCCGCCTCGACCAGGATGTCGGCGAGCTTCAGCGCCGAGATCGGCGTCTGCCCGGCCGGCTTCAGCACGACCGCGTTGCCGGCCGCGATCGCCGGGCCGAGCTTGTGGGCGACGAGGTTGAGCGGGAAGTTGAAGGGGCTGATCGCGCCGACGACGCCGTAGGGGACGCGCAGCATCACGCCGAGCTTGCCCTCCCCGGCGGGCGAGGCGGCCATCGGCACCGTCCCCCCGGTCAGCTTGCGCGCCTCGGTGGCGGAGAAGGTGAGGGTATCGACGCAGCGCGCCGCCTCTGCGCGGGCGGTCTTCAGCGGCTTGCCCGCCTCGGCGGCGATCGTCAGCGCCAGGTCCTCGAGCCGTTCCCCGACCAGGGCCGCGGCGCGGTCGAGCACGGCTGCCCGCTCGTGCTGGGGAAAGTAGGCGGACTCATAGGCCTTCTGCGCCGCCTCGGCCGCACGGTCGACAATGGCGGCGTCGCCGATGGAGACGCGGCCGGCGACGGTCCCGTCGTAGGGACTGTGGACCTCACCCCACTCGCCGGTCTCGAGCCACTCGCCCGCAGCGAGGAGCTTGTGATCGGAAGCCTGCAGCGCGTGCGTAGCCATATCCGGTCTCCTTTCGTTCCGGTGCGCTTTATGCACCCATGCGGTCCATAAAGCGCACCGGAAGCCAAGGGTAGTGCAGGGCGCTACTCGCGCAGGGCGAAACTGTTGAGCCAGAGATGCCTGCCGTCCGCCGTACAGCCATCCGGGTCACGCTCGCCGCAGCCGCGGCGCTGCTGGCTTTCGCGCCTGCGGCGGGGGCCGGCGTCACCTGGGTGGTCAAGGGGCACGGCTTCGGCCACGGGGTCGGCGTCAGCCAGTACGGCGCCTACGGCTATGCCCTGCACGGCAAGGACTACCGCTTCATCCTCGGCCACTACTACCGGGGAACGACGATTGCCACCGTGGCCCAGCCCCAGGTCGTCCGCGTCCTGCTCGACATCTCGGCAGGCGACATCGGCTTCAGCGGTGCGACCAGCGCCTGCGGCAGGGCCCTCGACCCGAAGCGGAGCTACGAGGCCCACCGCGCCGGCTCGCGGGTGAAGCTGCGCAGCTCCGGCGGCAAGCGGCTCGCCGACTGCGGGCGCAAGCTGCGCGCCGCCGGCAACGGCCGGATCGCGATCGCGGGGATCGACACCTTCCGCGGCGCGCTCGAGGCGGTGCCGACGGAAAGCAACGCCCGCTCGCTCAACGCGATCAACGCGCTGGCGGTCGAGCAGTACGTCAAGGGCGTGATCCCGAACGAGTCGCCGCCCTCCTGGCCCCGGGAGGAGCTGCGCACCCAGGCGGTCGAGTCGCGTTCCTTCGCCCTCAGCGTCGATGTCGGCGGCAACGGCTTCGGCCTCTACGACGACACCCGCAGCCAGGTCTACAACGGGCTCTCCAGCGAGACCCCGTCGACCAACGCCGCTGCCAACGCGACCCGGGGCGAGGTGGTGATGTACGGGGGAAGGATCGCCGAAACCTATTTCTCGGCCTGCTCCGGCGGCCACACCGAGAGCGTCGAGAACGTCTTCTTCGGGCCGCCCGTCCCCTACCTGGTCGGCGTCCCCGACCCCTACGACTACTACTGCCCGCTGCACAACTGGACCCTGAAGTTCTCGGGGCGGGAGATCGGCAACCGGCTCGGCGGCTACCTCCGCGGGCGGCTGAAGCGGATCGTTGTCACCAAGCGCGGCGTCTCCCCCCGGATCGTCGCGGCGAAGCTCTACGGCAGCGGCGGCGTCACCAAGATCCGCGGCGACCAGCTCGCCTACGCCCTCGGTGCCTACGACCGTTGGATGAACTTCCGCAAGCTCGTCGACGGGAAACCGGTCGGCGGCGGGGGAGGCAAGAGCGGTCCCTCGGGAGGCGCCCCGGCGACTCAGCCGTCGGGGTAGGGCTGGATCGGGATGCCGTGGTCGGTCTCGCGCAGGCCGTACTCGTAGGCGGCGCCGGCCGCGAGGGTCAGGGTGCGGGCCGGCTTGCCCGGGCGCTCGACGGTCAACTCCAGGTCGGAGACCGAGCAGTTGAGCGTGTGGTGCACGGGGCCTTTGGGGTCGGCGTAGACCCAGCCGACGAAGTCCTTCTTCGGTGCCGAGACGCGGCCGCGAACGACGATGTCCTTGCCCGGCAGGGTGAACTCGCAGGCCGTCGGCTGCGGCTCGATCGAGGCCGAGCGGATCTTGCCGAAGCCACCGAGCCGATGGGTCTCGCCGTCGAGCGCGAGCATTCCCGCTGGCAGCCACGGGGTGGTCCAGCGACCGGTCTTGACGCGGGCGGCGCCGGCGTCGAAGTAGGTGTCGGGTTCGTCCCCGAAGCCCGTCCCCTCGAGCCAGACCCAGCGCTCGGCGTGCTCCGTGCCCCAGTTGTGGCCGATCATCCCCGGCCAGCCGCCGAGGTCGATCTCCTCGCCGTCGATCTCGAGCCGGCCGCCGAAGCGGGCGTTGGGAAAGGGGGCGACGAACTTCGTCCGCGGCAGTCGCGCCTCGTAGAGCCGGTCCGACGGCAGGTACTTGCAGGGCTCGGCGTCGCCGGAAAAGGTCAGGTCCCAGGAGGCGCTGAGCGCATCGGTGGCGATCGAGCCGCTGGCCCGTTCGGGGCCGATCTCGGCCTCGCCGATGCGGATCCAGGAGCCGGCCGGCGCGGAGAGTTCCGCCGCCGGCAGGGTCACCTTGGTCGCCCGCGGCGCCGCCGCATCGCGGTCGAAGAGGATGAACCAGATCGAGGCGCTGGGCTCGGCGCCGGGGCGCTTGTGGACCGTGTGCCTGATCCAGATGCCCTTGCCCCCGCCGGGACGGCAGGCCTTGACGTAGAAGCTCTCGTAGTGACCCGCCTTCGCGGCCACTTCGGGAAAGCGCCCTCCCTGGTCCATGCTCAGACCTTAATGGTGATTACGTCGCCATCGCGAACCACGTAGTCGCGACCCTCTACCCGGAGCAGGCCCCTGTCGCGGGCCGGCGCGTAGCCACCGCACTCGACCAGCTGGTCCCAGCCGATCGCCTCGGCCTTGACGAAGGCGTCCTGGATCTCGGTGTGGATCGTCCCCGCCGCCTCCCAGGCGGTCGAGTTGCGGGCGAGCGGACGGGCGACCGCCTCCTTGCCCTCGCCGGCGGTGAAGAAGGTGATCAGCTCGAGCAGGTCGTAGGCGGCGCGGACGAGACGCGCCAGGCCCGAACCCTCGACCCCGTAGGACTCGCGCATTTCCTCGGCCTCGGCCGGGTCGAGCTCCGCCAGCTCGCCCTCGATCCGGGCGCTGACGGCGACCACGCCGGCGCCGACCGCGGCGGCGTGAGCGGCGACGGCCTCGGGTGCCTCGGCGTCGCCCTCGTCGACGTTGGCGACGTAGAGGACCGGCTTCGAGGTCAGTGCCTGCAGGTTGCGCGGACCGTGGACGGCGGCCTCGGGGACGGGGACCGAGCGGGCCGGCTTGCCTTGGGCCAGCGCCGCGACGACCTGCTCGAGCCAGTCGCGCTCGGCGATCGCTTCGGCATCGCCCGCCTTCGCCCCCTTGCCGACCCGGTGCAACCGGCGCTCGGCCTGCTCGTAGTCGGAGAGGATCAGCTCGGTCTCGATCGTCTCGATGTCGGCGAGCGGATCGACGCGGCCGTCGGGATGGGGCACGCCGGAGTCGTCGTGGCAGCGGATGACGTGGCAGATCGCGTCGGTCTCGCGGATCGAGGCGAGGAACTGGTTGCCGAGGCCCTCGCCCTCGGAGGCGCCTTTGACCAGGCCGGCGATGTCGTGGAAGGCGATCGTCGCCGGTTCCAGCTTCGAGCTCTTGACCGTCTCGGCGATCCGCTCGAGCCGCTCGTCCGCCACCTCGGCGATCGCCACGTTGGGCTCGATCGTCGTGAACGGGTAGTCGCCGGTCTGCGCCCCGCCGCTGGTCAGCGCGTTGAAGAGGGTCGACTTGCCCGCGTTGGGCAGCCCGACGATCCCGACCTTCATAGCGAGAGGGGAACGATCAGGCCCAGGGCGACGCCGAGCACGGCGCCCGCCAGGACATCGGACGGGTAGTGCATGCCGAGGTAGGGACGGCCGAGCGCGAGGGCAAAGGCCAGCACGAAGGCGAGCGCGCCGAGCGAATCGACCCGAGTCATCGCCGTCGCCACCGCAAACGACGAGGTCGCATGAGCCGACGGAAAGCTGAGCGAGCTGGGCGCGCCCCCCAGCGGCGGCAGCCCCTCCAACACCGGCCGCGGCCGCTTGGCGATCAACTTGATCACGTAGTTGAAGGCAATCGCGACCGGCCCCAGCAAGGCGCAGGCGAACCAGGCTTCCCCATTCGAATCGGTCCCAGCCAAGACAAGGAGACAGAGCACAACCCAGACCGCCCCGTTGTTTCCGAGCTTCCCAAGCCGCTTCGCAGCTCTCTCCACTCCCGGGCTGTGGCCCTTGGTTCGCATAGCCCGCAGGAGCTTTTCATCGAGGTCTCTCATCGGCCGCGCAGGATAGGGCGTCGGGAGTCGTTTCGCGGGAACCTCGCGAAGCGGCTCCGCAGAGTGGTTCTCAGCCGCGAAGCGGCACCAGATTGCACCGCTGCCATGCAGCGGTGCTTGGGTTCCCCGCGAGACGACTCCCGACGCCCAACCCCACACTCGATCAGAATCCCCGCAATGCCCACGATCCCCGGCTACGTCCACACCCCCGGCCACCACTGCGGCAGCACAGCCCTGCGCAACCTGCTCGGCTTCCACGGCGCCGAGATCAGCGAGGAGATGGCGTTCGGCCTCGGCGCCGGCGCCTGCTTCTACTACGTCGCCCTCGAGGACGCCTCGCCGACGCGCTGGTTCAACGGCCGCACGGCGCGGCTGGAGGAGACCTTCGGCGAGTTGACCGGCGCGGCGCTGGAGCTGCGCACCTTCGAGCCCGGCGATGGCGACGCCTGGGAGGCGGCCCGGGCCGAGGTCGACGCCGGCCAGCCGGTGCTGCTGCTCACCGACCTCTACTACCTGGACCATTACGGCAACTCGGCTCACTTCCCCGGCCACGCCGTGGTCCTGGCCGGCTACGACGACGAGTTCGCCCACCTCTCCGACACTGGCTTCGAGGAGCTGCAGACGACGACGCGGCTTGAGGACCTCGACAAGGCGCGCCACAGCCAGCACCCCGCCTACCCCCTTGCGGGCCACATGTTCACGGCCTCGGGCGCGGTCAGCCAGGAGCAGCTGCGCGACGCGATCCCGGCGGCGATCGAGCGCGCCACCAAGGCGATGCTCGAATCCCCCTTCGGCGAGTTCTCCGGCATCGGCGCGGTCGAGCGCCTCGCCGAGGAGGCCGGCACCTGGCCCGAGGCGACCGAGGACTGGCAGTGGTGCGCCCGCTTCGGCTACCAGGTGATCGAGCGCCGCGGCACCGGCGGCGGCGCCTTCCGCCTCATGTACTCGCGCTTCCTCGAGGAGGCCGGCCGCCCCGAGGCCCCGCTGGCGGCCGAGGCCGCGGCCCGCTGGACCGAGCTTGCCACCGCCTTCCACGCCGCCAGCGAGCGCGACCAGCCGGACCCGACGCTGTGGAGCGAGATCGACGACGCCGCGAAGCGGGTCGCCGAGGCCGAGAACCGGCTCTGGACCGCGCTCGCCTAGCTTGCCTTGCTGCACCACTTGCTGCATTCGCCGTCCATATGACGGTCAATGCAGCACCGGTCGCGAGAACCGTAGCTCGGCGTCGTTTTGGCCGGGCGCGATGCGGGTAGGAGCCACCCATGACAATCGCTGGAGGGATCCTTCTCATAGCCATCGGCGCGATCCTCAAGTTCGCGACCAACATCCACGTCCAGGGCGTCAGCATCGACACCGTCGGCGTGATCCTGATGATCGCCGGCGCCGCGGGCCTGATCCTCGGCTTCTTCCAGGAAATGGTCTGGAACGACCGTCGGCGCGAAAACCGCCAAGTCGAAGTCCAGCGCGTCGACGAGGAACGCGCCGCGCAGGAACAGCGCGCCGTACCTCCACCGCGCTATTAGGGCAACGCTGTCAGCTTTCGCAAGCGAGCCGGGCGAAGTAGGCGAACCAGTTCCCGGAGTGGGTCTCCCAGACCAAGCCGGCTTCGCCCGCCTGGCGCTTGAGCGAAGCCTGGGTGGTGAAGTGGGGATCGCCGAAGAGCTCACCGACTATCAGGCGGCCGCTGGGCCTGAGCACCCTTTGGATCTCCCGCAGGGCCGCGACGGGGTCGGGGATCTCGCCAAGGACGGTGATCAGGACGACGGCGCCGATCGAGTCGTCGGGGTAGGGCAGCGCGGTCGCGTCTCCCTGGGTCGGGACGAGGTTGGCGAGGCCGCGCTCGGCCGCGCGCCTGCCGACGTGGTCGAGGAACTCCTGCTGCAGGTCGAAGATCTCCAGCGTCCCCTCCGGCCCCACCCACTCGGCGAGGTCGAGGCTGTAGTAGCCGGTGCCCGGCCCGATCTCGAGCACCCGCTCGCCGGCCTCGGGGCGCAGCACCTCGCGCAGCCGCTCGCGGGTGACGATCGGGTGCGGCGCTTGCACCCAGAATCGCTGCCCGTAGGGGCAGGCCGACGGGTTCTTGCGCCACCAGAGCGCGGCGCCAACAACCGCGGCCCCGGCAGAGGCGACCATCGTTCTGGCTCTCATCGGCTCGACGCCCCGTGACCAAGCAGATCGGGGACGCAGGGAGCGTGGCGTGCTCTGCACGCGAGCGACCGAGGACGCGGATATGCGCCGGTCACGAGGCGCCGAGCGAGAAGCCCACGGTGTGCTCGCCGGAGTCGATCCGCAGGAAGGCGACCTTGCCGGCGTAGATCGCGA
>Ga0210126_100022_pt1 | contig 12434 bp, 13 predicted proteins | sample RushMan_ThreeSqC_FD_185560 | JGI IMG/M metagenome (GOLD analysis project Ga0210126, IMG submission 185560) | Wetland microbial communities from San Francisco Bay, California, USA, that impact long-term carbon sequestration - RushMan_ThreeSqC_D2... | ecosystem: Environmental > Aquatic > Marine >... | reverse complement strand
GGTTCACCACCGGGTTCTTGTAGGTGGCGATCACCGTGTCGTAGGCCTCTGGCGAGACGCGTACCAGGGCTGTGTCGAGGACGTGGGCGAAGAGAAAGAAGAAGGTGAGAGCCCCGGTGATGCGATGGGCGACCCATGACCACATGCCTTCGCGGCCGCGGTAGAGAGTGCCAGCTGGTGCTGTGGGCACCTGACGCCTCCGTTGTCGTTTCACGAGCAGCTCGCGGTGGGCGACGTCGTTCTGGTGCGGGCGGGCGAGCTGGTGCCGGTCGACGGCGTCCTGCAGAGCGCCGCCGCTACGGTCGACGAATCTGCCCTCACTGGCGAGTCGCTGCCGGCCGGCCACGTCCGCGGCGCCGATCTCCCCAGCGGCATCGCCAACGCCGGCGACGCCTTTGAGCTGCGCGCCACCCGGCTCGCGTCGGAGAGCGCCTACGCCAACCTGGTCCGGCTGGTGCGTACCGCCGAGACCCACCGGGCGCCGTTCATCCGCCTCGCCGACCGCTACGCGGCGATCTTCCTGCCGCTGACCCTGGCGATCGCCGGGGCGGCCTGGTTCGCCAGCGGGGACGCGGTTCGCGCGGTCGCGGTGCTGGTCGTGGCGACGCCCTGCCCGCTGATCCTGGCCGCGCCGATCGCGATCGTCTCCGGGGTCTCGCGGGCGGCCCGGATCGGGGTCATCGTCAAGGGCGGCACCGCGATCGAGCGGCTCGGCGAGGCGCGCACGGTGCTGCTCGACAAGACGGGCACGCTCACCCTCGGGGCGCCGGCCGTGCAGGAGGTGATCCCCACCGGGGGTCACGACGGGCTGGAGGTCCTCCGCCTCGCCGCCTCGATCGACCAGCTCTCCGCCCACGTCCTCGCAGAGGGCCTGGTTCACGACGCCGAGCGCCGCGGCCTCGAGCTGGCCGAGCCCAGCGACGCGTTTGAGGATCCCGGCCAGGGGATGGAGGGGACGGTCGCCGGGCGGCGGGTCGCCGTCGGCAGCCCCACCTGGTTGCAGGGCAGGGGCGTCGAGATCGATGCCGCGGGCGGCCTTGACGATGGCGACGGGTCTGACGCCGGGCTGGCGAAGGTCGCGGTCGCGGTCGACGGCGACCTCGCCGGCATCGTCGTGATGGCGGATCGGCTGCGCGAGGACGCGCGCGGGCTGGCCGCCGAACTGCGCGCCGCCGGCGTGCGGCAGGTGGCGATGGTGACCGGCGACCGCCGCCCGGTGGCGGAGCGGATCGCCGCGGCGACCGGGCTCGACCGCGTCTACGCCGAGCAGGGACCCGAGGACAAGCTCGACGTCGTCCGCGCGATGCGCGCCGATCCCCGCCTGGCGCCGGTGGTGATGGTCGGCGACGGTGTCAACGACGCGCCCGCCCTGGCCCTGGCCGACGTCGGCATCGCGATGGGCGGGCCCGGGGCGACGATCTCCTCCGATACCGCCGACGCGGTGATCACGGTCGACCGCATCGACCGCGTCGCCGATGCCGTCGCTATCGGCCGGCGCTCGCTCGGGATCGCCCGCCAGAGCGTCGTCTTCGGGATCGGCCTCAGCCTGGTGGCGATGGGCTTTGCCGCTCTCGGCTACATAGCCCCGATCGGCGGCGCCCTCCTGCAGGAGGGGATCGACGTTGCCGTGATCCTCAACGCATTGAGGGCGCTCACCGACTGAGTACTGCTGCGCTTACTTGACCGTGATCGTCCCGTACATGCCCTGGGCGTAGTGGCCCGGCAGGTTGCAGAACATCACGTATGTGCCGGGGGAGAGTTTGAATTTTTCCGACTTCGCCTGCCCCGCCTCGACGTCGGCGACCTCGCCCTCCTCCTCGGCGATTTCGTCCAGCTTCTCCTCGTCGACGTCGCCATTGGCTTCGGTCGGCAGTTCGGCCGGATCGATGTTCGTCTTGAAGACGACCAGCTCATGCTCGACCGAACCTTCGTTGGGCGCTTCGATCGTGGTCGGCCCGGCTTCGAGCGAGGCTTCTGCGGGACTGAAGAAGTAATCCCCCATCTTGATTTCAGCCGTACTTCCGCCCCCGCCGGCCGAGCCGGCGTTGGCCTCGCTGGTCTCGGCCTCGGTGGCCGAGCTGGACGTGCTGTCACTGCCTCCGCAGCCGGTGAACGCGATCGCCGCGGTGGCAACCAGCGCCAGCGGCACGAACACCCATCGCCTTGGAAATTTCATCTTCCACCTCTTGTCCGTGGGGCCGTTGGACCACTCGGGTCGCGACTCCGTTTGCAACCTGAATCCATTCATATCCAGGGGGTTCATCCATCCGTGTCCAGCCGCAGAGGCCCCTCAGTGGATTGCCGCAAGCCCCAGCCAACTGCATCACTTTCTAGCCGGATGAGATTGAAAATTTGATGCAGTTCGGCTTTCAGGGGGGTGAGATTCGGCCAGCGGCACCGGTGTGTGTGCCTGGGGGCTGTGGCGATTGGCACTTGTTTGTGAGGAGTGTGCGGACGGTCACCTTGCGGGGCCGCAAAGACCGTCACGGTCCCGCGCTTGCTTACAAAACGCACATATTTCATTCCTGTCCTGATCGCCTGCGCCGCCTTTCCGGCGGTCGCCCTCGCCGCCGGCGGCGGAGGTTCCGCCTCGCCCCGGGTCGGCGTCGCCGCCGCGGTCCCGGTCGAGGCCGGCGCCCTGCAGCGGCCGGTCGCCCGCTTCAAGCGGACGATCCGGGTGACGGTCGCGCGGATGATGGCCAACCGGCGCGCCAGGCTGCGCCGCCAGCGCCGCCGGCTCTTCGCCTCGCTTCCCGGCGGCGTCTCGCAGTCGACGCTGGACGCGATCGCCGCTTGCGAGTCCGGGGACAACCCCGCGGCCGTCTCCTCCGGCGGCGATTACCGGGGCAAGTACCAGTTCGACTACGGCACCTGGGAATCGGTGGGAGGCAGCGGCGACCCCGCAGCGGCCGCCGAGCAGGAGCAGGACTACCGCGCGGCGCTTCTCTACGCCCGCTCCGGCTCCAGCCCCTGGCCCGTCTGCGGCTGAGCCTACGATTGAAAGCGTGAGTGAAGCAGTCCCAACGCCGGACCCGAAGGGACCGGCGCGCAAGCCGCCGCGCGAGGCGGTCGCCGAGGCCAAGGTGCGGGCGCCGACCCGCGGCAATCGCAAGCTGGAGGGGTTCCTCGAGGCGGTCAATGGCGACGAGCAGATTCGGGCCCGCTGGTACATGGCCCAGGTTCACGCCGAGCGCCTGGGGATGTCCGACCACTCCTGGGTGCACATGCAGATCGTCCTCAACATCTCCCTGCGGCTGTTGCGCCTGCTGGTCAAGGCCGGGGTCGAGCCGGCGATGGTTGCCGACCACGGGATGTCCTCGCGCGACGCCGAGGTCGTGGTCGCCGGCGGCGCCCTGCTCCACGACATCGGCATGTCGATCCACCGCGCCGATCACGAGGCCTACAGCCTCTTCCTCGCCGACGGTGCCCTCGGGCGGCTGCTGGCGGACTCCTATCGCGAGCCGGAACGGACGGTCGTCGCCGCCGAGATCCTGCACGCGATCATCGGCCACCGCCGCCGCGGCGAGCCCTACACGCTGGAGGCCGGGGTGGTCAGGGTCGCCGACGCGCTCGACATGGCCCAGGGCCGGACCCGGCTGCCGATCGAAGCCGGCCAGGAAGGGATCCACTCGATCTCGGCGGCGGCCGTCGACGAGGTGCGGATCGAGGCGGGGGAGACGCGTCCCGTGCGGATCGAGATCGAGCTCAACAACTCGGCCGGCATCTTCCAGGTCGACGACCTGCTGGCGACGAAGATCCGCGACACCCCGCTGGAGGGCAAGGTCGAAGTCGTCGCCAAGATCGAGGGCGAGACCGAGAAACGCCTACTCAGCGGGTTCAGGCTCGACTAGCCGAAGGCCGCTGCGCGCTCAGCCGTACCGCTCGAGGTCGTAGCGACGCTGTTCCTTGCGCTTCTCGAGCCGGCCCTGGACCAGCGAGAGGACGATCACCAGGATCGCGAAGAAGGCGATCACGCCGAAGCAGAAGAAGGTCACCGTCTTGTCGGTCGTCGGGCCGGCGAGGCCGACGCCGTTGTCGGCCAGCGCCAGCGGTGCTGCCAGCAGCGTGGAAAGGAGCGCGGCGAAAAGGGACGCTGCGGTCGCGGTTCGGCGAGAGGGAGCCTTCACGCCGTGCAATCTAGCGCACGGCGGCGGCGCCAATCGTCTTCATCTTCCCTTTAGCGGCTGGCATAGGATGCGCCGCAATGTCTGAGCTTGAGGCCCTGCTGCTGGGGATCGTGCAAGGCCTGACCGAGTTCCTCCCGATCTCGTCCTCCGGCCACCTGATCATCGTCCCCTGGCTCCAGGACTACACCTTCCTGCTGGAAAACCCCCAGTTCAACAAGACCTTCGACGTGGCCCTGCACGCCGGCACCCTGATCGCCGCGGTCGTCTACTTCCGCCGCGAGGTGGTTTCCCTGACTCGCGGCTTCCTCGCCGCCGTCTCCCAGCGCGCGATGACGACAACCGACCAGCGGCTCTCGGTGGCGATCGCGATCGCCACGATCCCGGCCGTGATCGCCGGCGGCCTCGCCGCCGACCTCTTCGAAGAACACCTCGGCGAGCCCTGGATGATCGGCATCCAGCTGATCCTCTTCGGCGCCCTGCTGCTCTGGGCGGACAAGATGCCCCAGCGCAAGGGGCTGGAGGGGACGTCGCTCGGCGACGGGCTCAAGATCGGCCTGGCCCAGGTGCTGGCGCTGGCACCGGGCACCTCGCGCTCGGGGATCACGATCACCGCCGGGCGCTACCTCGGCCTCGACCGCGACGCCGCCGCCCGCTTCTCCTTTCTGATGCTGATCCCGATCGTCGCCGGGGCGACCGTCTTCAAGGCGGCGACCGCGGTCCACGACGGCCTGCCACCGGGCGTCGCCGGCCCGATGGTCGTCGGCACGATCGCCGCCGCCGCCTCCGGCTACCTGGCGATCGCCTTCCTCCTGCGCCTGGTCCGCACGTCGAGCTACCGGCCATTCGTCTATTACCGCTACGTCGCAGGCGTGGCGATCCTCTTGATCATCGCCACCGGCCTGCGGCCCGCGACCTTCTGAGACCGCGCAATTTCGGCGCGCCGGCCGGTGAAATCCGGTCAGGGCAGGCGGCATTGACGGTCCGGTCGCCGGTGCCGACGAATACAATCCCGCCGTCTCGGTGCAAGGGCACCGGTTCGCCCCCGATCGCGCTCGCCACTTGAACCAGCAGCAGACCATCAAGCTCGCGGTAATCGACGACGACAGCGGTTTCGTCACCGTGCTCTCGAAGCGAACCGAGGCGGCCGGATGGCAGCAGCGGGTGGTGACCAGCGCGATCCCGCCGGAGGAGCTGGTGGCGATGAAGCTGAACGCCCTCCTGGTCGACCTCTCGGTTCTCGGTGACGAGGCCTGGTCCTACCTGGAGCGGGTCTGCGGGATGTTGCCCGACCTCGGCGTCGTTGTCTGCAGCGGGCGCTCGACCGTGGCCCAGCGCGTCAGGGGCCTGCGGCTCGGCGTCGACGACTGGATTGGCAAGCCGTGCCACCCGGAGGAGGTGATGGCCCGGATCGAGGCGATCTCGCGGCGACGCCGCCGCAGTCGCGCCCGAGTCGAGGCGGGGCCGCTCGTCGCCGCCGAGCTCGAGATCCGCGCCGACCAGTTCCAGGCCTTCGTCGGCGCCCAGAGCATCGACCTCACCCGGCGCGAGTTCGAACTGCTGCAACTGCTCGCCGATGCCAAGGGGCAGGTGCTCGAGCGCGAGGCGATCTACCAGCGGGTCTGGGGCTACGCGATGGCCCACGGCGACCGCTCAGTCGACGTCTTCATCCGCAAGCTGCGCCAGAAGATCGAGAGGCGTTCCCCCGGCTGGCGCTACATCCACACCCATTTCGGCGTCGGCTACCGCTTCGACCCGGAGGCCGTTGGCGGCGCGACGGCCGATTCGCCGGACGCTGCCGAGGTGCCGGAGGCCGCCGAGACCGCGGATTCAGAGGCGGTTCGCAGCAGCTTGACGGTTGCGTAGGCGCGCGCTTCCCCTTGAGGCGAATTATCGACTATGCTCTCGGCATCTTTGCTCGAATTTCGCAGATTGTTTCTAGGGGGCGACGGTGTTCGGCGGCGCTTGCCGTGGCTATTTTTGTCGCCAGCGTGCTCTCGGCCTGCGGAGGCAGCGCCAGCGGCGGCAGCGACACGGAAGGTTTGGCTGGGATCGTCGGCGCCGGGTCCACGGCGCAGGACGTAGCGCAGGAAAACTGGATCGAGAAATTTGAGCTGGAGGAGCCGGGCGCCGAAGTCTCCTACGAGCCGGTCGGTTCGGATCAGGGCCGGCGCCGGTTTGTCGCCGGCGATGTTGCCTACGCGGCCACCGACACGCCGCTCGAAGGGCCGGAGCTGGAGCGAGCCGTGGAGCGCTGCAAGCCCGGACAGCTGGTCGAGGTGCCCGCCTACCTCTCCAAGGTCGTGGTCGCCGTCCACGTTGGCAAGGGGTTCGTCTATCTCACGCCGGAGACGATGGCGAGAATCTTCAGCGGCGAGATCACCCGTTGGGACTCTGCCGAGATCCGTCGCGAGAACTCGAGCATCGCGAAGCAGCTGGAGGGTCCGATCAGGGTTCTCTACCCGGCGGGAAGGTCTGGCACGACTGCGATCCTCACCTCCTACCTCTCGGAAGCGGTACCGGGGGCCTGGGGCCACCAGCCAAGCGAAACCTGGCCGGTGTCCGGCGTCGGAACGGCTGTCAGCAATCCCGCCGACCTGGTCAAGACGATCAGGGCGCGCGAGGGCACGATCTCGTTCGTCGACGCGAGCCTGTCGGGCAGGCTGAAACCGGCCCTGATCAGGACGGGCAGCGATGCGGCCGACATCGCCGTTCCGAATCGCGGCTCGTCGATCGGCCTGCTCGAAAAATCTCCCGAAGCGAAGATCCTGGCGAAGAGCCCGTACATGATGCCGTTTGACCTCGAGCGGTTCTACGGCGAAAGGGGCACCTACCCGATTGTCTTCACCTCGTACCTGATCGCCTGCACCGCCTATGACTCCGAGGGTGAAGCCGCCGCGGTGCGGAAGCTCCTTGCCTATGCGGTGGGCTACAAAGGCCAGGAAGTGGCGTCGATCGAAGCCGGAGCCGATCCACTGATCGGCAAGCTGCAGAAGCGGGCCGAGGCCGCCGTGCGGGCGATCGAATAACCCGCATCCAGCGGGCCGAAGACGGCCTTTCACATTTTCTTCACATCGCCGCTACAGGCGGGTAACAAGCTGCCGTGGGTGGACTGGGATCGTGGCAGCGGAGACGGGCGTCGGGCTCGCTTCCGTGCCAATACGACAGAAGGAGTGCTTGTGAGTCCCTCGAGATCGATTGCGGTTGTCGTCTCCCTGGCCATCCTGGCCATCGGCGTCGCCGCCTGTGGCAGCAGCGAAAGCGGCTCTTCCGGCCTCTCCGGGGATGTTGCCGGTGCTGGCTCCAGCGCCCAGGAGGCGGCGCAGGAAGCCTGGAGGGCCGAATTCGAGAACGAAAACCCGGCCGTGACGATCAGCTACGACCCGGTTGGCTCGGGCGGCGGCCGTGAGCAGTTCATCGCCGGCGGCGTGGCCTACGCGGGCAGCGACGCGGCGCTCGAAGAAGGCGAAGGCGAGCTGGGGAAGGCACTCGACCGCTGCAAGCCGGGGCAGCTGATCGAGATCCCGGCCTACGTCTCGCCGATCGCGGTCGTCTACAACCTCGAAGGCGTCGAATCGCTGCAGCTCGCGCCCGAAACCCTGGCGAAGGTCTTCAACCAGGAAATCGGCAGCTGGGACGACGCGGCGATCGCCGCCGACAACCCCGGCGTCGAGCTGCCCAGCACCCGCATCACCCCGGTCAACCGCTCCGACGAGTCGGGGACGACGGAGAACTTCGTCGACTATCTCTCCAAGGTCGTCCCAAGTGTCTGGACCTATGAAGTCAGCGGCGACTGGCCGGTCAAGGGGGGCGAGGCCGCGCAGGGCACCTCCGGTGTGGTCGAGGCCGTCGCCGCCGGCGACGGCGCGATCGGCTACGCCGACGCCAGCCAGGCCGGCGAACTCGGCATCGCCTCGATCGAGGTCGGCGGCGAATACGTCGAGCCGACCGCCGAAGCCGCGGCAAAGATCCTCGACGAGTCGCCGGAAGACAGGGCGATCAGCAAGGGCCCCTACATGTTCCCCTTCGAACTCGATCGCAAGACCGAAGCCGAAGGCACGTACCCGATCGTGCTCACGTCCTACCTCCTGGCCTGCACCCGGTACGGCTCGGCCAGCGAGGCGGACATCGTCAAGGGCTACCTCGAATACGCGATCAGCGCCGCAGGGCAGGAGGTCGCCGCCGAAAACGCCGGCTCCGCTCCGCTCTCGGCCGCGCTGACCGAAAAGATCGAACCGGCGATCGCAGCGATCGAAGGCTCCTAGGCAGGTTCGTGGAGGTCGACACGACCACCAACGCCGGGCAGCTCCTCGCCGCCGCCTCAGGAGGGCGGCGGCGCAGGGGCGACCGGATCTTCTCCAGCCTGGCGGTTGCCGCCGCGGTGACGATCCTCGTCCTCCTGGCCGGGGTCGCCTTCTTCCTCCTGGTCGAAGCGCTGCCGGCCGTCAGCGCCTCCGCCGCCGAACTGCCCGGTGGCAAGAGCCTCGTCGACTACATCGCGCCGCTCGTCTTCGGCACCGTGCTGGCGGCGTCGATCGCTGTCGTGATCGCGGTCCCGCTCGCGGTCGCCGTCGCGCTCTTCATCAGCCACGTCGCCCCGCCGCGGGCCGTGCTCGTGCTCGGCTACATGGTCGACCTGCTGGCCGCGGTGCCCAGCATCGTCTACGGCCTCTGGGGCATCTTCGTCCTCGGCCCGGCGGCCGTCGGGCCGATGGAATGGCTGGAAGCGAAGCTTGGCTTCATCCCCTTCTTCGAGGGCCCCGCCTCGGCCACCGGGCGGACGATGCTGGTCGCCAGCCTGGTCCTCGCGGTGATGATCCTGCCGATCGTCTCCGCCGTCGCCCGCGAGGTCTTCTCGCAGACCCCGCGCAAGCTGCAGGAAGGCGCGCTGGCGCTGGGGGCGACCCGCTGGGAGATGATCAGGATGACCGTCCTGCCCTTCGGCCGCTCCTCGGTCATCAGCGGCGCGATGCTCGGCCTCGGCCGGGCGCTGGGCGAGACGATGGCGGTGACGATCATCCTCTCCGTCTCCGGCATCGTCACCTTCAACCTGATCAGCCAGGCCAACCCCTCGACGATCGCCGCCAACATCGCCCTCGACTTCCCCGAGTCCTCCGGGCTGGCGGTCAACACCCTGATCGCCTCCGGCCTGGTGCTCTTCGCGATCACCCTCGTCACCAACCTCGGCGCGCGCGCGATCATCGCCCGCCAGAACGTCCAGTGACCGCGCTCGACGCCCGCGTCCTCCCCGATTGGGCTCCGTACGGGGCCGTCGCCGCCAGCGCCGCCTTCTCCGCGGCGCTGCTGTCGGCCGCGGGCGCCTTCAGCGTGGCACTGCTGTTCGTCCTCACAGCCCTCGTCGCCTGCGTGGCCACATATGCATGGTCGCGGTCGGTGGAGGGCTCGCGGCGGGCGTTCGACCGCCTGGTCACGCTGGTCATCGTCGCCGCCTTCTGCCTCGCCCTGATCCCCCTGCTCTCGCTGGTCTTCGAGGTGACCAAGCGCGGGCTGCCCGGCCTCAGCCTCGAATTCATCACCGCCGACGCCCGCGGCAAGATCGGCGGTGGCGGCGCCGCCCACGCCCTCGTCGGCACCCTGGTGATTACCGGCGTCGCCACCGCGATCTCGGTGCCGATCGGGCTGATGGCGGCGATCTACCTGACCGAGTACGGCGGCGGCCGCCTGCGCCGGGCGCTGACCTTCTTCGTCGACGTGATGACCGGCATACCCTCGATCGTCGCCGGCCTCTTCGCCTTCGCCCTCTTCGCCCTGATCTTCGGTCCCGGCATCCGCATGGGGGTGATGGGCTCGGCGGCGCTCTCGGTGCTGATGATCCCGATCGTGATCCGCTCCTCCGAGGAGGTGCTGAAGATCGTCCCCAACCACCTGCGCGAGGCCTCCTACGCCCTCGGCACGCCGAAGTGGCGGACGATCGTCAAGGTCGTCCTGCCGACCGCCTTCGCCGGCCTGCTCACCGGGGTGATGATCGCGGTCGCCCGGATCATCGGCGAGACCGCGCCGCTGCTGGTCACCACCGGGGTCGTCGACTCGATCAACAGCAACCCCCTTTCCGGCCGCATGCAGAACCTCGCCGTCTACGCCTACAGCGAGTACCGAACCCCCGGCGTCTTCAAGCAGGCCTCCTACGACAGGGCTTGGGCGGCGGCGTTGCTGCTGATCGTTATCGTGATGGTCCTCAACCTCGCCGCCCGCTTGATCTACCGCCGCTACAGAACCGAGATCCGATAGCCCGTGGAGATGAGGAGGCGACGAACGATGGGAGCAGCAGGTGCGACACGAGTCGAGACCAGGACCGGCGCTGAGGTGAGCGCGACGCTGCCCGGCGATGTCGCGTCGAAGCCTGGCGCCGTGGCGGCCGGGAGCCGTCCCGCGAAGACGATCGACGTCCGTGAGGTCAACCTCTTCTACGGCGACCTGCACGCGGTCGAGGACGTGACGATGGCGGTCGAGCCGAACAAGGTCACCGCCCTGATCGGCTCCTCCGGCTGCGGCAAGACCACCTTCCTGCGCTCGCTCAACCGCATGCACGAGCTCAACCCCAAGGCGCGGATGACGGGGGAGATCACGCTCGACGGCCAGGACATCTACGCCCCCGGCGTCGACCCGGTCCAGGTTCGCCGCCTGGTCGGGATGGTCTTCCAGTCACCCAACCCGTTCCCGACGATGTCGATCTACGACAACGTCGCCGCCGGCCTCAACCTCAACACCGGCCGGGTGAAGAAGTCGGTCAAGGACGAGGTGGTCGAGCGCTCGCTGCGCGGCGCCCACCTCTGGAACGAGGTCAAGGACCGGCTGGAGAAGCCGGGCTCGGGCCTCTCCGGCGGCCAGCAGCAGCGCCTCTGCATCGCGCGCGCGATCGCGGTCGAGCCCGAGGTGCTGCTGATGGACGAGCCCTGCTCCGCCCTCGACCCGGTGGCGACGCTGGCGATCGAGGAGCTGATCGGCGAGCTGAAGAGCAAGTACACGATCGCGATCGTCACCCACAACATGCAGCAGGCGTCGCGGGCCAGCGACATCACCGCATTCTTCAACCTGGAGGCGACCGGCAAGCCCGGTCGCCTGGTCGAGATCGGCGCCACCGAGGCGATCTTCACCAGCCCCAGCGAGCAGGCGACCGAGGACTACGTCAGCGGGCGGTTCGGCTAGTGAGCACGGGCGTCAGGGTCGGATACCAGGAGGAGCTGGAGCGGCTCGAGGCGAGCGGGCTGGGCGGCCTCGAGATGGTCAGCGTCGCCCTCAACCGCACCCTGGAGGCGGTCGAGCACCAGGACGTCGAGCTGGCGCAGATCGTCGTCGCCGACGACGATCGCATCGACGGCCGCTACCTCGAGGTCCACCAGAGCCTGATCACGCTGCTCGCCACGCAGTCGCCGGTGGCGACCGACCTGCGCCTGATCTCGGCCCTCCTGCACGTGCTGAAGAACATCGAGCGGATGGGCGACCAGTGCGTGAACGTCTGCAAGATGATCCCGCTGACCGGCAACGAGCCGCCGGCCGACGAGGAGATGGTGAAGCGGATCCTCGCCATGGGTGGGCAGACGAAGACGCTGATCAGCCAGGCGAAGCGGGCCTTCGAGGAGCGCGACATCGAGCTGGCGCGGGACCTGGTCCGCCAGGACGACATCGTCGACGACCTCAACCGCGAGTGCTTCCGGCTGGCGCTGGAGATCGGCGACGATGCCGACAAGCGCGAGTGGGCGATGACGATGCTCTTGGCGGCGCGGGCGATCGAGCGGATCGGCGACAACGCGGTCGACATCGGCGAGCAGGTTGCCTTTGTCGTCACCGGGCTTTTTCGCGAGTTCGAGGACGCTTCGCATCCGAGCGCGTAGGGGTGGGGCGGGGGTGGCCATGCATCGGCGGACATGCAGCCTTCGGCTGCATTGAGTGTCCGGCGACGCATGGCCACCCCCGCGTCCTCTGACGGTTGAGATCCGATGGGTCTGGGAACATCTGAGATCAGCCTCGTGACGCTCTGTGCCGCGATAGATATTGGGTCTAACACGACGCGAGTCTTGGTTGCTGAGCCGATCGACGGGCAGTTGAAGAAGGTGATGGAGCAGCGGGCCTATACGCGGATCAACCAGGCGCTCGACTCCGACGGGGCGATCCGGCCGGAGAAGGTCGACGAGGTTGCGGAGGTCGTCTCCACCCAGGTGAGACTGGCGCGTGAGCTCGGGGCGGTGGAGCTGCGAGCGGTCGCCACGGCGGCGGTTCGGGAGGCTGCGAACGGCAAGGCGGCCGCGACGGCGATCGCCGAGGCGGCTGGAGTCCCGGTCGAGATCCTCA
>Ga0210126_100021_pt1 | contig 12915 bp, 11 predicted proteins | sample RushMan_ThreeSqC_FD_185560 | JGI IMG/M metagenome (GOLD analysis project Ga0210126, IMG submission 185560) | Wetland microbial communities from San Francisco Bay, California, USA, that impact long-term carbon sequestration - RushMan_ThreeSqC_D2... | ecosystem: Environmental > Aquatic > Marine >... | reverse complement strand
CAGAGATCCTCCTGGGCCGACTCGGGTGTCGACGTCGTGAACCTCGATCTGATCGACCGGCGGCACCAGCTCAAGGGCGGGGTGATTTCGGTCGGCAGCGGAAACGAATTCTCTGTGGCTCTCTTCTTCCTGGAAATGGAGGAACGACGCGGTCGGATGAAAATCAAGCGCAGCCTGCTCGAATTCGGCGGGGGTCGCGACTTCGTCGCCGACGAATCGCTGAGCGAAGCCACCCTGTCGCCTCCCTCGCCGTTCGCCGGCAAGGGGATCTTCAGGCGCAAGCCTGGTGGCGGAGTCTCCTGGACCGGCTCGCTCTCGGCCGTCCTGCCGGGCAGCGCGAGGATCTCGCTTGTCGCCCCCCGTTTCCGGGCGCGCCTCTATCGGCTTCAATAGCGGCGGCATCGCCAAACCCTGTGGTTGATGTCTCCATAGACTGCCGCGGGTGATTCGACGATGACCGACCCCTCGATCGGCGAGACGTTGGTCTCCAGCGAGGACCTGCAGCGGCGGGTCGCCGAGCTGGGGCGGCAGGTCAGCGAGGACTACGCCGGGCGCGACCTGGTCCTGGTCGGCGTGCTCAAGGGTGCCGTGCTCTTTCTCGCCGACCTGATGCGCAGTGTCAGCGTGCCCTGCGAGATCGACTTCATGGCCGTCTCCAGCTACGGCTCGCAGACCGATTCCTCGGGCGTGGTGAGGATCCTGAAGGACCTCGACGCGCCGATCGAAGGCCGCCACGTGCTGATCGTCGAGGACATCATCGACTCGGGCCTCACCCTCCAGTACCTGATGCGCAACCTCAAGGCCCGCAACCCGGCCTCGCTCGAGGTCTGCTCCCTGCTGACCAAGCCCGAGCGCCTGCGGGTCGACCTCTCGCCCCGCTACGTCGGCTTCGAGATCGCCAACTGCTTCGCGATCGGCTACGGCCTCGACCACGCGCAGCGCTACCGCAACCTCTCCTACGTCGCTGCGCTCGAAGATTAGCCCTGGCCTGGCCCCGAACGGCAAAACCGCCCTGGTACGCTGAATTTTCCCTGTGAGGCGTTTTTTCAAGAGCGCGGCTTTCCCGATCCTGCTGGTGGTGATTCTGGCTTTCGTCGCCCAGCGAGTGATCAGCAACCCCTCGGGCACCGAGGCCCCTTCCTACAACGAGCTGGTCAAGCCGGGGACCGGACTGATCGCGACCGAAAAGGTCGAAGAGCTGACGGTCAACACCAAGGACAACACGCTCGACATCAAGCAAAAGAACGGGGACAGCTACTCGACCGGCTACCCGTCGAACACAGAGCAGTCGCTGCTCAACCTGGTCGACCAGACCAAGAACGTGAAGGTGACCGTTAACGGCACCGGCAGCTCCGGGCTGCTCTCGCTGCTCACCTACGTCCTGCCCTTCGTCCTCTTCTTCGGCTTCTGGATCTTCCTGATGAACCAGATGCAGGGCGGCGGCTCGCGGGTGATGAACTTCGGCAAATCGAAGGCGAAGCGGATGTCGGTCGACGCCCCCAAAATCACCTTCCGCGACGTCGCCGGGGTCGACGAGGCGGTCCAGGAGCTGCAGGAGATCAAAGAATTCCTCGAGAACCCGAAGAAATTCCAGGCGCTCGGTGCCCGCATCCCCAAGGGCGTCCTCCTCTACGGCCCGCCCGGGACCGGTAAGACGCTGCTCGCCCGCGCCGTCGCGGGCGAGGCCGGCGTTCCCTTCTTCTCGATCTCCGGCTCCGACTTCGTCGAGATGTTCGTCGGCGTCGGCGCCAGCCGCGTCCGCGACCTCTTCGAGCAGGCAAAGCAGAACTCGCCCTGCATCATCTTCATGGACGAGATCGACGCCGTCGGCCGTCACCGCGGCGCCGGCATGGGCGGCGGGCACGACGAGCGCGAGCAGACGCTGAACCAGCTCCTGGTCGAGATGGACGGCTTCGAGATGAAAGACAACATCATCTTGATCGCCGCGACCAACCGCCCCGACATCCTCGACCCGGCGCTGCTGCGGCCCGGTCGCTTCGACCGTCAGGTCGTCGTCGACCGCCCCGACCGCAAAGGCCGCAAGCACATCCTCGAGGTCCACACCCGCGGCAAGCCGCTGTCGAAGGCGATCGACCTCGACGCGCTCGCCGGCCAGACCCCTGGCTTCACCGGCGCCGACCTCGCCAACCTGATCAACGAGGCGGCCCTGCTCACCGCCCGCCAGGGCAACCGCGAGATATCGATGCAGGAGCTGGAGGAGGGGATCATGCGGGTGATCGCCGGCCCCGAGAAGAAAACCCGCGTGATGAGCGAGAAAGAGCGCCTGATCACCGCCTACCACGAGCTCGGCCACGCGATCGTCGGCCACCTGCTGCCCGACTGCGACCCGGTCCACAAGATCTCGATCATCAGCCGCGGCCAGGCCCTCGGCTACACGATCAGCCTGCCGACCGAGGACAAGTTCCTCACCTCGCGCGCCGAGCTGACCGACACGATGGCGATGACCCTGGGCGGTCGCGCCGCCGAGGAGATCGTCTTCGGCGAGATCACCACCGGCGCCTCCAACGACCTCGAGAAGGTGACCGAGACGGCGAAGCGGATGGTGATGCGCTTCGGCATGTCCGAGCGGCTGGGGCCGCGCGTCTTCGGCCACGATCGCGGCCAGCCGTTCCTCGGGCGCGAGTTCTCGGCCGAGCCCGACTACTCCGACGAGATCGCTCGTGAGATCGACGACGAGATCCGCCGCATCGTCGAGGGCGCCCACCAGACCGCCAAGGACCTGCTGACCGAGCGGCGCGACGAGCTCGACAACATCTCGAAGATCCTGCTCGCGCGGGAGACGATCGACGCCGACCAGTTCCTGGCGCTGCTCGAGGGCAAGTCCGAAGACGAGGTTTTCGTCGACGAGGAGGAGCCGGCGCAGCCGGTCGAGCCGGCGGCTGAGCCGGAACGGGCGCAGCGCGAGGGTGCGCGTCCGATTACCAGGCCGCGGCCGGGCTATGCCGGTGGCGACGCGAGCTGATGGGTGGGGGCCACGGGGTGGCTCTCGTCCTGACAAGCGCCGCGCTGATTAGCGCGGCGCTTTGAGTATCCGCCAGTCCGAGAGCCACCCCGTGGCCCCTGCTGAAGCTGGTGATACTTCGTTCATGAAGCCGAAACTGATGGGCATCGTCAACGTGACTCCCGATTCGTTCTCGGATGGGGGCAGGTACTTCGATGCAGGGGCTGCGATTGCGCATGGGGTGGAGCTTGTGCGGGATGGAGCCGACATCCTGGACGTCGGGGGGGAATCGACTCGGCCGGGGGCGGAGCCCGTCAGCGTCGAGGAGGAGCTGAGGAGGATCGAGCCGGTGGTCGCTGGGCTCGCTGAGACGGCAACGGTTTCGATCGATACCTCGAAGGCGGCTGTGGCCCGGGCTGCGATCGAGGTGGGGGCTTCGATCGTCAACGACGTTACGGCGCTGCGGGGAGACCCGGAGATGGCTGCGCTCTGCGCGGAGCGGGGGGTGGGGGTGGTGCTGATGCACATGCCCGGCAACCCCCGGACGATGCAGGACGATCCTCGCTACGAGGACGTCGTCGACGAGGTCAAAGCGTTTCTTGCGGAGCGGGTCGAAGCTGCGGTTGCTGCCGGCATCGCCGAAGAGCGGGTCTGGGTTGACCCTGGGATCGGGTTTGGCAAGACGGTCGAGCACAACCTCGAGCTTCTGCACCGGGTCGGGGAGCTGCGGGAGCTGGGGCGGCCGCTGGTGGTCGGGACCTCGCGCAAGAGCTTCATCGGCGGGATCGACGGGTCTGGCGTTGAAGATCGCGTCGGCGGCACCATCGCCTCCTCGGTGATCGCGGCTGCCGAAGGTGCCGACGTGCTGCGCGTCCACGACGTCGCCGAGATCTCGCAGGCCCTTGCCGTCGCCAACGCGATCCTTGCGTAGGCTCCTGCGATGGAGTCGCATGAGAACGGGGTCGAGTCGAGCGTCGAGGTCGAGCTGCGGGGGCTCTCGATCTACACCCACCACGGGGTAAGCGACTCCGAGCAGGAGGTCGGCCAGCGGCTCGAGTTCGACATCACCTTCGACGTTCCCGACTGCGATGCGGTGCTCACCGACCGGCTCGAGGACACGGTCGACTACGGCGCAGTCTGCGACATCGTCACCCTCGCCGCCACCGAGCGCAGCTACCGCACCCTGGAGCGCCTCGCCCAGGTGGTGGGCGAGCGGCTGATGGAGCGCTACGGCTGCGAGTCGGTCCGGGTCCGCGCTGCCAAGCCGGAGCCCCCACTGCCGCTGGCGATCCAAGAGGTGGCCGTCGAGGTGGTCCACGAACGCTTCGAAGGGCCCGACGAAGACGAGCCCGACGAGGTCTGAGTTGCCGATGCGGACCGGCTACCTGGGCCTGGGCTCGAACGTCGGCGACCGCGAGTCCCACCTGCGGGCCGCAATCGAGCTGCTGGGTGAGCGTGGTGTGGAGGTAGTGGCGGCCTCTTCGGCCTACGAGACCGAGCCGGTCGGCGAGGTGCTCGACCAGCCCGACTTCCTCAACGCGGCGATCCGGATCGAGACCGAGCTCGCGCCGGAAGAGCTGCTCGATGCCTGCAAGCAGGTCGAGGCCGAGCGTGGCCGGGCTCTCGACGCCCCGCGCCACAGCCCGCGCCCGCTCGACGTCGACCTGCTCCTCCTCGGCGACCTGCAGCTGAGCACCGACCGACTGAAGCTTCCCCACCCCGAGGTGACAAGCCGCCGCTTCGTCCTCGCTCCGCTGCTGGAGCTCGACTCCGAGCTGGCTCTTCCCGACGGCACGAGCCTCGTCGCCGCCCTCGCGGCCCTCGGCCCTGGTCAGCTCGTCCAGAAGCTGGGCACGCTCTAAGCCGTTGCGGTGCTGCGCAGTTGCTGCAGCCAGGCCGGCGGGAAGGCGGGCGGTGCGTCGCCCGGATAATCCGGGATGACCCGCCGCGCGAATCGCCCGGCGGGACGGGCGTCGATCGCCGGGCGCAGGTCCTGCATCGTCATCGCCAGGCGCAGCGAGGGGGCGATCTGGTAGTCGGCGACGTTGAGCTGCTCGCCGTCGAGGACGCCGGCCTCGATCCAGGCGTCGATGCGGTCGAGGAAGCCCGGCAGCTCCGCAAGACCGCGGCGCACGTTCTCGTCGGTGGCTTTGTTGTAGTAGGCGGTAGCCGCGAGGACGGGCGCCGCGGTGGCCACCGCGAGGCCGGTCGGGATCCCCAGCTTTGCCCCCTCGGAGAAGCTGCGCAGCGGCGCCTTGTCCTTGCGCAGGGTCCACCAGATCATCTGGCGGATCGGGTGCTGGAGCTCCTCGTCGCCGAAGCGCTCCGCCTCTTCGACGGCAAGGCGCTTCTCGGGATCCTCGGGGAAGAGCGGCGGCTCGGGCTGGATGCGGTCGAGCTCGCGGGCGATCGCGCGCGAGCCCTGGATCTTGCGCCCGTCGATCTTGATTGCCGGCACGGTCTGCTTGGGGAAGCCCTGCGCGCGAACCACGAGCTTCTGCATCACCGGGAAGAGGTCGGTGCGCTTGAAGGGGATGCCCTTGGCCTTCATCATCGCCTGCACCGCGACGCCGGGATGCGAGCCGGGGATCGTGTAGAGCCGCACGTTCACGCGGGGAATCCTATGTTTGCGGCGCTCGCGCTGCCGCGCGCCCCCGATCCGGCCATAATCGCGCCTGTGCTCCTCGCGGTCGACGTAGGCAACACACAGACGCACCTCGGTGCCTTCGAGGGCGAGCGCCTGGTCGAGCACTGGCGCTTCCAGACCCGCTCCGGCGCGACCGGGGACGAGCTGGCCGAGCGCATCGGCGGCCTGCTCGCGCTCAACCAGATGGGCCTCGACGAGATCGGCGCGGTCTGCGTCTCCTCGGTGGTGCCGCCGCTCGGCGCCCAGTACGAGCAGCTGGCCGAGCGCTACCTGGAAGCCGATTGCCTGACGATCGGCCCCGGGATGAAAACCGGGATGCCGATCCGGATCGACAACCCGCTCGAGGTCGGGGCGGACCGCCTGGTCAACTCGATCGCCGCCTACGAGCGCTTCGGCGAGGCCTGCGTCGTCGTCGACTTCGGCACCGGGATCAACGTCGACGCGGTCTCGGCCGAGGGCGAGTACCTCGGCGGCGCGATCGGCCCCGGGCTGGAGATCTCGCTGACCGCGCTGATCGACCGCGCAGCCCGCATCACCCGGATCGACCTCGATCCGCCCGAGACCGCGATCGGCCGCTCCAGCCGGGCCGCGATCCAGTCCGGTTTCGTCTTCGGCTTCGCCGGCATGATCGACGGCATCGTCCGCCGCATCGAAGCGGAGCTGCCGGCGCCCCGGCTGCTGGCCACCGGCGGCCTCGCCCATACGGTCGTCCCCTTCACCGAGACGATCGACGAGGTCGACGACATGCTTACCCTCAAGGGGCTGCGCCTTATCTATGAGCGAAACGCGCCCACAGCTGACTGATCCGTTCCGGATCGCCCACCTCGAGATCCCCAACCGCGTCCTGCTGGCGCCGCTGGCCGGGATCGGCAACTGGTTCGTCCGCCTGCAGGCGAAGCGGCACGGGGCCGGTCTCGCCGTTTCGGAGATGGTCTCCAGCTTCGGCTTGCATCACCGCAACGAGCGGACGATGGGCGAGCTGATGCGGATCCACCCCGACGAGCACCCGGTCTCGATCCAGCTCTTCGGCCACGACGCCGAGGTGATGCGCTCGGGCGCCGCGATCGCCGCCGAGGCCGGCGCCGACCTGATCGACATCAACATGGGCTGCCCGGTCCGCAAGGTGCGCAAGACCGGAGCCGGCGCCGAGCTGCTCCGCGACCACGCCCTCGCCCTCGCCCTCGCCCGCGGCGCCGCCGAGGGCAGCGGGCTGCCGGTCACGGTCAAGCTGCGCTCGGGGATCGGAGCCGGCGACCGCTCAGGCTACGAGCTGGCCGTCCGCCTGGCCGAGGAGGCCGGGGTGGCGGCGATCGCCTTCCACCCGCGGGCGGCGACGGTCGGTCACAAAGGCAGTCCGGACTACGCTCTCACCCGTGAGCTGGTCGAGCGGGTGGAGGTGCCGGTCATCGTCTCCGGCGGCCTCAAGAGCGCCGCCGCGGCCCGCACCGCGTATGAGGAGTCCGGCGCCGCCGCGGTGATGATCGCCCGCGGCTCCCTGGGCAACCCGTGGGTCTTCGAAGAGCTGGCGGGACGCCGAAGCGAGCCGCCCAACCGGGCCGAGGCCGCGACCGAGCTGCTCTGGACGATCGATCGCGCCGAGGAACATCTTGGCACCGAGCGGGCCGGTCGTTACCTGCGCAAGTTCTATCCCTGGTACGTCGAGATCCTCGGGGTCGAGCCCGAGCTTGCGGCCGAGCTTCAGCGCAACGCCGACCTTCCCGAAGCCCGCCGCCTGATCGCCGATCTGGCCGCTGCCGCGCCCTCGCTATAATCCCGCGACTTCCGGTCCTGGTGTGGTGACGCAAGCCGTCGCACCGTGGCCGTTTTTTTGAGTTTCGGAGCCATTCCACAGTCCCAAACCGATAAGCGAGGTCAGGACAAGTGAGTCGCCAGTCCGTAATAACACCCGAGGGTCTCGAGAAGCTCAAAGAGGAGATCGATCACCTCACCACCGTGAAGCGGCGCGAGGTCGCCGAGCGGATCAAGGAGGCACGCGAGTTCGGCGACATCTCCGAGAACGCCGAGTACGACGACGCCAAGAACGAGCAGGCACTGCTCGAGCAGCGGATTGCCCAGCTCGAAGAGCGGCTCCGGCGCGCCACCGTGATCGACGAGAAGGAACTTGACACCAGCATGGTCCAGTTCGGCTCGATCGTCCACGTCAAGGACCAGAAGACAGGCGACTCGGAGAAGTTCCAGATCGTCGGCTCGACCGAGGCCGACCCGCTCGAGCACAAGCTCTCCAACGAGTCGCCGATCGGCAAAGCGCTGATTGGCCACAAGCGGAATGACATCGTCACCGTCGAAGTTCCGCGGGGGCCGAAGAAGAAACTGAAGATCACCAAGATCGAGACGGCCTGAGCCCAGCCCGGCAGGGGTTCCGCTTAACTTTTTCGAGGATCGCTGGATTGCTGGCGCCCGGACGTGCGCCCGCGAAAAAGTACAAGACGCTCCACCCCTGCCGGGCTGGGCTCTGAACGCCCGGTAGGCTCGCGCACTCAGATGGGTGAAGCTGAACAGCCAGAGATTTCAGATGTCCTTCGCGACAGGCGGGAGAAGCTTGAGCGGCTGCGGGAGGCTGGGGTCGATCCGTTTCCGCCTGATTTTGCTGAGCGGGAGGACATCAGTGGGGTGCGGGCGGCGCATGAGGGGCTGGCGCCGGGAGTCGAGACCGAGTCGCGGCACCGGGTCGCGGGGCGGATAACCGGGCGCCGCGGCCACGGCAAGGCCTGCTTCCTCGACCTCCGCGACGGCAGTGGCACGATCCAGCTTCACGCTCGCGAGGACCTGCTCGGCGAGGAGCCCTTCCGGCTGCTCGTCGACCTCGACCTCGGCGACATCGTCGGGGTCGAGGGAACGGCGATGGCGACGCGGCGCGGGGGCGAGCTCTCGCTGGCGATCGACCGCTGGCGACTGCTGGCGAAGAGCCTGCGCCCGCCGCCGGACAAGTTCCACGGTCTCGAGGACGTCGAGACCCGCTACCGCCAGCGCGAGCTCGACCTGATCGCCAACGAGGAGAGCCGCCGCGTCTTCACCCTGCGCGCCCGCACCGTCAGCGAGGTGCGCCGCTGGCTCGACGAGCGCGGCTTCGTCGAGGTCGAGACGCCGGTCCTGCAGCCCCTCTACGGCGGCGCCCTGGCGCGACCCTTCACCACCCACCACAACGCCCTCGACCGCGACTTCTACCTGCGGATCGCCACTGAGCTCTACCTCAAGCGACTGGTCGTCGGCGGCATCGACCGCGTCTACGAGCTGGGCAAGGACTTCCGCAACGAGGGCGTCTCGCACAAGCACAACCCCGAGTTCACGATGCTCGAGTGGTACGAGGCCTGCGCCGACTACACCGCCACCGCCCACAAGCTCGAGACGATGGTCGCCGAGGTCGCCGAGCGAGTCCTGGGCACGACCAGGGTCGAGCGCGGCGAGCTGACGATCGATTTTGCGCCGCCGTGGAAGCGGGTCACCCTGCGCGAGGCGATCCGCGAGCGCACCGGCATCGACATCGCCGAGCACCCGACCCGCGAGGCGCTGGCCGCGGCGATGGGAACGGAGGCCGCGGCCGGCGAGGGTTGGGGAAAGCTCGTTGACGGGCTGCTCTCGAAGTCGGTTGAGCCGGAGCTGGTGCAGCCGACTTTCGTCCTCGACTACCCGGTCGAGCTCTCGCCCTTTGCCAGGTCGCACCGCTCCGAGGAGGGCCTGGTCGAGCGCTTCGAGGCGTTTGCCGGTGGGATGGAGATCGCCAACGGCTTCTCCGAGCTCAACGACCCCGACGAGCAGCGCCGCCGCTTCGAGCAGCAGGCCGAAGAGCTGGCGCGGGGCGACGAAGAGGCCCAGCCCTACGACGAGGATTTCGTCGCCGCGCTCGAGCAGGGGATGCCCCCAACCGGCGGGGTCGGCATCGGCATCGACCGCCTGGTGATGCTGCTGACCGGCGCCAAGAGCGTCCGCGAGGTCGTCCTCTACCCGGCGATGCGCAGCTGACCGCTTCCGGTGCGCCTTTTGGACCCAGCAGGTGCATAAAGCGCACCGGAACCGGGGGAATCGGCCAAAAGGCCGCTCTGAGCGGAATTTTGCGGCGCTGGGCCGGTTGGACGCTCTCGGTATCGTTTAAGGGGTACATGGGCGCCTCCCGATAACCGAAGGGCACCTGCCGATACTTACTCAGCCGGATCTGGTTGAGTGGATAGAGAGACTTTTGTTCGAGAGATTCACAGAGCGAGCCCGACAGGTAGTCGTCCTGGCCCAGGAAGAGGCCCGCACGCTCAAGCACAACTACATCGGCACCGAGCACATCCTGCTCGGCCTCCTGCGCGAGGAGGAGGGGCTGGCCGCCCGGGTGCTCGAGTCGCTCGACATCACCACCGAGCGGGTGCGCTCGCAGGTGGTCCGGATCGTCGGTTCCGGCGAGGAGGTCACCTCCGGTCAGATCCCGTTCACGCCGCGCGCCAAGAAGGTCCTCGAGCTGGCGCTGCGCGAGGCGCTCTCGCTCGGCCACAACTACATCGGCACCGAGCACATCCTGCTCGGCCTCGTGCGTGAGAACGAGGGCGTCGCCGCCCGCATCCTGCTCGACTTCGACGCCGACTCCGACAAGATCCGCAACGAGGTGATCCGGATGCTGTCCGGGCCCGGCGGCCGCCGCCAGGGTGGCGGCCCCGGGGGCGGCGGTGGCGGTACCGGCGAAGGCAAGAAGTCCTCGAAGCTGCTCGACCAGTTCGGCCGCAACCTGACCAAGCTCGCCGACGAAGGCAAGCTCGACCCGGTGATCGGCCGCGAAACCGAGATCGAGCGGATCATGCAGATCCTCTCGCGCCGGACCAAGAACAACCCGGTGCTGCTGGGCGAGCCCGGCGTCGGCAAGACCGCTGTGGTCGAGGGCCTGGCCGCCCGGATCAACAAGGGCGAGGTCCCGGAACTGCTCAAGGACAAGCAGATCTACACGCTCGATCTTGCCGCCCTGGTTGCCGGCTCCAAGTACCGCGGGGAGTTCGAGGAGCGGCTGAAGAAGGTGATGAAAGAGATCACCCAGCGCGGCGACATCATCCTCTTCATCGATGAGCTCCACAACCTGGTCGGGGCGGGCGCGGCCGAGGGCGCGATCGACGCGGCCTCGATCCTGAAGCCGGCCCTGGCCCGCGGCGAGTTGCAGACGATCGGCGCGACCACTCTCGACGAGTACCGCAAGTACCTGGAGCGCGACTCGGCGCTGGAGCGGCGCTTCGCCCAGATCAAGGTCGACCAGCCCTCGGTCGAGGACACGGTGAAGATCCTCGAAGGCTTGCGCGAGCGCTACGAGCAGCACCACCGGGTCAACATCACCGACGACGCGCTCGGGGCCGCCGCCGAACTTGCCGACCGCTACATCTCCGACCGCTTCCTGCCCGACAAGGCGATCGACCTGATCGACGAGGCGGCGTCGCGGATGCGGATCAAGTCGATGAGCTCGCCGCCCGTCTACCGCGACCTCGAGGAGGAAATCGAGACGACGCGGCGCGACAAGGAGGCCGCGATTGAAGCGCAGGAGTTCGAGAAAGCGGCGAACCTGCGCGACACCGAGCGCCAGCTCACCACCCGCAAGCGCCAGCTCGAGGACGAGTGGTCCGAAGGCGAGGCCGGCGAGCGTCCCGACGTCGGCGAAGAGGAGATCGCCGACATCGTCTCGATGTGGACCGGGATCCCGGTCTTCAAACTGACCGAGGCCGAGACCAAGAAGCTGATCCGCATGGAGGAGGAGCTGCACAAGCGCGTGATCGGCCAGGAGGTCGCGATCACCGCCGTCTCCAAGGCGATCCGCCGCTCGCGCGCCGGGATCAAGGACCCGAAGCGCCCGGCCGGCTCGTTCATCTTCCTCGGTCCCTCCGGGGTCGGCAAGACCGAGCTCGCCCGCACCCTGGCCGAGTTCCTCTTCGGCGACGAGGAGTCGATGACCCGCATCGACATGTCCGAGTACATGGAGAAGCACGCGGTCAGCCGCCTGGTCGGCTCGCCCCCTGGCTACATCGGCTACGACGAGGGCGGCCAGTTGACCGAGGCGGTGCGGCGCAAGCCCTACTGCGTGCTGCTGCTCGACGAGATCGAGAAGGCCCACCCCGACGTCTTCAACATCCTGCTGCAGATCCTCGAGGACGGGCGCCTCACCGACGCCCAGGGGCGGACGGTCGACTTCCGCAACGCGATCGTGATCATGACCTCGAACATCGGCGCCTCCGAGATCGCCAAGAACACCTCGATCGGCTTCACCGTCGCCGACGAGACCGGGATGTCCTACGACGACATGAAGAACCGGATCATGAGCGACCTGAAGAAAGTCTTCCGGCCCGAGTTCCTCAACCGAATCGACGAGGTGATCGTCTTCCACAAGCTGGCCAAGGAAGAGGTCAAAGAGATCATCGACCTGATGATCAACCGCGTCCGCGTCCAGGTCGCCGAGCACGAGCTGCAGCTGGAGCTGACCGACGAGGCAAAGGACCTGCTGGTCGACAAGGGCTGGGACCCCTCGATGGGCGCCCGGCCGCTGCGCCGCGCGATCCAGCGCTACATCGAGGACCCGCTCGCCGACGAAGTCCTGCGCCAGGGGCAGATGACCCCGGGCTCGACCGTGCTGGTCGCCCGCGATCCCGACGGCGACGAGGACGACAACCCGCTCAGCCTCAAAATCGTCAAGCCGAAGAAACCGGCTCGGGCGAAGAAAAAGCCGAAGCCGGAGCCGGAGAAGGTCGGCGTCGGCGCCAAGAAGGACGAGGACTCCGAGCAGCCCGCGGACGACGAGGGCGACGACAAACCCGAGGCCGAGTAGCCGTCGGCGCGCGAGTTGCGCATATGGATCTCGGTCATGCGTGAGCCTGGTCGGACAGCCATCGGCACCTGGAGCGGGGGGCGCTTCCTGCGCTTTGGGGAAGCCGTCGAGGAGGAGCGGCTCGAGAAGCTTCTTTGTCCCGGCGGTGGGATCGACACCTTGCTCACTGCCGATGCCTATGGGCAGGGCGAGGCGGATTCCGTCCTTGGGCGGGCGCTGGCCGGGGTTCCTCGTGACGAGTACTGCCTGGTCGGGGCCGTCGGCCACGATTTCTACGAGGGGGAGCGCGACGGGCCGAAGGGGTTTCCTCGCTTCACCGATCCGCGCCTGCGCGGGGAGGGGGAGTACGCCGACTACCTGCGGATGGCGGCCGAGCGCAGCCTCGAGCGGATCGGGGTCGACTCGTTTGACCTGCTGCTGCTCCACAACCCCGACCGGATCGGTTATTCCAGCGAGGTCGTCTGGGATGGGATGGCGGCTTTGCGCGAGGCCGGCCTCGCCGGGCAGGTC
>Ga0210126_100020_pt1 | contig 13441 bp, 9 predicted proteins | sample RushMan_ThreeSqC_FD_185560 | JGI IMG/M metagenome (GOLD analysis project Ga0210126, IMG submission 185560) | Wetland microbial communities from San Francisco Bay, California, USA, that impact long-term carbon sequestration - RushMan_ThreeSqC_D2... | ecosystem: Environmental > Aquatic > Marine >... | reverse complement strand
CGAAGACATCCGCGCCGTGCGCGGCGAGTTGCCTCGCCAGGGCAGTCGGGGATGTCTCGAGGGTGATAGTGCTGACCGTCAAGTAGCTGACCTGGCGCCCCTATCCCGCGGGTGATGAAGGGCCGTCGTAGGATCGTTGATGTGGTCGGCTCCGAAATCAATCGTTCCGACGATCGGATCCACTCGATGGATGCGCTGCGCGCCTCGACGATGTTCTTGCTCGTTCCCGTTCACGCGGCGGGACTGCTGTCCCTCAACGGCCACGATGGCGCCTGGGCGACGGCGATCTACTGGTTCGTGCACGTCTTTCGCCTGCCGCTGTTCTTCGCCATGTCGGGGTTTTTCCTCGCCCTTCTGCTCTCCCGCCGGGGCCTGCGCCCAACGGTCCGAAACCGCAGCGTCCGAATCGCGGTACCACTTGTCCTTGGGCTGATAACGCTGGTTCCACTGACCGTGCTGGCCGGCCAGATGACCGGCACCGTGCTCACCGCCGACCCCGATGTCCAGGGCGCCGGCCCGATCGCCTACGAGCCCAGCTTCCTTTGGTTCCTCTGGTACCTGTTGATCGTCGACTCCGCAGCCATTGCCCTCTACCTGCTCAGGCCAGGTTTGGTCCAGGCCGCCGGGGAGCGATTTCGCCGTCTCGTCGCGATCCCGCTGGGCGGAATCTTGATCCTCGCCGTTCCCACGACCCTCGCCCTCTGGCCGGCCTCGACCTGGACGGCGGAGCCCACCGCCACCTTCGTCCCCGAGCCGTCTGTGCTCGCCTACTACGCGCTGTTCTTTGCCCTCGGGGCAACGCTCTGCGCGCACCGAGACCTGGTGGTGTCGGCCGGACGCAATGCCTGGCGCTGGACTTTGCTGGCGCTCGCCGCAACGCTTCCGGCAGCGATCCTCTTCGCCCAGCACGTTTCGGCGGCGCACGAATCCAGTTCGGGAGCCCATGCCGCCGGCCTGCTGATCTACGCGATCGCGACCTGGACCAGCCTGCTTGCCCTCGTCGGCCTCGCCCACCGCTACCTGAGCCGGCCCCGGCCGGCACTCCGCTACCTGGCCGACGCTTCCTACTGGATCTACCTCTCGCACATGCCCGCCGCCGTTTTGCTGGTTGCCCTGGCCGGAACCACCACGCTCGGCACCGGGCCGCAGTTCATCGTCGTCAGCGCGGGCGCGCTCGCCTTCTCGCTGGCCACCTATCCGGTTCTGGTTCGCTACACGGCCGTCGGCACGTTGCTGAACGGCCCGCGAAGCCGTGACCGGAGGTCGCGACCGGCGGTCGCGCCGGCGCCGATTCTGCCCAGCGCTACCGGCTGACGCGCTTTGTCGCCGTGATCGCGAGGCTGACGGCAAGCTTGGCACCGATGCCCGCGTAGACCGCGGCGTTGAGCATCGGGTTGTGCCCGGCGGCGTCGAAGCGGCGGTAGAAGCGGCCCATGCCGCGGTGGAAGGCGATCTCCTGTTTGGGCGCGCGGCGGCGGCCGCTGGAGCCGCCCTTGACGTGTAGGGCCACGCCGGCCGGCTCGTAGAAGACCTTCCAGCCCGCCTCCCAGAAGCGCCGGCACCAGTCGAGGTCCTCCATGTAGAGCCAGTAGCCCTCGTCGAGCAGTCCCACCTCGCGCACCGCTTCGGCGCGGCAGAGCATGAAGGCGCCGTTGACGGCGTCGACCTCGCCCGCATCGTCGTCGCCGAGGTGGGTGGCGCGGTACTGGCTCAGCGATCCGGAGGTGCCGTCGCCGCGGCCGATTCCGGTGAAGTGGGCGAGGGCGCTGAGCGGGGTGGGGAAGGAGCGCTTGCAGGCATGGTCGAGCTCGCCCGACTCGGTAACCAGCTTGCAGCCGACCATCCCGATCCGCTCGTCCGAGCGCAGCCGCGCCAGCGCCGCGTCGAGCGTTCCCGCGTAGACCTCGGTGTCGGGATTGAGCAGCAGCACCGCCCCCGCCTCGTCCTCGCGCAGGACGACGTTGTTGGCGGCGGAGAAGCCGATGTTCTCGCGGCGGATCAAGCGCACCGACGGGAACTCGCGCTCGACCATGTCCGGGGTCGAGTCGGGGCTGCCGCTGTCGACGACGGTGACCCGGGTCGATCCCGCCGCGGGGTGCTCCTCGAGCGAGCGCAGGCAGCGGCGCAGGAGGCCTTCGGCCCCGTGGCTGACGATCACGATCTCCAAGTCCACGGCGGCAACTGTAGGTCAGTCGTTGCGGCGTTGTACCCTGCCGCGTGATGAGCGCACGGCAGTGGTCATCGGTACGGATCGGACGTGCGTGGGGTGGGGCAATGGCTATCGCCTTCCTGACCGCGACCCTGCCTGCAACGGTCGCCGCGCCCGCCAGCGCCGAGGCGCCCCAGGTCGAGCAGGTCGTTGAGCCGCTGGACGGCGCAGCCCCGTTCAACCCGGCGGATATTCACATGGTCGCCAAGTTCGCCGACGCCGACGAAGACGAACACGTCTGTTCCGACTGGGAGATCTGGTCGGAGGAGCCGAGTGAACCCGTCTGGGAAGCGCACTGTGCGAAAGGGGCGGAGAAGGTCCACATCCACCTCGGAGACGGCGAATTCGTCGGCTCCCTGGCCGGTCATGCGGAACTGGAGTTCGACGCCGAGTACCAGTTGCGGGCTCGTTTCTTCGACAGCGGCGAAGAGTGGAGCGAGTGGGCCACCCGTGACTTTGAGACGACCTCGCCTGGAGAGCAGGGCGACGATGCCGAGGTGCCGTGGGCCGCGCGCGCCGGCTACACGGTCGAAGAGGTCGCGACCGGATTTCAGCTTCCAGTCAACATCGCGATGGTCCCCGATCCCGGGCCACACCCGGGCGACCCGCTGTTCTACGTCGCTGAGCTGTACGGATCGATCGAGGTGGTCAGCCGCGACGGCACGGTCAGGGACTACGCGACAGGCCTGCTGAACTTCAACCCAACCGGCAACTTCCCAGGCTCGGGGGAGCAGGGACTGGCTGGCCTCGCCGTCGATCCGGCCTCGGCCGACCTCTTTGCCAGCCTCGTCTACGAGGACACGGCCTCTCTACTCGAACCGAAGCCCCACTACCCGAAGGTGGTGAGGCTTCACAGTGACGAAAGCGGCCTTGCGGCCACAGGCGTGACCACGGTCCTCGATATGGCCGGCGAAACCCAGGGTCCTTCCCATCAGGTGTCCCACCTGACGATCACGCCGGCTGGCGAACTTCTGGCCCACAACGGCGATGGCTTCGACTCCTTTGCCACTGCCCACGACCTCGAATCCTTCCGCGGCAAGATCCTGCGCCTGACGCTCGACGGCGATCCGTCGCCCGATAATCCGTTCTACGACACGGGCGACGGGATCACGGCCCGCGATTACGTCTGGGCCTACGGCTTCCGCAACCCCTTCGGCGGCGCCCTGCGCCTGTCTGACGGTTCCTACTACGAGGTCGAGAACGGCCCGGCAACCGATCGCCTGGCCCGCGTGCTTCCAGGTGTCGACTACCTATGGGCGGGCAGCGACGCGACGATGACGTTCGGGGCCTCCTACAGCTGGAATCCTCCTCACGCCCCCGTCAACATCGAGTTCGTAGAGCCCGAGCGCTTCGGCGGCAGCGGCTTCCCGGCGGGGGCCATGGGCCATGCATTTGTCACCGAGTCGGGCGCCACCTATGCGAGCGGTCCCCAGCCATCCGGCAAGAGGGTGGTCGAGTTCGATCTCGGCTCCTCCGGTGAAAACCTCGAAGGCCCGACGACGCTGGCCGAGTACACCGGTACGGGGAAGGCGACGGCGGTTGGGCTCGCTGCCGGCGCCGATGGGCTCTACTTCACCGACCTCTACAAGGACCAGGAATACGTCAGCCCAATCGACCTTGGAGCCAATGTGCTGCGGATTCGTTACTGCGCTGAGGAATGCCCGGTGGTGCCCTCAGAGGAATCCGAGTTGGACGGAGATGAGGTGTCTCGCCTGCCCAGGGTGAGCAAGTTCCGCCTCGGGAAGAGGCGCGCCCTCGTGCGCCGTCACCGGGGCAAGGCCGGCTCCATCCCGTCTGACGGCAAGATCGTCTTTCTCTACACACTTTCGGAGCGAGCGAAGGTGCGGATCCGGTTGACTCGCCTCGGGGGAGGATTCCGAGGGCAGCTTGCGGCGCCGGGCCGGCCCGGACCGAATCGCCGGACCTTTGCCGGTCGGATCGGTCACCGGGTCTTGCCGACGGGCCGCTACGTCGCGAGGATCACCGCCGCCTTCGCGGCAGGCACGGTTTCGCGCTCCCATACATTGCAGTTTCGGGTCGTGGCCGGCCGTTGAAGGTGGCGAGCTTCAGTAGGCGCCGTCGCCGCGGACGATCGCTCGCGGCGTGCGCAAGAGGATTGCCAGGTCCCCCGCCACGGAGAGGTTGTCGAGATAGTCGCGCTCCATCGCCAGGCGCTCCTCGAAGGTCAGGTCGCCGCGTCCGTAGACCTGCATCGGCCCGGTCAGGCCGGGCTTGATCGCGAGCCGGGCGCGCTGGCGCTCGTCGTAGAGCGCCACCACCGCCTCCTCCTCGGGGCGAGGGCCGACCAGCGACATGTCGGCCTTGAGCACGTTGATCAGCTGCGGCAGCTCGTCGAGGCTGGTGCGGCGCAGGAAGCCACCGGCGCGGGTGACCCGCGGGTCGTCCGGGATCTTGAAGGCGGGCTCGTCCAGGTTCTCCAGGTCGACGAGCTCAGCCAGCCTCTCCTCGGCGTCGACCACCATCGTGCGGAACTTCAGAACGGTGAATGGCACCCCTTCCTTGCCTATGCGCTTCTGGCGGAAGAAGACGGGCTTGCCCGAGTCGATCACGATCAGCAGCGCGACCGCAGCCAGGACCGGGGAGAGCAGGGCCAGCATCAGGCCGGAGACGAGCATGTCGAGGCCGCGCTTCAGCGCCAGGGTCGAGCGCGGCGGGTCGGAGAAGCGGAAGTCGAGGACGGGCAGCTCGGCCAGTCGGTTGAGCTCGATCCCGGGACCGAGCAGGCCGTAGTGCTTGGGCAGGAAGGTGAGGCCGAGCCCGGCCGCCTTGCACTCCTCGATCAGGTGCTCGGCGTCGCGCTCGCTCATGTCCTCCTGCTCAGCGACGACCACGCGCTCCACCTGGTAGTGGCGTGCGATCCGCGAGATCTCTTCGATCGAGCCCAGCCGTGGCAGCGAGGCGCGCCGGTCCTTTTCGCGCGGCGCGGAGAGGTAGCCGACCAGCCGCAGGCGGGCCTCGGGGTGGGTGGCGATCCGCCGGGCGACGACATCGGCGACCGTGGCCGGCCCGACGACGATCCCGGTCGCGACGCCGGCCAGCCGTTGCCAGGCGAAGCGCAACACCGCCCTGGAGACGAAGCAGGCGAGCATGGCGCCGACCCCGACGATGATCGCGCTCTTCGCCGAGAGCGGCCCGGCCGGGCTCAGCCAGAGCAGGCCGTCGAGGACGATCGTGCCCAGCGCGCTGGCCGAAACCAGCGAGGGCAGCTCGTCGAGCGTGCTGTGGCGGATGCGGCGGTGGTCGTTGTCGTAGAGGCCGTGCAGCTTGATCACCAGCAGCCAGGCCGGGGTGAAGAGCACCGCCCAGAAGAGCTTGGCGATGTCGGTGGTCTGGGTGGCCGCGGTGGCGACGCAGAGGGCGGCGAAGATCGCCACCAGGTCCCCGCTCGCGAGCAGGCGGCGCAACATCGCCCCGCGCCGCCGCGAGCCGCTCAGCCCGGTCAGGCCGAGGCGATTCGCGATCTCGGTCGGCGCCTCCTCCGGCAGCGGCGCGGCAGGGGCGACGGCGCCGCTCCGGTGTTCGCCTGTCGCCTTCGCGCTCATCCGCAGGCCCATTCTCCGCTCAGGCAGTCCGAGCGGGGGTTGAGTTCGCGGGCCCGTTCGAGGTCTGCCTGGGCGGCTTCTTCGTCGCCGGCCGCGTGCTCGACCCGGGAGCGCAGGTAGAACCACTGCCAGTTGCGGTCCTCGCGGTCGATTGCGTGGCTGAAGTGCTCGATCGCGCCTGGGTAGTCGCCCTGGCGCTCGGCCAGCAGCCCCAGCTGCACGTAGGGCGAAGCCGCCCACGGCTCGATCGAGCGCGCGTTGCCGGCCCGGTCGACCGCGGTGGCGAAGTCTTCCCGGGCGGCTGCGGCCCGGCTCGAGTCGAGCTCGCGTTCGACCAGCAATGGCCCGACCAGGGCGATCGCGGCGATCCAGGCCAGCACCAGGCCGGCCACGGCGACGCCGTAGCGCCGCCCGTCCCTCGCCTCCCCGTCATGCCGCGGGTCTTCGGCGATCTGGCCGCAGCGGGCGGCGACGACGACACCGGCAGCGAAAAAGAAGACAGCTCCCAGCCCGGCGATCTCCCAGAACCAGTCGAATGCGGCGCCGACCGCGAAGGCCAGCATCACGGCCGTCAACACCGCGTAGCGCTCGCGTTGCGGGTGCGCGGCGTCGCGCCAGGCCCCGAACCCGCACCAGAGCAGGATCCCGATCAGCCCGAGCACCAGTAGGCCGCCGATCGCGCCGAGCTCGGCGAAGGCCTCGAGGTAGAGCGAGTGGGCGTCGTGGACCGGCAGTTCGATCGAGCGCTGGCGCTCCCAGGAGAACTCGTAGGTGCCCGCTCCGTGGCCAGTGGCCGGCTTTTCGCCGAACGCGTCGATCGCGACCCTGAAGAAATCGTGGCGGCCGGCGCCGGAGAAATCGGAAAAGTGCTGCGACGGGTCGTCGGGAAACTGGATGTCGGAGCTGGAGAACTGGTTCCAGGCGCGTCCACCGACCGCCGCCAGGCCGACTATCGCGACGATTGCCACGCCCAGGGCGACCCGCTTCAGCACGGCCGGGTCGCGAGAGGCCGCCAGCGCCCGTCCCGTCCGCTTGCCGTCGCGGCCCTCGAGGCTGCGCAGCGCCGCAAACAGCGCCAGCGAGAGAGCGGTCCCCGCCAGCAGGATCGCCAGCACCGTGACCCCCTGGTCGACGGCCGCCTGGTTGGCGACGTTCTCGGCGAGGCTGTGTCGCGCCTGCACCGCCAAGACCGTCGGCAGCGCCCCGATCGCCCCGATCGCCAGCGTGCCCAGCAGCCAGAGGCGGTCGCGCGAGAGGGCGATCAGGCATCCGGTCGCGACGATCAGCGCCAGCAGCCCTCCCCGCGAGTAGGTGAAGTAGAGGGTCAGCAGCGCCGCCGGGATCGCCGCGGCTGAGAGCCAGCGCAGCGTCACCCAGGCCGATCGCCGGCTCATCCACAGCAGCAGCGCGACGCTCATCCCCGCCATCGCCCCGTTGGCATTCCAGTAGCCAAGCGGGTAACGCAGGCGGGGGCCGGTGCCGAGGGAGTCGGCGACTTCGAAAACGTGCGGCAGGAGGCGGGTGCCGAGGCCGAGAAGGGCAACGAGAAATGCTGCAATTGCCAGGCCTTCAGCGAAACGTTGGCGCCGTTCGTCGGTTTGGGCGATGAGGAACGCGGCAAGGAAGAACCCGAGGTAGGCCAGGATGCGGTCTGCCTCGATCGCGCTCAGCTCGACCGAACCCGACCAGAGGGATGAAATTGCAGAAAGCAACGACAGACCGAGGATCAGCCCGGACGCCCAGTAGAAAGGGCGCTCCAGCTTCGCTCCGGAGGCTGCGCCGAAGACCAGCAGGGCGACCACGACCAGCCACACAGCCAGCCCGGCGATGTGGCGGCCGGTCACGTCGAAACCGCCGCCGGCAAGGGCCAGACCGACGATCAGCGCGGCCGGAGCTATCAACGCCGCTGTTTGGTCTACCCTTGCGGGCGATGATCGTCGGGACGCGCCATCGCCCCGGCCCGCGTTCGGGCCGCCCCTTTGTGCTGATCTCAGTGTTGGCTCTGCTGGCATTGGCTTGCTTCCCCGTGCTGGTTCAGGCGGACTCGAGCGGCGTGCAGTACTCCGACACCATCCCTAAGCCCGAAGGGAATAACACTCCAGCTCCGAAAAAGAGTCAGGAACCGGTGGCCAAAGCCGCCAACAAAGGCGGGACAACGGCCGAAACGCCGGGATCGGGTTCGAATCCCTCGACACAATCTTCACAAGATGGCTCATCTCCTGATACGGGTGGGGCAACAGGCAGCGATGGTGGCACCGGGCAGAGTAGCCCAGGCGCCAGCACCAAAAGCGGCGATGAGGCCACTTTGCAGCCAGGCAATCAGGCCAATGCCAGCGCAGCCCCCGCCACCCAGACGAGCAGCAGCAGCGATTCTTCCCCGCTGGTTCCGATCTTGATCGCGATGCTCGCCCTGGCGGCCATCTCGGTCGCGGTCGTGATGTTCCGGCAGCGACGGCATCAGCGTGGTGCCCCGACGGCTGCATCGCCCAAGGCGAGCTGACATGCCCGAGTTGCGGAAGCGCCCGTCCGGGCTGGCCCGTACCTGGATCGCCGTCCTTGCGCTGGCGGCCATATCCCTCGTGCCGGCGGCTCCGGCGGCCGCCGGTGTTCCGGCGAACTTCTGGGGAGCGTCCCCGCAGGCGACGCCGAGCGTGGAACAGTTCCAGCGGTTGGGTAGCGGTGGCGTCGACAGCGTCCGGATCCCAATCGGTTGGAGTTCGATCCAGCCGGCCAGTGGCGGGCCCGCCGATTTCTCCAGCGTCGACCCGCTGGTTTCCGGCGCCGCGCAGGCCGGGATCGAAGTCCTGCCGTTCGTCTACAACGCGCCGTCATGGGCGGTTCCGGCCGCTGTCGTCCCGGGCTCCCACGGCACCTCTGTGGCGCCGAAGTTCCTCCCGGTCAGGAGCGGCTTCCAGCGCCGTGCCTGGGCGGGCTTCCTCAAGCTCGTGGTCGGCCGCTACGGGCCGAAGGGCAGCTTCTGGGCCGAAAATCCGGGCCTGGCAAAGCGTCCGGTCAGGACCTGGCAGATCTGGAACGAGGAGAACTTCAAGTACTTCGTCGTCAGGCCGAGCCCAGCCGAGTACGGCAAGCTGGTCAAGGCCTCCTACAGCGCGATCAAGAGCGTCGATCCCGGTGCCAGGCTGATCCTCGGCGGTATGTTCGCCTGGCCCAACGAGGCCAGGTTCAAGCGGAAGCCGAAGCAGGCCTACTACGCGGCCGATTTCCTCGGCGAGCTCTACAGGACGACTCCCGGGATCAAGAGAAAGTTCGCGGGAGTGGCGCTGCACCCCTACACGAGCAAGTACCAGCGGCTGACTCCCGCGATCGAGGAATTTCGCAAGGTGCTGGCCGCGAACCACGATGCCGGCAAGGGACTCTGGGTCACCGAGATCGGTTGGAGCTCCCAGCCCCTCGATCCCAAGCACAACTCCTTCGCCAAGGGCCCGCAGGGCCAGGTCGCCCAGCTCAAGGGCGCCTTCAGGCTGTTCGAGAGGAAGCGGGCGAGGTGGCGGCTGAGGCAGGTCTACTGGTTCTCGGTCGACGACCAGCCCGGAGCCTGCAACTTCTGTGACGGGTCGGGCCTCTTCGGCGAAGGCTTCCAGCCCAAGCCGGCCTGGTATGCCTACGTGAAGTTCGCCGGCGGCAGCCCCGGCTGATCGTGCCCGGTCGAAGTCAGACCTTGCGCCGCAACAGCCTGCGCGCGGCGTGGGCAGGCACCTGCGAGGGCCGCGTCAGGCCCCAGAAGCCCTGCATGTAGCGGACGAAGCCGGCCGGTCGCCCGCGCTTTCCTTCCAGTCCTGCCTGGGCGCGGTAGCGCTGCCTGAACCAGGAGGCCATCGCCAACGAGCGGCGCAGGGACGGCGGTTGGGCGAGCGCCTCGTAGGCACGCCGTTCGCCGGCGGAAGCCGGGGCTCGCGCCAGCTCCAGTCGTGTCGCCTCCGGCACCCGCGCCCCCAGGTCCTCGGCGAGGCAGGCCAGGGCACCGGCCAGGGGCAGGCTGAGCCCGCTGCGGCTGCCCATCGCCGCCAGCCGCTCCCAGTCGAGGGAGCCGTCCGCGACCTCGATCGTCTTGAATGCGTCGGCGGCCCAGCGGATCGGGTGGACCGGGTTCCAGGCCGCGCCGTGGGCGCAGACGTGGAGCAACTGGTCGGTCGGGTTGAGGATGCGCACCGCCGCGCCGGCGACCTCGCCCTCGACCGATCCCCGCCAGAAGTCCTCGTCGAGGCCGGGAAGCCAGAGCGTCCCCCGGTGCAGGTCGACCTCTCGCCCGCCGGGGTCGCGAAAGGCGAGCGAGTGGCGCACCTCGAGCAGGCGCTGCGGGTTTTGCTCGCGGGCGACGAACCCGGCCTGCTCGAGTGCCCGCACGGCATCGCCGGCCCGCCCCGGCTCGACCGCGAGGTCGGCGTCGGCCAGCGGCCGGGCACCGGCGTCCTCGTACGCGGTGCCGATCAGCGCCGCGCCCTTCAGCGCCAGGATCTCGAGGCCGGCTCCGCGCAGCGCCTCGATCGCGTGCCGCGCGGTCCGCAGGCACAGCTGGCTTGCGGTCCAGCTGGTCCGGTAGGCGTCCTTCAGCCACGCCGCGCCCGGGTCGCCGTTCAGCGCCGGGCCGAGGTTGCGGTACAGGAGCGGCAGCAGGCGCAGCGAGCCGGCCTCGACCGCGCCGAGGTCGGGCACCTCGCTGCGCCATTCCCGCCATGCCTCCAGCGCTCGCTCGTCCCGCCACAGGCACGCCCGCAGCAGGAGGACCTGTTGGGGGGAGGGCAGCCACGCCGCCCGCGGGCGTCTCATCGCTCGCGGTCGAGCAGGCTCGCCGCCGGGGTCGCAATCCGCCCGCCGCGTACTTCCACCAGCCGGTCGGCCCGCTGCGCCACCAGCGGGTCGTGGGTAACGAGCAGCAGCGTCGGCCGCGGCTCGATCCCGATCAGGTTGTCGAGGACGAGGTCGGCGGTATCGGGGTCGAGGTGGCTCGTCGGCTCGTCGAGCATCAGCAGCGGCGGCGAGCCGAGCAGCGCCCGGGCAAGCGCGATCCGCTGCCGCTGCCCGGCCGAGAGGCGGACACCGGCGTCGCCGATCTCGGTCTCATATCCGTTGGGGAGGCCGGCGATGAAGTCGCTCGCGACGGCCAGCCGGGCAGCGCGTTCCACCTCTGCCCTCGGGATTTCCGGCCGCCCGAAGGCGATGTTGGCGGCGACGGTCCCGCGCATCGCCGTGCCCTCCTGCAGCAGGGCCCCGGCCTGGCGGCGCAGCTGCCGTACGTCGATCTCATCGAGCGCTGCACCGTCGACCCGGATCGTCCCCGACCACGGCCGGTAGAGGCCGAGCAGGAGCGCGACCAGGGTCGTCTTGCCGGCGCCCGTGGGGCCGAGTATCGCCAGCGTTTCGCCCGGCTCGACCGTGAGCGAGACCTGCTCCAGCACCGGGGGCTCGCCCTCGGCGTAGCCGAAGGTGACGTCCTCCCAGGCGAGCGCGCCACGAACCTCGATCGGCCGCCCCTGCGCGTAGGGCTCGGCTTCGTCCTGCGCCAGCACCTCGTCGATCCGCTCGATCGCGGCGAGCCCGTTGAGGATGTCGGGCAGTGCCGCCGAGACCCAGTTGAGCTGGCCGCGCGCCAGCGCCAGCACGGCCATGAAGGCGATCAGGTCACCGATCGACATCGAGCCGTGCAGGACCGCGAGCCCGCCCCCGATCAGCACGATCACGCCGGCAACGCCGCCGAGCGCGACCTGGATCAGGCTGAGGGCTTGCTGGACCCAGGCCACGCGCTGCCCCGCGAGCGCAAGCTCGGCGGAGGCCGCGACGCCCTCCTCGATCGCCCGCTCCTCCGCTGTCCTCACCTTGATCAGCGATGCCGAGCGCAGGGTCGCGAGGGCGCTGGCGCTGAACCCGTCCGCGGCCTCCTGCCAGGCGCGCACCCGCTCGTGCAGGGTCCGTCGCAAGAGCCGGCTGAGCCCGAAGAGCAGCGGCACCGCGACCAGCAGGACGGCGAGCAGGACCGGCTGGATCGCGACCAGAGAGGCGAGCAGGATCGCTGCGGTGCCAACCGAGGGGATCACCACCGCCAGCAGGTATTTCGCCATCGTGTCGAGCCGCTCCGTGTCCTGGACGATCAGCGAGTGGAGGCGGCCGCTGTCGGTCGAGTCGTAGTAGGAGCTGGGCAGCCAGACGACGTGCTCGATCAGCTCCGAGCGCACCCGGGCGACGGCGGGCTTGGTCACCCGCAGGACGACGTAGCGGCCGCCGAGGCCAAGCGCCAGGCTGAGCAGGTAGAGCCCCAGGATCGCGGCGCCGATTGCCACCAGCTGGCCGCTGTTGCCGGAGGGGATCGCGTCGTCGAAGGCGTTGCGGACGAGCAACGCGATCGGCACCAGGGTCAGCGCCTGGGCCACCGAGAGGCCGAGGCCCCAAACCGCGATATGCCCCGATCCCTCGATCAGCCGTGAGAAGGCGCGCCAGGTTCGCACCGGCCAAAACTACCGACGCGCGGGCTCGCACGAGCGTAAGATCGGTGGATTGGCCGCTAAAGCGAAAGCAGGCGCGGGATCTGACCCGCTGGCACCGTTCAGCGATCCGGTCAGGCGCTGGTTCGAAGCCTCCTTCGAGGGTCCGACCCCGGCCCAGGTGGGCGGCTGGAAGGCAATCGCCAGCGGCGCCAACACCCTGATCTGCGCCCCCACCGGCTCCGGCAAGACCCTAGCCGCCTTCCTCTGGGGCATCGACCGCCTCTGCCACATGGCCGATGGGCCGAAAACCCACCATATAGAGGGGAAATCGGCCCGTCGGCGGGGAAGCGGGGTGCGGCTTGTTTATGTGTCGCCACTTAAGGCGCTCTCCTATGACATTGAGCGCAACTTGCGGGCGCCTTTGCGGGGGATCGGGGCCGACATTTCGGTTGGGATTCGGACCGGGGACACGACCCAGGCGGAACGGCGGGCGATGCGCAAAACCCCGCCCGACATCCTGATCACCACCCCCGAGTCGCTCTACCTGATGCTCTCCTCGGGGGTTCGCGAGATCCTCGCGACCACCGAGGCGGTGATCGTCGACGAGATCCATGCTGTGGCGCAGTCCAAGCGGGGCTCGCACCTGGCGCTGACTCTGGAGCGGTTGGAGCATTTGGTGAAGGACAATGCGGTAGGCGCGGCGGGTCCTGTCGCCGCAGGGGACCCACCGCCCCCTGCGGTCGCTAAAGCGTCCTCGGGGGCGGTTCCCCCTACAGCGCCACCCCCCGCGAGAGACGGATCGTCTCTCCAGCGCATTGGGCTTTCCGCGACTCAGCGCCCGCTGGAGCGGATAGCTCGATTTCTGGTCGGGCCGAAGCGGGAGTGCAAGATCGTGGACGCGGGGATTGCGAAGGAGCTGGATCTGGAGATCGTCGTCCCAGTCGATGACATGGCGGATCCGGGAGCCCCAAGCTTTCCCAATAGCGACGGTACCCCTCCCGACGGAGAGCCCCTCGTCCACGTCCGCTCCATCTGGCCCGCGATCTACCCCGAGCTTTTGAAGCTTGTGAGGGAACACACCTCCACGATCATCTTCGTCAACAACCGCCGCGCCTCAGAGCGCCTGGCCAAGCGCCTGAACGAGCTTCACGCCGATCAACCCGAGCAAGAGCTCCCAGCTACCGAGCACGCGGGGGCAGATGGGTCCGGTCCGGCGGGAACTCCTCGCG
>Ga0210126_100019_pt1 | contig 13460 bp, 10 predicted proteins | sample RushMan_ThreeSqC_FD_185560 | JGI IMG/M metagenome (GOLD analysis project Ga0210126, IMG submission 185560) | Wetland microbial communities from San Francisco Bay, California, USA, that impact long-term carbon sequestration - RushMan_ThreeSqC_D2... | ecosystem: Environmental > Aquatic > Marine >... | reverse complement strand
AGTACGATCGTCGGCGCGTAGCTGACCCCGAGTTCGCGCGCCCATTCCTTGGCGGTCGTGGCCTGTCCCGCGGGCGTCGTCAGCGCGGTGCGCGCGCCGATCGCGGCGATCCGGCGCAGCAGGTTGTCGCCAGCCTGGTGGCCGAGCTCGTCGTTGACGCCCTTGAGGCCGTCGATGTCGATGATCATCACCGCGCCCTGGCCGCCGTAACGGGCGGTGAAGGACGCGTACTGGTCGAGCTCGACGCGGAAGCGGCGGCGGTCGAGCAGGCCGGTCAGGGCATCGTGGTCGGCGATGTAGCGAAGTTCGGCCTCGGTTTTCTCCGCCTGTTTCAGCGCGTCGAGGACGATCTGGCGGTCGGCCGGCTCGAGCTTGCGCAGCACCGTCTCGATCGCGGGCTCGCTCTGCATCGGGAGGTTCTCGTTCGCCACCTACCGAAGGTAGACCCTTCCGTTCCCGATCGGATCGGGCCTGACGCACGAGCCGAGAAAAGTTGACCAAGTTTCGTCTACTCGGGTGGTCCAAAAGTAGGGGCCAAGGCGTCCGGGATAGTGTGGGACGCGTGCCCAACCGGCTCGCCCAGGAGACCAGTCCCTACCTGCTCCAGCACCGCGACAACCCGGTCGACTGGTACCCCTGGGGCGAGCAGGCGCTCGCCCGCGCTCGCGAGGAGGACCGCCCGATCCTGCTCTCGGTCGGCTACTCGGCCTGCCACTGGTGCCACGTGATGGAGCGCGAGTCCTTCGAGGACGCCGAGGCGGCCGCCTACATGAACGAGCACTTCGTCAACGTCAAGGTCGACCGCGAGGAGCGCCCCGACGTCGACGCTCTATATATGGAGGCGGTGCAGGCGATCAGCGGCCAGGGCGGTTGGCCGATGACGGTCTTCTGCGACCCCGAGGGCGTCCCCTTTTACGCCGGCACCTACTTCCCGCCCGACGAGGGGCGGGGAATGCCGAGCTTCCGGATGATCATGGAAGCGGTGGTCGACGCCTTCGAGAGCAAGCGCGAGGAGATCGGCTCGCGGGCGCCGCAGATGCGAGCCCGGCTGGGCGCAATGGGGGCGATCGAGCCGGCCGCCGAGGTGCCGCAGGCTGCGACGCTGGAGCAGGCCGTCGCCCGGCTGCTCGAAGGCGCCGACCCCGAGCGCGGCGGCTTCGGCGGCGCGCCGAAGTTCCCCCCGTCCCTCGCCCTGGAGCTGCTGCTCGCCCGCGGCGAGCACGAGCCAGTCGAGCGCACGCTCGACGCGATGCTGGCCGGCGGCATCTACGACCAGGTCGGCGGCGGCTTCGCCCGCTACTCGGTCGACGCGAACTGGCTCGTCCCCCACTTCGAGAAGATGCTCTACGACAACGCCCTGCTCGCCCGCGCTTACCTGCACGGCTGGCAGGTATTCGGCCACCAGCGCTACCGCCGGGCCTGCGAGGAGACGCTCGAGTGGGCGCTGCGCGAGATGCGGGGTCCCGAGGGCGGCTTCTACTCGGCCCTGGACGCCGACTCCGAGGGCGAGGAGGGCCGCTTCTACGTCTGGACCCCCGCCGAAATCCGCACCGCCCTGGCCAACGCGCCTGCCGATCCCGCAGACCCTGCCAACCCCGCAGGCAACCCAACCTCCCCGAACTGCATCAAATTTTCAATCCCACAGATTGAAAATTTGATGCAGTTCTACGGAGTTGGCGAGGGGGGGAACTTCGAGGGGCGCAACGTGCTGCATCTCGCCGGCGGCGTGGGGGCTGCCGAGCCCGAGGGGCTGGACGAGATGCGACGGGCTCTCTACCAGGCGCGCGCCAAGCGTGTCTGGCCCGGGCTCGACGACAAGCGGCTGACCGCCTGGAACGCGCTGGCGATCTCGGCCCTGGCAGAGGCCGGTGCCGTGCTGGAACGCCCTGATTTCCTCGACGCTGCCCGCGCCTGCGCCGACTTCGTCTGGGAGCGACTGCGCGATGCCGACGGCAACCTCCTGCGCAGCTACAAGGGCGACCGCGCCCACCTCAACGCCTACCTCGAGGACCACGCCTTCCTGCTCGAGGCCCTGCTCGACCTTTACGAAGCGACCTTCGAGCCGGTCTGGTTCGAGCGCGCCCGGGCACTCGCCGAGACGACGATCGCCCGCTTCGGCGACCCCGAGCGCGGCGGCTTCTACTCGACCTCCGACGACCACGAAGCGCTGATCGCCCGCCGCAAGGAGTTCGGCGACCACCCGATCCCGTCCGGCAACAGCTCCGCCGCGCTCGGCCTGCTCCGCCTCGCCACCCTGACCGGAGAGCGCTCCCACGAGCAGCAGGCCGAAGCCGTCCTCCGCCTCTTCGCCGGGCCCGCGACCACTCACCCCGAGTCCCTGGCCCACCTCCTGCGCGCGATCGACTTCCACCTCGCCCCAACCAAGGAGGTCGCCCTGGTAGGCGACGACCTCACGGAGCTGACCCGCACCGTCCATGCGGAGCACCATCCCCACCTGGTCCTGGCCGGCGGCCCCGAGGGAACCGAAACCCCCAAACTCCTCGAAGGTCGCACCGCCGTCGGAGGCAAACCCACCGCTTATGTATGCGAAAGCTTCACATGCAAGGAGCCGGTCACGAACGCCACGTCGCTGAGCGCCCTGCTCTAACGCAACTCGCTCGGGTGTCGGACCCGCGCGCCGATTACGATGAAGCAGGTGCCTCGCTCCCTGCTGACGTTCGCCGCCGGCCGCCGCGCCAAGTGGGTCGTCTTCGCGACCTGGCTCGTCGGCATCTTCATCGCCGCCGGCCCGGCCAACCTGCCGAGCAAGTTCGAGGACGCGGAAAACAACGAGGCGATCTCCTACTTGCCCGGCGACGCCGAATCGACGGCGGCGCTGAGTGCGACCGAGTCGCTGCAGGACGGCGAAATCGTCCCGGCGGTGATCGTCTACCGGCGCGACTCCGGCCTCACCAGCGCCGACCGCGAGACGATCGCCGAAGACGTCGGCCGGATGACTGAGAAGCGCTTCCCCGGCGTGGTCGCCGACGGCGAAACCGCCGTCTCAGGCGGCAAGCAGAGCAACCCGAGCGAAGTCCAGGAGGCACCACAGCAGCCCAGCGGCTGCGGCGCCGGCACTGCCGTCCCCGGACAGCCGGCCGGCTACGCGCCCTTCATCGGCCCGGTCTGCTCGGCCGACGGCAAGGAGGCGATCCTCACCGCCTACATCAAAGCCGAAGGCGAGGGCGAAAAGATCGTCGACCCGGTCAAGTACTGGCGCGACCAGATCAGCGACGAAGCCGGCGGGCTCGAAGCCAAGATCACCGGCGGCGCCGGCTTCTCCGCCGACGCGATCGAGGTCTTCGAAGGCATCAACGGCATCCTGCTGCTGGCCGCGCTCAGCCTGGTGATCTTCCTCCTGATCCTGATCTACCGCTCGCCGTTCTTCTTCTTCATCCCCCTGGCAGCGGTGATCTTCGCCGAGGTACTCTCACGCTCGGTCGGCTACGGGCTCTCCGAGCTCGGGGTGACGATCAACGGCCAGTCGAGCTCGATCATGTCGGTGCTCGTCCTCGGCGCCGGCACCGACTACGCCCTGCTGCTCGTCTCCCGCTACCGCGAGGAGCTGCACAACACGGTCGACAAGCACGAGGCGATGCGGACCGCGCTGGCCTCGGCCGGCCCGGCGATCTTCGCCTCGGCGGCGACCGTGATCGCCGCCCTCCTCTGCCTGCTGCTGGCCAAGGTCAACGGCACCGCCGGGCTCGGCCCGATCGCGGCGATGGGGATCGCCTGCGCGGCGCTCTCGATGCTGACCCTGCTGCCGGCGCTGCTGACGATCTTCGGCCGCCGCGCCTTCTGGCCCTTCGTCCCGCACACACCGGAGACGGCGCCCAAGACCGAGGCGCTCTCCGAGCGGGCGCGGCGCGGCTTCCTCGAGGGCTCCGGCGCCGTCGCCCTGCTCAAGGTCGCGCTCGCCTCGCTGCTCGTCCTGATCCTGCTGCCGCTCGTCCTCCTCAACTGGGTCCTGCACCGGCTCAGCGGCCGCCGCATCCCCTCGCTGGTCGTCGGCCCGCTCGACCGCGCGGTCTTCACCCCCTACGAGGCACGCCGCCACCAGCGTGAGCACGCCGCCGACGCCACCCACGGCTTCTGGAAGCGCGTCGGCGACCGGGTCGCGATCTCGCCGCGGCGGGTGATGGCCGGCTCGGTCGTCCTGCTCTTGATCCTCTGTGCCGGCTTCGCCTCATTCTCGACCGGCCTGACCGCCGAAGACACCTACAGGGACGAAGTCGAGTCGGTGGAAGGGCAGAACCTGCTCGACAAGAGCTTCCCCTCGGGAACCACGGCGCTGACCGACATCGTCGTCCCGGAGAGCAGCGAAGTCGCCGCGGTGCGGCGCGCGGTCGCCGGGGCCGAAGGGGTCGAGGCGGCCTCCCAGCCGGTCGCCCAGGGGCCGCCCGGGACGCTGGTTCAGGCGACGCTGGACATCAGCCCTTACTCGACCGAGGCCTTCGACCTGATCGAACCGATCCGCGAAGCGGTGCACACGGCCGCGCCCGAAGCCCTGGTCGGCGGGCCGACCGCGATCGAATTCGACATCCGCGACGCCGCCGGCCGCGACTCGGTTCTGATCCCGCCGATCATCCTGCTCGTCGTCTTCCTCATCCTGATCGCCCTGCTGCGCGCCGTCGCCGCGCCGCTGGTCCTGATTGGCACCGTGATCCTCAGCTTCCTCGCCGCGCTCGGCTTCGGCTACTTCGCCTTCGAGCACATCTTCGGCTTCCCCGGCTCCGACCCATCGCTGCCGCTCTTCGCCTTCGTCTTCCTCGTCGCCCTCGGGGTCGACTACAACATCTTCCTGATCGCCCGTGCCCGCGAGGAGACGATCGCCCACGGCTCCGAGCAGGGCATCCTGCGCGCCCTGGCGGTGACCGGCGCGGTGATCACCAGCGCCGGCATCGTCCTCGCCGGCACCTTCTCGGTGCTCGCCGTCCTCCCGCTCACCTTCCTCACCGAGCTCGGCTTCGTCGTCGCCTTCGGCGTCCTCCTCGACACCTTCCTCGTCCGCAGCGTCCTCGTCCCCGCAATCGCCCTGACCATGGGCGACAACTTCTGGTGGCCGTCGTCGCTGGGTGCTGGGTCCCCTGCCGCGACAGGACCCGCGCGCCAGGGCGCTACAGAACCGGCAGGAAGTTTTCGATCTCGTAAGGAGTGACCTGCACCCGGTACTCGTCCCACTCCTGCCGCTTGATCTCGACGAAGCGGCGGAAGGTGTGCTCGCCGAGGGTCCTCAGCACGAGCTCTGACTCGGCCGCGACCTCGATCGCCTCGCCCAGCGTCGCCGGCAGCTGCTCGATCCCCTGGTGGGCGAGCTCCTCGGGCGAGAGGTGGTAGAGGTTCTGCTCCATCGGCTCGGGCAGCTCGTAGCCCTTCTCGATTCCTTCCAGCCCCGCGTGCAGCATGCCGGCGAAGCAGAGGTAGGGGTTGCAGGCCGGGTCGGGACAGCGCAGCTCGGCCCGGGTCGCGCCCTCCTTGCCAGGGTGGTAGAGCGGCACCCTGATCAGGGCGGAGCGGTTGCGGCGCGACCAGGCGAGGTAGACCGGCGCCTCGTAGCCGGGGACGAGCCGCTTGTAGGAGTTGACCCACTGGGCGAAGAGCGGCGAGATCTCGCGCGCGTGCTTGAGCTGGCCGGCGATGAAGGCCTTCGCCGTCGGCGAGAGGAAGTACTGGTCGTCGGGATCGAAGAAGGCGTTCTTGCCGTCTTTGGCCAGCGACTGGTGGACGTGCATCCCGGAGCCGTTCTCGCCGAACAGCGGCTTCGGCATGAAGGTCGCGTGCGAGTCGTACTTCATCGCGTACTCCTTGACCACGATGCGGTAGGTCATGCAGTCGTCGGCCATCGCCAGCGCGTCCTTGTAGCGCATGTCGACCTCGTGCTGGGAGGGGCCGACCTCGTGGTGGGTGTACTCGACGTGGATGCCCATCTTCTCCAGCGCCAGCACGGTGTCGCGGCGCACGTCGGAGCCGGCGTCGAGCGTGGTCAGGTCGAAGTAGCCACCGTCGTCGAGGACTTCGGGGGTGCCCCTTTTTGGCTTGGCCGAGCGGAAGTAGAAGAACTCGAGCTCGGGACCGATGTTGAAGGCGTCGAAGCCCATCTCCTCGGCGCGCTTCAGCGCCCGTTTCATGATCCAGCGCGGGTCGCCCTCGTAGGGCTCGCCGCCGGGGACCTGGATGTCGCAGAACATGCGGGCGACGGCGTTCTCCCCCTCGGGGCGCCAGGGGATCAGGGCGAAGGTCGAGGGATCGGGCATCGCGATCATGTCCGACTCCTCGATCGGGTTGAAACCGGTGATCGAGGAACCGTCGAACCCCATGCCGCCCTCGAAGGCGTCCTCGAGCTCGGAGGCGTTGATCGAGAAGCTCTTCAGCTGGCCCAGCACGTCGGTGAACCAGAGGCGGACGAAGCGGACATCGGCGTCCTTGACGATCTGGGCGACGTCAGCGGGACTCTTCGGTTGATCTGCCATCTACTGGGCCTCCTGGGCTCGCGCTTGTCCGCTTGGGAGGCGCAACGATAGGCGAAGTGAACCGGTGGAGTGGCGATCGCCGTATCGGGGTAGAGGGTCGGCGTCCGGGTTGTGGTTGCGGGCCAGCCGAAAAGTCGGTATAACTTACCAGACGTAAGTTAATGGCTAAAAGTAAAGTGAAGGCCACTTAAAGGCTCTGTGAAGCGGAAAACCGCGATCGAAGCCGGAGGCGATGCAAGTGACTGTAAAAACAGACGTGAGCAGGTTCCAGATCCACGACGAGTTGACGGCGCCCGACGAGAGCGCTCCCCTGATCAAAACCATCCAGGCGACGGGCGGTGCGGTGACCAAGTTCGTCGGCGTTCTTGCCGGTGCCCCCGCCGTGCTGCGGGCCTACACGCGGATGCGCTCCGAGCTGCGGGGCGGCGTTCTGCCGCGCGCGACCCGGGTGCGGATCGCCCTTGCCGTCGCCGAGTATCGCGACGACAGCTACAGCATCGCCCAGCACGCGAAGGCGGCCCGGGGCGCCGGTCTCGGCCTCGACGAGGTCTCCCGGGCCCGCAGCTTCGGCTCCTCCGACGCGAAGGAGGCGGCGCTGCTCGATTACCTGCACGGGGCACTCGAGGCCAACGGCCATCCTGCCCTCCACCTGCACGAGGAGGCAAGGGAGATCGGCTGGACCGACGAGGAGCTGCTGGAGGCGGTCGCGCACCTGGCGATGAACGAGTTCCAGAGTTTGATCGCCGGGGCGGCGGAGCTGCCTAAGGACCAGAGCGGCCCGCGGGTGCTTCCCTCGGCGGCGGCGTAGGCGCCGATTCAAACTTTGAAGGTTGAGGGGGCCGGGGGGCGGTCCTCAAAACGCTCGGCAGTAGCCTCGCTGGAGTGTTTTGAGGACCGCCCCCCGGCCCCTTATCGCTCCCAGGGTCGACCCGGACGCGAACTCCCGCCGAGGGGAGCTTCGCGAGAGAGCTTGGGGCAGCAGCCCGCCGCCCCCTTTTCGCTAGAGCTTTCCGATTCGAGACGCGCGTCGCTGAGCGATTTACCCCTCTATGCGGGGGTCAATGCTTCAGCGGTCGTCGAGCGACTCGAAGTCGAAAGGGCGTCGGGTGCCCCTCCCAAAAACACTCGAGCGCGGCTTTGCCGCGCGTTTTTGGGAGGGGTACCCGACGCCCCTACCGCATCAAAGTCAGTCCTCGACGACCGTTGCCGTGTAGAGCAGTCTCGCCGTTGAGTAGCGGCAGCCGTAGGTGGCGCGCCGGTTGACCTTCAGCTGCGGCTCGCCCTGGCGGACATCGGTCGCGTTGACGCACTTGCCCGCTTCGCGGCTGGCTCGCCAGGCGTTGTCGCTGGAGAGGCCCTGGGCGAAGGCCGGGGCCCAGGTGGACACGGTGAGGCCGACGATGTCGCCCTTGCGGACGCGCAGGTTGGCGCTGAACCTGACCGTCTGGCCCAAATATGTGGTGAGCACGTGGATCGAGCCCTGCGAGCGCAGGTTGTAGCGGGGCGGGTTGGTCCCAGTGATGCGGCGGAGGATCGCCAGGCGCGCCTCCGGCGGGGTGCCGAAGAAGCCGTTGAAGAAGGAGCGCTGGCTGCCGGTCGGCTCCGACAGGGTCAGGGTCCACGACTTGACCTTGCCGTCCCTGCGCACCCGGAAGGGAAGCTGCCCCTGGTTGGTGCTGACCTGGAAGCCGGTGACGCTGCCGATCGCCTGGCAGGGAGAGCCGGGGCAGGAGGGGTCCGGCATGCTGCCGGTGCCGCCGAGGACAACGGTTGCGCCCGATGTGGTCGCCGCGCCGGCACTGGCCACCAGGGCAACGAGAATCGCCAGGCATGCGCCAAGCCCGGCAGTCGCCCCCGCGCGCGCCCGAATCCTGGATCGGCCGGACTGACCAGCCACCTGCGAAGACCTCGACATGCCCATGCTCCTCTCGTTGACACTCGCCGTTCGATCGATTGAACACGCGCCAGTGCGTTCGATGCGTCGAACGGCGTGATCTCTCGTCCGAGTCAGGTTAGCCGCCGAGGGCCGAATTCCTGCCTAGCGAGCGCCGCGGCGGTGGCGAATCGCGACCGCATAGCGCACCTGGCCGACCCCGCCGAAGCCGAGGGCGCGACGGGCGCCACTGGTGAGGTCGAAGGCGTTTCCCTGCGTATATGGACCGCGGTCGATCACCCTGGTGACCAGATAGTGGCCGTGGTAGGCGAACTTGAGGGTGGTTCCACACGGGAGCGTCTTGTGGGCGACGCCGACCGTGCCGGGCCTGAGCGTCTGGCCGCAGGCGGTGTGGTTGCCGTAGAGGCCGGGGCCGTACCAGGTTGCGCCGGCAGAGCGCATCGGGCTGCTGAAGACCAGCTTCTTGCCGACCGGGACGGTCCCGTCGGAGTTGGTGACGCCGGCGCCGCCGGTGCCGGCGATCGCGGGGACGGCGCCAAACGCCATCGCGACGAGCACGACGCCGACCGTGGTTCGACGCAGCCGCCGGCCGAGGCGCACGCCGCGAGCGTGGCCCCATCGTGATCGATCTTTCCGCGCGTGGCGGTTTCTTCCTGCCTTCATTGCTCTTTGCGACGCTTACGGGGTTAGCTGACGGGCTCGCGCTGAAAGAGCTGCGCTACGCGGCAGATGCCGACGATTCGCCCCAACAAGTGGGTCCCCCGCTCCCCGCGATATGTAGGCGGAGATTCAGCGGAAGTTGGCAGCAGGTTAGCAAACGCTAAGACATGAAATCGTGTCGAGGTTGGAAAAGGCCCCCTTGCGGGGGCCTTTTCGTTAGCGGGCCTGTAAGCCGGATCCTGTCGAGAACGACCATCTGTCTCCCGGAGCCGCAGCCCCGGGGGGCCGCCGAAGCGGCCCTGCGGCCTACCTGGACCTCGCCGGGCTGGGTCGACGGTCCTGCTTGGCCTTGCACCTGGCGGGGTTTGCCTGGCCGCCGCGTCACCGCGACGCCGGTGCGCTCTTACCGCACCATTTCACCTTTGCCTGTACGCGACTCACGTGTGGCCGCGCCATCGGCTGTGTATTTCTGTGGCACTGTCCCGCGGGTTTCCCCGGGTGGGCGTTACCCACCGCCATGCCCTGTGGTGTCCGGACTTTCCTCGAGGGGTTTTCTCTCCCCCCGCGGTCGCTCAGCCCGCTCCGCGATGGTAGCGCGCGCCAGGCGGCTTGAGACATATGCATCGAATATTCCCGGCAAGTGGCCTGGCTGACGGCCGACGGCTAAATCTTGCGGAAAACGCCGACAACCTTGCCGAGCACCGTCGCCTCGGTGGTCTCGATCGGCTCCATCGACGCGTTCTCGGGCTGGAGGCGGATGTGGTCGTCCTCGCGGAAGAAGCGCTTGACCGTGGCCTCATCGCCGATCAGGGCGACGACGATCTCGCCGTTGTCGGCATCGTCGGCCGGGCGGACGACGACGTAGTCGCCCTCGAAGATGCCAGCTTCGATCATGCTCTCGCCGCGAACGTTGAGGATGTAGTCGCCGTCCTCGCCGCCGATCACGTCGGGGACTTCGATGTATTCCTCGACGTTCTCCTCAGCCAGGATCGGCTCTCCCGCGGCGACCTGCCCGACCAGCGGCAAGCCGCTCGCCGGCCGGATCGTCCGCTTGGCCTTGTCGAAGAGCAGCTCGATCGCCCGCGGCTTCGAGGGATCGCGCCGCAGCAATCCGATCTTCTCCAGGTTGGCCAGGTGCGCGTGCACGGTCGAAGACGAGTGCAGCCCAACCGCTTTGCCGATCTCGCGCACCGTCGGCGGGTAGCCGGTCTTGGCGGCGTACTTGCCGATGAAGTCGAAGATCTCCCTCTGCCGCTTGGTCAGGTCAAGCTCCACGCCCGCGCTCCCCCATCCGAATATCGGTTCTCAAAACCTCGAACACTTGTTCGCAAGCGTAGCGCGCCAAGCGGATACCCGCAACCAAACCCGCCCCTCGGTCGCAAACATCTAGAATCGGCGCCCCCTCGAGCGGCTGTGGCGGAACTGGTAGACGCGCAAGGTTGAGGGCCTTGTGCCCCTAACGGGGCGTGATGGTTCGACTCCATTCAGCCGCATCGAAAACCCCCGTAAATCGGGGGTTTTCGTTTCTCAAGACCGCCGAGCGAAATCCGACCCGGTGGCTTGTGCGCCAGTCGGTGCGCCAGTCAGCGCTCCGCTCGGTCGGAACTCGGCCCGCGCCTGACCACATTGACCAGCGGCTCGCCAGCCATATACCGCCTCACCTGCTCGCCGATCAGCCGGTAGACACGCCGCTCGCTCTCGTGACTGTCGCCGGCAAGATGCGGCGTGAGAAGCACTCCGGGGAGGCGCCATAGGGGATGACCGTCGGGCAGCGGCTCCGGATCCGTCACGTCCAGCGCCGCGCGGATCCTTCCGTCGCTTACCGCAGTGACGAGCGCAGCGGTGTCTATGACCGTCCCGCGCCCGGCATTGACCAGCAGGGCGCCAGCCTTCATCCGCCCAAGCATCGCCTCATCGAAGAGGCCGTCTGTGGCCGACGATGATGGAAGAAGCAATACAACAATGTCCGCGAGCGGTAGCCGGTCTCCTAGCTGATCGACACCTTGGACACCGTGCCGCGCGCGACTCGCGATTCGATCCACAGTCACGTCGAACGGCGTGAGTCGCGCCTCCACAGCATGGCCAATCGAGCCATAGCCGACGATGAGAACCCGCGAGCCCGCCAGCTCGTCCAGCAACCTCGGCGTCCAGGCGCATTCCTCTTGCTGGCGATGCCAATGCGCAAGGTCCTTGGTCATCGCAAGAATCGCTGCTACCACCCACTCCGCGACCGCAACGTCACGCGTGCCCCGCGCATTGCAGACGGTGACGCCGGCCGAAGCATGCGGCAGCAGCCACTCCACTCCGGATGAGTTGGCTTGAATCACACGTAGCTCCCGCATCCTCGGCAGCGCCGCCAAAACCCTGCGCGAGCCATAGGGTGGCACGAGAAACTCGGCTTCATAGAACTCGGGGGGAAGCTGACCCTCCCTTGGAACGAGATGGACCTCGACACCGGGCGGCAGTGGGCCGACAGCCTCCCGACCTGGACCATCCCGAAGCCAGAGATACACCGGCTCAGCTCGTCCCTTCGGACGCGAGGTCGCAATAGCTTCCGCCCACCAAGTCAGCGTCCTCGATATCGAATGCCTGCCGCAACCGCGCCACCTGTACTTCCGGGTGCGACAGGTCTGAAGTGGCATCCGCGACTGCCTCGAACTCAATGAAGTCACCGAGACCGGCCACCTGATCGAGGTGGATGCGCACTCCCTCCCAGAGGAACAACCGTCGCTTCTTCGTAACCACGACCTTCAATCCGAGGACGCTGCGCAGAGCGGCCTTCAATTCCTCGGGCTGATCTATCTCAATGATTCGGTACCGGCTCTCACGCCCTCCGAGGACGTCGGAACGCTCGTAGCCGATCAGATGTGGCCGTGCGCCTTCCTCCTCGCGTAGCTTCAGACGCCCGTGCGGAGCCTGAAAGTAAGTGTCTTGCTGAAGCAATACGCCCTGCGGCGCTGCGTCTATGTCCTCACAGGCCGCAAACGACCGAGCGCGATCTGGATCTCTCGCCTTCAGCTCAACGTTGCATCGCAGCCCGGGGACATTCGTTCGGGAAGGTGAATCGTCTTGCAAGGGCAAAGGCACGTCTGAGTCGTCGTCGTTCAGGTCTGTAACGGGGCCAAACCCTACGGGTCGAGGCAGTCGCAGCGGTGGTCCGCCGATGGCCGTGCTCAAACCGGATCTTCAACTCAGGCGGCGGCAAACCCTCAGTCTCCGGCCGAGCCCTTACGCAGCCCTCAATGTGGCGGCATCCATGTAGGCATCTACCAGTTGGCGCGCTTGATCGCGAGCGCCAGGCATCAGGTGGCCATACCGGGAGAAGGTCTCCTCGATGGTGGCGTGGCCCATGAACTCCTGAATCGCCTTTGGGTTGACCCCGGCGTCGATCAGCAACGACGCGAAGGTGTGGCGGCACTCGTGAAACGTGAGCGACGGGAGAAGGTCGGGGTTGCGCCCCTCCCGCTCCGCTTCCTCCCGCTCGCGCTCGTTGACCGCTGCCCAGGCGCGCTTGGCCGGGTCCGCGATGGTCTTCGGGGCAAAGGGTTCGTCGGGCCGGCGCCCGAACACCAAGTCCGAGCCGGTCCCGAGCGTACGCGCGTCGAGGTGGTCGCGGAGAACAGCGAGGATGGGCACGGTGCGAACGCCTGCCTTCGACTTCGGCGCAATCGGCCCCTCGTACTGATCCCAGGAGCGCTCGACGGTGATCTCGGATCGGTCGAGGTCGATGTCGGAGGAACGCAGAGCTTGCAGCTCGCCGCGTCGCAAACCGGCGTAGAACGCGGTCGCCCAGATTGCCCGATCCGACTCCGGGACGGCGGCAATGATCCGCGCTGCCTGCGATGCCGTCGCGATCTTCTCGCGTCGTCCACGCGCCGCCGGAAGATCGACTTCGCGCGTTGGGTTGACGACCACCAGCTCGCGCCGGACGGCGTGCCGGTAGATCGCCTGGAGTGGGTTCATCGTGTTGCGGATCGTGCTCGCCGCGAGCTTGCGGCCCAGCAGCCCACCCTTCTTGTTCTGCTCGTCGATCATCATCAGGATCGTGTCCTTGAGGGTGGTTTCGCTGATTGCCATCGTGCCCGACAAGGAGTGGAGGATGCCGACTTTGATGGTTGGCTGGGCCTGAGCGGCAACACTGTCCGGTCGCATGAGCGCAGTGCCAAACAGGACGGCGGCGAGACAGAGATACTTCAGCTTCGTGGATCGCTCGCGATTCATCATGGTTCACTCCTGATAAAAAGACGCTTCGGTGAATGTGTCGAGGGATCGTGCCAGACGGTCACATCTGCAGCTGGATCGCGACGCCGACCTGCTTGAAGTCGGTGCGCACGGCGTCGAAGCGCGTGTCCTTGTAGAACATCATCACGCGCGCGTTGAACTGCCTGATCACGTAGTTGACGTTCACTTCGCTCGTCGTCTGGTCGTAGTCGACA
>Ga0210126_100016_pt1 | contig 14322 bp, 11 predicted proteins | sample RushMan_ThreeSqC_FD_185560 | JGI IMG/M metagenome (GOLD analysis project Ga0210126, IMG submission 185560) | Wetland microbial communities from San Francisco Bay, California, USA, that impact long-term carbon sequestration - RushMan_ThreeSqC_D2... | ecosystem: Environmental > Aquatic > Marine >... | reverse complement strand
CACCCCGTCGAGATCCACCGCGGGCCCCGCCGCGGCCGTCGCGGGCGGTTCCGATGCAGCCCGATCGCGCGCGCGCGTCTCCAGCTCGGCGATCACGGCCGGGCGCATCTCCGCCAGCAGGTCGCGCCCCGACGACGTCAAGGTCGCGTAGCTGACCCGGCGATCGGTCGCGCAGAAGGTCCGCTCCAGCACGCCTGCCTTGACCAGGCGGTCGACCAGCTTGGTCAGCCCGCCGCGGGTGATCACAAGCGCTTCGGCGAGGTCGCCCATCTTCATCCGTTCATCCGGGGCTTCGGCAACTGTGGCGAGCACCTCGTACCAGGGGAGTGGCGGGAAATCGGCGGCGGCAAGCGCGTCCTGCAACCGCCCGGTAATCGCCGCGTGGGTGCGAGTGAGAGCGCCCCAGGCATCGCCGTGGGCGGTGCGGGTGGACTTGGTCGCTGTCGCCTGCTCGCTCACTCTCCCCATCATCGCAGATGAATGTTGCCCTGACAATAGTTGTAGATACAAGCTTTTCTGCTATGGTTGTTTCTGCGTCAACTATTGATCCAACAACTACAGGAGGTAGACGATGAGCACGCAGACAATCGAGCAGCAGGTACCGGCAGGCACGTACGCGGTGGACCCGGTCCACTCGTCGATCGGCTTCGCCATCGCCCACAACGGCGTGGCGACCTTCCGCAGCGGCTTCGACTCCTACGAGGCGAGGCTCAGCGGCGGCGAGGCACCACGCCTCGAGGGCAGCGTCGACGTCACCAGCGTCGAGATCGACGAGGAGCAGCTCAAGGGACACCTGCTCTCCCCCGACTTCTTCGACGCCGGGCGCTACCCGCGGTTGCGCTTCGAGTCGAGCGAGCTGAGGGTCGCGGACGACGGCTCGGCGAAGCTGCGCGGCGAGCTCGAGATCCGCGGCGAGAAGCGCGAGGTCGAGGCAAGCGGCAAGTTCGGCCGGATCGGCGAGGACCTCGGTGGCAATGCCCGGGTCGGGCTCTCGCTGGAGGCGACGGTCGACCGGCGCAGCTTCGGGCTCGACTGGAACGCCGAGCTGCCCAGCGGCGGCGAGGTCCTCGACTACGAGGTCGGCATCGCGGTCGAGCTGGAGCTGGTCGAGGAGGTCGGGTAGCGATGCGGGTGCTCGGCATCTCCGGCAGCCTGCGACGGGGTTCGCTCAACAGCGCCCTGCTGCGAGCGGCCGCCGAGCAGCTGCCCGCCGGGGCTGAGCTGGTCGAGTTCGAGCGGCTCGGCGAGATCCCGCCCTACGACGAGGACGTTGAGGCCGGGCTGACGCCGGCGATCGTCGCGGAGCTGCGCGAGGCGGTGCGAAGCGCCGACGCGGTCCTGATCGCGACACCCGAGTACAACCACTCGATCCCCGGTCAACTGAAGAACGCGCTCGACTGGGTCTCCCGTCCGGCAGGCAAGAGCGCCCTCAACGGCAAGCCCGCCGCCGCGATCGGCGCCTCGACCGGAATGTTCGGGGCGGTCTGGGCCCAGGCCGAGCTGCGCAAGGTCCTCGGCGCGATGGGCGGCCGCGTGATCGAGGCCGAGCTGCCGGTCGGCCACGCCAAGGATCTTCTGCGCGGAGACCGCCTCGAGCTCTCCCCCCAGCAGTCAGACCAGCTCGAGGGAGTCCTCGGCGAGCTCATCTCCGCTGCAGAGCGTGAGCCCGAACTGGCCGCGGCCTGACCGTTCCGGTGCGCCTTTTGGACCCCATAGGTGCATTAGGCGCACCGGAAGCTTGGGGCTCAGCTTGCCGGGAGGGCGAAGAAGGCTACGGCGGCGAAGTGGGCTGCGGCGGCGAGGATTACGAATAGGTGGAAGATCTCGTGGTAGCCGAAGACTCGCGGGCTCGGGTTGGGACGCTGGGTCGCGTAGACGACGGCGCCGGCTGTGTAGAAGAGGCCCCCGGCGGCGACCAGGAGCGTGCCGGCGGTGCCGATCGAGTCCCAGAGCTCGGGGAATGAGATGACGGCGACCCAGCCCAGCGACAGGTAGATCAGCGCCGCGACCCACTTGGGGTGGTCGATCCAGACCATCTCGACCATGGCGCCGGCGATCGCGCCGATCCAGACGACGAGGAGGATCGCGTCGGCGAGCGGGCCACTGAGGACGAGCAGGGCGAAGGGCGTGTAGGTGCCGGCGATGAGGAAGAAGATCATCGAGTGATCCAGCCGCCGCATCCGCAGGCGGATCTCGGGCCGGGCCCAGTCGACCCGGTGATAGAGGGCGCTGGTGCCGAGCAAAGCCGAGAGGCTGACCGCGTAGATCGCGACGGCGAGCGTCGCCTTCGGCGTCTTCGCCGCGACGATCAGGCCAGCGCCGAGAATGAGCGAGACGAAAAAGGCCCACTCGTGCGAGACGCCGCGCATTTTCGGCTTGACCACGGCGATCGCGTCGGTGGCGGCATTCTTGGCGACGGCGGCGCGCTCGCCGACCGCGTCCCGTGCAACTTTTCGCCCACTCGCCACTCTTGCCACCATACATAGAGAGCGAGCGAAATCTGCGGCAATTGCGGTGTTGGGCGCAACAAGTGACGTCCGACTCGACAACGATCCTGCTCAGTTACCCCTGAAAGTCGTCGCGAGAGGAGAAGTTCGATGTCCAAGACCGCCACCAGCACCCCCCAATCCGGTCTGCGGGGCCTCTCGATAGAGCGGCGTTTTTCCACCGCGGATACCCATCCCTTCGACGAGATCGAGTGGGAGACCCGCGACGCGGTGATCGGCGACCCGGAGAAACCGGCCTTCGTCCAGCGCGGGGTCGAGTTCCCGACCAGCTGGAGCCAGAACGCGACCAACATCGTCGCCCAGAAGTACTTCCGCGGGCAGCTCGACAGCGAGCAGCGCGAGTCCTCGGTCAAACAGATGATCGGCCGCGTCGCCGGGACGATCTCGGAGTGGGGACGGGACGGCGGCTACTTCGCCTCCGACGAGGACGCCGACGCCTTCGAGGCCGAGCTGACCTCGATCCTGCTCAACCAGAAGGCGGCCTTCAACTCGCCGGTCTGGTTCAACGTCGGCTTCGAGGAGCGGCCGCAGTGCTCCGCCTGCTTCATCCTCAGCGTCGAGGACAACATGGACTCGATCCTCGAGTGGAACACCAAGGAGGGCAAGATCTTCCGCGGCGGTTCGGGCTCGGGAATCAATCTCTCCAACATCCGCGGCTCGATGGAGCAGCTGGCCAAGGGCGGCACGGCGAGCGGCCCGGTCAGCTTCATGCGCGGGGCAGACTCCTGGGCCGGGACGATCAAGTCCGGCGGCAAGACCCGGCGGGCGGCGAAGATGGTCGTGCTCAACGTCGACCATCCCGACATCGAGCACTTCATCTGGTGCAAGGCCGACGAGGAGAAGAAGGCCGCGGCGCTGCGCGACGCCGGCTTCGACATGTCGATCGACGGCGAGGGTTTCACCTCGATCCAGTACCAGAACGCCAACAACTCGGTGCGGGTCTCCGACGAGTTCATGGAGGCGGTCGAGGCCGGCGAGGATTGGGACCTGCTGGCGCGGACCTCCGGCGAGGCGGTCAAGACCCTCGACGCGCGCGAGCTGATGAACCAGATCGCCGATGCCGCCTGGCGCTGCGCCGACCCCGGCGTCCAGTACGACACGATCATCAACCGCTGGCACACCTGCCCGGAGTCGGGTCCGATCAACGCCTCCAACCCGTGCAGCGAGTACATGCACGTCGACGACTCGGCCTGCAACCTGGCCTCGCTCAACCTGATGAAATTCCGCCGCCCCGACGGCAGCTTCGACGTCGAGGACTTCGAGCACGCGGTAGACGTCGTCTTCCTCGCCCAGGAGATCGTCGTCGGCTACTCCAGCTACCCGACCGAGGAGATCACCGAGAACGCCAACCGCTTCCGCCAGCTCGGCCTCGGCTACGCCAACCTCGGCGCCCTGCTGATGTCGGACGGACTGCCCTACGACTCGACCGAGGGCCGCAACGTCGCCGCCGCGATCACGGCGCTGATGACCGGCCGCGCCTACCGCCAGTCGGCGCTGATCGCGGCCGGGGCGACCGGGCCCTACGAGGAGTACGAGCGCAACCGCGAGCCACACAACGGGGTGATGCGGATGCACCGCGACGCCTCCTACGAGATCGACGAGACCGGGATCAAGGGCGAGCTGCTCGGGGCCGCGCAGCGGGCCTGGGACGAGGCGGTCGAGTTCGGTGAGGAGCACGGCTACCGCAACGCACAGGCGACGGTGCTGGCGCCGACCGGGACGATCAGCTTCCTGATGGACTGCGACACGACCGGAATCGAGCCCGACTTCTCGCTGGTCAAGTTCAAGGAGCTGGTCGGCGGCGGGCAGATGACGATCGTCAACAAATCGGTGCCGCTGGCACTGCGCACGCTCGGCTACGCCGAGCCGCAGGTCGAGCAGATCGACGCCCACATCGCGGAGAACGCGACGATCATCGGCGCCCCCGGCCTCAAGGACGAGCACCTGCCGGTCTTCGACGTCGCCGTCGGCGAGCGGGCGATCTCCCACACCGGCCACATCGACATGATGGCGGCGACGCAGCCGTTCATCTCCGGGGCAATCTCGAAGACGGTCAACCTGCCGCAGACGGCAACGATCGAGGACATCGCCGACGCCTACACGCGCGGCTGGAAGGGCGGGCTGAAGGCGCTGGCGATCTACCGCGACGGCTCGAAGACGGCGCAGGCGCTGCGCACCGACGCCCAGGACGAGAACGAGGCCGAGGCCGCCGAAGAGACGCCGACGCCGGTGCGCAAGAAGATGCCGCGCGAGCGCGAATCGATCACCCACAAGTTCTCGATCGCCGGCCACGAGGGCTACATCACCGCCGGCAAGTACGAGGACGGCAACGTCGGCGAGATCTTCCTCACCGACATCGGCAAGGAGGGATCGACGATGCGGGGGCTGCTAAACGCCTTCGCCACGGCGATCTCGATCGGCCTCCAGTACGGCGTGCCGCTGGAAACCTTCGTGCGCAAGTTCAGCTACATGCGCTTCGAGCCGGAGGGAATCACCGGCAACCCGGAGATCCCTTTCGCCAAGTCGATGCCCGACTACATCATGCGCTGGCTCGGCAGCCGCTTCATCGACGACACCGACGTGCTCGAGGACCTCGGCATCCTCACCCCGGAGGTGCGGGCCAAGCGCGATGCCGAGACCAGCCAGCTCGGCCTCGGAATCGACACCAGCGGCGGCACCGCGGCCCCGGCCAACGGCGGCAACGGCCACTCCAAGCCCGGCAACGGCGGCGGCGCGGCGGCCAAGGCAAGCGGTGGCGGGCCCGTCCCGGCCGCGGCGGCACTCACCGACACGCCCCCGGTGGTCCCGGCCAAGATGTCCGGCCTCGACCTAGGCCCCGCCTGCGAGCAGTGCGGCGGGATGATGCAGCGGACGGGCTCTTGCTACACGTGCAGCTCCTGCGGCAACAACACCGGCTGCGGCTGAGGGCGAGACGTTGCTTCAACATCACGAGCGCACCGGGGTCCAGGGGATCGGGAAGCTCTCCGTGCTTGAACTCGTCCGATCCTTCGACCTGCGCCTCGAGCTCCTCAAGGACGCAAGATAGCCTTGCCAGGTTCTCGGAATCCGGCGCGGGTACAACGTCTACGTCCTTCGTGCCGCGCACAAAGCCGTGCTAGCCGACGGCCACCCCGCCGATGACCAGGAACTCGACGCCTGCCCGGTCGAGCTCCTCGAGGATTCCTCGAATATCGAGCTCAGCCACCGCGCTGGCGACGTCCGGACTCCGCTAGCTGGGATAGAACCCTCGAGAGTTCGAACACATCTTCAACCCGCTGGGCCGGGGTGAGCTCCTTGTATTCGCGACGCAGAATGGCACGCTCTACCTGTCCGTCAGGCGTCCAATTTCCAGTTGGCTTTTTGGACTCCACCCCCATAACGGTACAGCGAGGCCCGGTGAAACTGCCGGCAGCGGCTTCGTCATCCCGGGATCGCGTAGCCTGGCCGTCGTCTTGGCCCCGCCGCAGCTACCCCCTCGCCTGCAGCACCGGATCGCGCGTGCAGCCTGCCGGCTGCGGCCCCGCCTGCAGCGGGCGCTGCTCGGGCCGCCGCCGCGGCTCGACGGGCAGGAGCTTGCCCCCGACATCCAGATGCTGCTTCGCCTGGCGGCGCTGGAGGGCGAATTCTCGCTGGTCGAGGGCCGCACGGTCGAGCGGGCGCGAGCCGAGAACCGGGCGGGAGCGCCGGTCGTCTCCGGACCGCCGCGACCGATGGGACGGATCGAGGAGCTGACGATTCCGGGACCGGCGGGAAACCTCGCGGCACGCCTCTACGTGTCGCTCGGCGCACCCGCTGGCGAGCAGCCGCTGCTCGTCTACTACCACGGGGGCGGCTGGGTAATCGGCGACCTCGACACCCACGACGGCCTCTGCCGCTTCCTGGCCGAATTCAGCGGCTGCCGGGTGCTCTCGATCGACTACCGGCTGGCCCCGGAGCACCCCTTCCCGGCGCCACTCGAAGACGCCACCGCTGCTTTCGTGTGGGCAGCCGAGCATGTTGACGAGCTGGGCGCCGACCCCGCCCGGATCGCCGTCGGCGGCGACAGCGCCGGCGGCAACCTGGCCGCGGCGGTCTGCCTGCAGACGCGCGACGGCGACGGGCCCAAGCCGGCGATGCAGCTCCTGCTCTACCCCTGCACCGATGCGGTTGGCGGACAGCCCTCGCGCCAGATCTTCGCCAAGGGATTCCTGCTGACCCGCAACGACATGGACTGGTTCGAGGCGCACTACCTTCCCAACGGCTGCGAGGACGACGACCCGCGGGTCTCGATGATGCGGGCGAAGGACGCCTCGGGCCTCCCCCCCGCATACATGGCGACCGCCGGCTTCGACCCGCTGCGCGACGAGGGCGAGAAATACGCCGAACGGATGCGCGAGGCCGGCGTCAAGGTGGCGCTGCAGCGCCATCCCGGCCTGATCCACGGCTTCGCCAACCTGAGCGCGATCTGCCCGAGCGCCCGCGGCGCGATGCTCGAGGCCGCCGGCGCCCTGCGCATGGGCCTCGGCTGAACCTTCCGGTGCGCTTTAGCTCGCCATAGCTGGCATAAAGCGCACCGGAAGGGGCGGGGCTACTCGTACTGCAGGGCTTCGAGTACGTCTAGGCGCGAGGCGCGGCGGGCCGGCGGGATCGCGGCGATTACGCCGGCGAAGGCGGCCAGGACCAGGAGGACGAGGAGCGAGCCGACCGGGTAGGAGAGGGTGAAGCCTTCGTCCTTGAGCGGCTGGGCGATCAGGGCGGCGAAGATGACGCCGAGGACCATGCCGAGGATCGCCCCGATCAGGGCGGTGATCACGGCCTCGTAGCGGATCATCGTCCGCACCTGCCGTCGCGACATCCCGATCGCCCGCAGCATCCCCAGCTCGCGGGTGCGCTCGTGGATCGAGAGCGCCAGCGTGTTGGCAATGCCGAAGAGGGAGACGATCACGGCCAGCCCCAGCAGCGCGTAGATCAGGCCGAGCAGCTGGTTGACCTGGTTTTCCTGGTTTTCCTTGAGCTCCTGCTGGTTGCGCACCTCGGCGATTGGGAACTCGCGGTCCATCAAGGCGACCAGCCTCGCCTGGACCGCGCTCGCCTCGGCGCCCGGGGCCAGCTTGACGAAGTCGAAGAGATCGTCGCGCTGGTCGAAATCGCGGGCCATCAGGCCCTGGGTGACGATCGCGCTGCCCAGCAGGCCGGCCTTGTCCTCGAACTCGCCGACGATCTCGAGCTCGGGCTTGGCGCCGACCTGGGTGAGGAAGCGGGCCCGGTCGCCGAGCTCGAAGCCGTTGTCGCCGGCGAACGACTTGTCGAGGATGACCTCCTCGTCGTCGAGCCGCCGCAGCGTACGCGGGCCACCATCGGCCCAGTCGATGTTGAGGACCCCGCCGGCGTCGGCAGCGAGCGCCGAGACGCGCGGCTTGCCGCCGTTTCCGTTGAGCAGCTTCGCCTGCGCGGCGCGCACGGTGGAGACCAGGTCCACCCCGTCCACCCGCCGCGCCGCTGCCGCGGCTCGAGGCGAGATTGGCGAGAAGCCGTCGTTGTTCTGGATCACCAGCTCGCCCTGGAAGCTGTCGTCGACGGCGGTCGCGATTGAACTCTTGATCCCAGCGGCGAAGACGGTGACGAAGACGACGACGGCGAGGCCGATCATCAACGCCGCCGCGGTCACCGCGGTGCGCGAGGGGTTGCGCTGGGTGTTCTCGCGGGCAAGCCGCCCGAGCAGCCGCCGGACCGCTTCCAGCGGGCGGCCGGCGAGCGAGGCGAGCGGCCGCACCAGGCGCGGGCTGAACAGCGAGACGCCGAGGATCACGGCGACGGCGGCGCCGCCCATCAGCCCGGCGGCGTCACCGCCACCGGCGCCGCCGAAGAGACCGGCGAACAGCATCGCCAGGCCGGCCGCGGAGAGCGCGATCGCAAGCACCGCGTTGACGACGGCGCGCCGCCGGCTGTGGCCGGGCTCGATCGCCAGCAGGGCCGCGATCGGCGGCACCCGGGTCGAGCGCAGGGCCGGGACCAGCGAGGAGACCAGGGTGACGCCGATCCCGATCAGCAGCGAGACGGCGACGGTGCGGGACTTGGTCACCAGGTCGGTGGTCGGCAGGTCGATCCCGATCGCGACGAAGAGCTGGTTGAGCCCGACCGCGATCGCGTAGCCGCCGGCGAGCCCGAGCAGCGCCCCGAGGATGCCGATCGCTAGGGCCTCGACGACGACGGTGGCGAGGATCTGGCCGCGGCTCGCGCCCAGCGTGCGCAGCATGCCGAATTCCCTGACCCGCTGGGCAACGGTGATCGAGAAGGTGTTGAAGATCAAGAAGGCGCCGACGAAGAGGGCGACGAAGGCGAAGACGAGCAGGGCGATACGGAGGAAGCCGAGGTTGTCGCGGATCTGGTTGGAGGCTCGCTCGGCGTTCTGGGTTGCCGTCTCGACGCGGACCGAGGCTGGCGCGACACGCTGCACGCGGCGGCGCAGGGTCTCTTCCGAGACGCCGGGCTCGGCGGCGATCAGGACCTGGTCGAATTCGCCGCGCTTGCCGGTGATGCGCTGCGCCTCCGGCAGGACAAGGCCGGCGACGACGGCACCACCGAAGGAGGCGTCGCCAAGCCTGGTCAGGCCGACGAGCCGATAGCGGGTCGCCCGCTCGGTCGAGGCGAGCTTGACCGTGTCGCCGAGCTCGAGCCCCGACTCCCCGGCGGCGCCGTCGTCGATCGAGACCTCGGCCCGGCTCCGCGGCGGATGTCCCTCGACGTAGGTTTGGGTTTCGAGTGTCCGCGGCAGGAGCGAGCCGATGAACTTTGGGGCGAATTTCGAGCCGACCTGCTCGTTCCCGGCGTCGAAGATTCCGCCCGGGGTGAAGATCTGCCCGCTGGCGGCTCGCACCCCCGGCACCCGTTCGACGCGCGGTAGCAGCCACGCGCCGAAGCTCGGCACCTCGCCGCTTTCCTGTTCGACCTCGTCGCGAGCCGAGATCACAACATCGGTCTTGCTCAGCGAGTCGGCAAAGATTTCGTCGAAGGCGGCGAAGGTGGTGTCGGTGAGGATGTAGGTGCCGGCGACGAAGGCGACGCCGATCACCACCGCGAGGGTGGTCGTCAGGGCGCGGATCCGGCGCGCCCAGAGGCTCTTGAGGGCGAGGCTAGTCAATCTGCTTCATCAGCTCGATCACCTCGTCGGCGGAACCGGGCGCCGCGTCGTGGACGATCCGACCGTCGCGCAGGGTGATCAGCCGGTCGGCGTGCGCGGCCGCTGCCGGGTCGTGGGTGACCATGACCACGGTCTGGCCGAAATCGTCGACTGCGCGGCGCAGCAGGCGCAGCACGTCCTCGCTCGACTTCGAGTCGAGGTTCCCGGTCGGCTCGTCGGCGAAGACGACGGCGGGCTTGGAGACGAGGGCACGGGCGACGGCGACCCGCTGCTGCTGGCCACCGGAGAGCTCCGAGGGCCTGTGGGTGCGCCGGTCCCCGAGCCCGACCGTGCGGATCAGCTGCTCCAGCCACTCCCGGTCGGGCTTGCGACCGGCGATCGAGAGCGGCAGGACCAGGTTCTCCTCGGCGGTGAGGACCGGCAGCAGGTTGAAGAACTGGAAGACGAAGCCGAGCTTGTCGCGTCGCAGCTTGGTCAGCTCGCCGTCGTCGAGGCCGGTGATCTTCTGCCCGTCGAGGACGACGGTGCCGGAGGTTGGCATGTCGAGCCCGGCGAGGATGTGCATCAGGGTCGACTTGCCCGAGCCCGACGGGCCCATGATCGCGGTGAAGCGGCCACGGGCGAAATCGGTGTTGATGTCGACCAGGGCGTCGACCGCAGACTCGCCCTCGCCGAAACGGCGGGAGATGCCGCTGGCGATCACTACTTGGGTGTGGGCGGATGCCGGTAGGGGTTCCACTTGACTCTTTGGAGGATCGGTGGGAGCCGTTCGAAATCGGGAACGACCAAAAAGTACAAGACGTTCCACCCCTACCGGCATCCGCCCAATAGCCTGAGCGGCGCGATGGCGCTGGCAGACGAATTCGATGGCTTCTTGGTTGACCTCGACGGGGTGGTCTGGATCGGGCGGGAGCCGGTGCCGCGGGCAGTTGAGAGCTTGCGGGCCCTGATCGAGGGCGGCAAGGAGGTCGTCTTCGTCACCAACAACTCCGTGCGCCAGCCGGCGGAATATGCGAAGTACCTGCGGGAGGCCGGCGTTCCGGCAGGTGACGACCGGGTTGTTACCGCGGGCGCCTCGACCGCCCAGCTGGCGGTGGAGCGGGTGGGAGAGGGCGGGACCGCCTTCGTCATCGGAGCGCCTGGCTTCAAGGAGACGGTCGCCGGGGCGGGGCTGGTGCTGCTGGAGGGAGAGGCAGGGCGGAGCGCCAGCGCAGTCGTCGTCTCCGGCCACCGCGAGTTCGACTACGACGAGCTGCTGACCGCGACCTTCGCCCTGCGCGCCGGGGCGTCCCTCTTCGGGACCAGCCGCGACCCCACTTTGCCGATGCCGGGTGGGGCGTGGCCGGGAACCGGGGCTACGCTGGCGGCGGTGGAGACCGCTTCCGGCGCGCGCGCCGAGATCGGCGGCAAGCCGGAGCGCCACCTGTTCGAGCAGGCACGTTCGCTGATCCCCAGCGCCGGCCGGGTGGCGATGGTCGGCGACCGGATCGCCTCCGACATCGAGGGCGGGCGCCGGGCCGGCCTGGAGACGGTCCTCGTCCTCAGCGGCGCCAGCTCGCGGGCGGACGCCGAAAGCGCCGAGCATCCTCCCGACCATGTGCTCGACGACCTCTCCGGGCTGCTGCGATGAGCTTCCGGTGCGCCTTTCCCCCTCTATTCCGGGATAAAGCGCACCGGAAGGTTCTCCGATGAGCGAGGCCCAGGTGGTCCCCCATCCGGGGGCGGCCTTTGCCGGCGTCTTCACCGTCACCTTCTTCGGCCTCGTCGCGGTCGGCGCCGTGCTGCCCGTCATCCCCCGCTACGTCCACGGCCCGCTCGGCGGCGGCAACGTCGCGGTCGGGCTGGTGATCGGCTCCTACGCCGTCACCGGGCTGCTGCTGCGTCCCTTCGCCGGCCGCCTCGCCGACCACCGCGGCCGCAAGCCGACCGTCCTGCTCGGCTCGGTCCTGGTCGCGCTCGGCGGCTTCATGTACCTGCTGCCGCTGGGGGTGCCGGGGCTGGTCGCGTCGCGCCTGGTGCTCGGCGCCGGCGAGGGGGCGGTGTTCACGGCGAGCTCCGCCTGGGTCGTCGACCTCTCCCCGCCCGACCGGCGGGGGCGGGTGATCGGCCTCTACGGCCTCTCGGTCTGGGCCGGGCTCAGCATCGGGCCGCTGATCGGCGAGTTGATCCTGCACGTCTCCACCTACACCGCGGCCTGGCTCTTCGCCGGCACCGCGCCGCTGGTTGGGGCGCTAATCGCCACCCGCCTGCCCGACCCGTTCCATCCCGCGCCGATGCTCGAGGAGGAACACCACGCGCTGATCGAGCGCGAGGCGATCCGGCCCGGGATCGCACTCGCCCTCGCTTCGATCGGCTACGCGACCGTGGCCGCCTTCGTCGTCCTCCATCTCGACGCTCGCGGGGTCGGCCACGGTGCCACCGTGTTCGGCGCCTTCGCGACGATGGTGGTGCTGACCCGGCTGGTCGGCGGCGACCTGCCCGACCGGGTCGGCCCAGCCCGGGTGGCGATCGTCGCCGCGATCGTCGAGGCGATCGGCCTGGCGACGATGGCTCTCGCCCACAGCCTTCCCGTCGCCCTCGCCGGCGCCCTGGCCATGGGAGCGGCCTTCTCGCTGCTGTACCCCTCGCTGTCCCTGATCGTCGTCAGGCGCGTCGCCGACACCCGCCGCGGCGCCGCGCTCGGCACCTTCACCGCGTTCTTCGACGGCGGCGTCGGCCTCGGCGCCCCCCTGGCCGGCCTCGCCGCGGCGCTGGTCAGCTACGAGGGCGCCTTCCTGCTCGCCGCCGCGATCGCCCTAGCGTCTGCGGCCACAATCGCCCTCGTTATCGCCCGGCGATGAGCAGGGACTGGGCGGCACGGCCGATGCGGCCGCGCTCGTCCGAGAGCACCGACTCGGCGGTGCCGATCCCGCTCGGCTGGGGACGGGTGACGGCGTCGACGCAGACCCACTCGCCCTCCGGCATGCGCTCGAAGTGGACGGTGAGGTCGACGTTGATGAAGACGTGGGAGCGCCAGTCGAGCACAGCGCTGATCCCGTTGCCGACATCGGCCGCGACCAGCGCCCGCTGCAGCGGCGTCGGCTCCTCGCCGGCGACGAGCGCCTGGCGCATCCGCATCCAAACCGTCGCCGGTCCCCGCTCGACGAAGGCCCCGGCGACCGCCTTCCACTCCATTGCCGTGTGGTAGCCGACATCCTGGCCGGTGGCGAAGAACTCGGGGGTCCAACCCTCCTCGGGACCCGGCGGAGGGGGAGAATCGTCAACGGCACCCTCCGGCAGCTCCAGCTCCTGCTTGCGCAGCAGCCAAGCAGTAGCCCGCATCAGCTTGCCGCCCTCCCCCGACAGCGAAGCCTCGACCAGCTGCACCCTCTTCCCCGGCCGCACCACCCGAGCCTCAACCCGGACCTCCCCAATCGGCACCGGCCGCAGAATCTCGACAACGACCCGCCCCACTTGAAACTCGTCGGACCCAACAAGCTCCTCGACGGCCCGCCCAAGCAACGCCGAGGCCGGCCCAGCATGCTGCGCCCCCGGATCCCAAGGCCCCCGCGTAAGCTCACTGGCAATGAAGCTGTTCTCGCCCCGCCGCTGGTAGAACCCCTCGTTCATCGCCGCGCATCGTAAGGCCGTGGGCGACCCCCCACGCCCTCTACCATCCCCTCATGGACAAGACAAAGAAATCCGACGCCGAATGGCGCGATCACCTGACCCCCGAGCAGTACAAGGTCACCCGCCAGGCAGGCACCGAGCGCGCCTTCTCCGGCCCCTACGTCGATGAGAAGGCCGAGGGGATGTACCACTGCGTCTGCTGCGACACCGAGCTCTTCTCCTCGGAGACGAAGTTCGACTCGGGCACCGGCTGGCCCAGCTTCACCGAGCCCGCCAACCTCGAGCAGGTCGAGCTGCGTCCCGACAACAGCCTCTTCATGCGCCGCACCGAGGTCGTCTGCAGGCACTGCGACGCCCACCTCGGCCACGTCTTCGACGACGGTCCCGGCGAGGGCAGCCAGCGCTACTGCATCAACGGCTGCGCGCTCGAGCTGAAGCCGAAACCCTAGGCCTTGCCGCCGGCGCCGAGGTAGCTGAACTTCACCGCCAGCGCGACCGCCTCGGTGCGCGTGTCGACCTCGAGCTTTGCGATCGCGTTGCGCACATGGGTGTGCACGGTCGCCGGGCTGAGCGAGAGCCGCTCGGCGATCTCTTTGACCCGCAGGCCCTCGGCCAGCAGCTCGAGGATCTGGCGCTCGCGGGGAGAGAGGGTGAGCAGCTTCTCGACCTCAGAGGGCTTGCCACCGGCGAAGTCGCCGCCGAGGAAGGTGCCGCCGCCGGTGACCGCCTTGACCGCGCGGGCGATGTCCTCGGCCGGCGCCGACTTGAGCACGTAGCCGGAGGCGCCGGCGCGCAGGGCCAGGGCGAGCAGGTCGGGCTGGGCGTGGGCTGTGAAGACGATGACCTTGGTCCGGGGGCGCTCCTTCAGCACCTCCCTGGTCGCCTCGATCCCGTCGCGCTTGGGCAGCTCGACGTCGATGATCAGGACATCGGGTTCGAAGTCCTTGACCACGTCGACGACTTCGCGGCCGTCGGCGGCCTCGCCGACGATCTCGACCGTGTTCGAGCCGGCCATCCGGGCCTTGATCGCCTCGCGGACGATCTCGTGGTCGTCGCAGAGGACGACCCGCTTCGCGTCCTGCACGC
>Ga0210126_100015_pt1 | contig 14343 bp, 12 predicted proteins | sample RushMan_ThreeSqC_FD_185560 | JGI IMG/M metagenome (GOLD analysis project Ga0210126, IMG submission 185560) | Wetland microbial communities from San Francisco Bay, California, USA, that impact long-term carbon sequestration - RushMan_ThreeSqC_D2... | ecosystem: Environmental > Aquatic > Marine >... | reverse complement strand
CCGGCGGGCTCCTCTCGCCGCTCCTGCGCGAGCGCTTCGGGGTCGAGTGGACGCGCTCCCAGGAACGGCAGCTCCAGATCGCCGCCGCCGCATCGCGCGCCGCGACCCCACTGCTTCCCCGCCGGCTGCGAAACGTCGGCCCGAGCTACCTGCGCTGGCGGCGGGAGGCGATCGCCCGCGGCGATGCCGGCGCGCCCGCACGAACCCCGGTGGCGGCCTAGATGCTCCTCCTTCCCTTCCTCCTCCTCAACGACGGCAGCGACGACGAGCCGCCCGACGACGAAGTCAACGACCGCATCCTCGACGCCACCCTCGAGCTAGCCGCCGCCTTCGGGATGCAAAAGATGACGATGGCCGGAGTTGCTCGCCGCGCCAGCGTCGGACGGATGACCATCTACCGCCGCTTCGGCAGCAAGCTGGCCCTGTTCGCGGCCCTCGGTGAGCGCGAGAGCCGGCGCTGCATCGCCGCACTCGACGCCGCCGCCGAACCCGATGCGCCGATCGCCGAGCAGACGGCGGCGGGCTTCGCCACCTGCCTTCGCCTCACCCGCGAGCACCCGATGCTGAGCCGGCTTACCCAGCTGGAGCCGGACACCATCCTCTACGCGCTCAAGGAAGATGGCGCCAGCCTGTTCGGCGTCGTCCGGACCTACATGGCAGAGCGCCTGCGCGAATCGCAGCGGGCCGGAGTGCTCGACGAGGACGTCGAGGTCGAAGAGGTGGCCGAGCTGCTGGTTCGGCTCGGGGTCAGCTTCGTGCTGATCCCCGAAAGCACCCTCCCACTCGACGACGAAGAGCACGTGAGGGCGGTGGCGCTGCAGCTCGTGGTGCCCATCCTCGAGGGCAACAGCAAGGTCGCCCACCCCGCCTAGGCAACGTCGATTCAGACCGGCCGGTCGGCATCGGCTTACAATCGAGGCCATGGAGAGCGCAACGCAGAGCCCAACCGCCCAGTCCACCCTCGAGTCGTTCAACCCCGCCACCGGTGACCTGGTCGGCTCGGTCGCGACGATCACGCCCCATCAGGTCCAGGCCGTCGTCGACGACGTCGCCCGCATCCAGCCCGCCTGGGCCGAGCTCTCGCTCGCCGACCGCGCCCGCTACATGAAGCGCGCCGCCGACGCACTGCTCGACGAGATCGACGAGATCGCCGAGCTGCTCGTCCAGGAGCAGGGCAAGCCCCGTGCCGAGGCCTACACGATGGAGCTGCTGCCGACGGTCGACGCGCTGCACTGGTGCGCCAAGGCGGGCCCGAAGATCCTCGCCGACGAGAAGGTGCGGATGAGCCAGGCCTTCCTGATGAGCAAGAAAGGCCGCTTCTCCTATGAGCCGATCGGCGTCGTCGGCGTGATCGCGCCCTGGAACTACCCCTGGTCGATCCCCTTCGGCGAGGTCGCGATCGCGCTGATGGCGGGCAACGGCGTGGTGCTGAAGCCGGCCAGCCTGACGCCGCTGCTGGGCGAGGCGATCCGCCGCGTCTTCGAGAAGGGCGGCCTGCCCGAGGGACTGATCCGGGTCGTCCACGGCGGCGGCGCGGTCGGCGACGCGCTGGCGAAGTCGAGCGTCGGCAAGGTCTTCTTCACCGGCTCGGTCGAGGTCGGCCGCAAGGTCGGCGCCGTCTGCGCCGAGCGGCTCAAGGGCTCGGTGCTCGAGCTGGGCGGCAAGGACCCGATGATCGTCTGTGCCGACGCCGACCTGCCCAACGCGATCTCCGGCGCGGTCTGGGGCGGCTTCGCCAACGCCGGCCAGACCTGCTCGGGGATCGAGCGCGTCTACGTGATGCGCGAGGTCGCCGAGCGCTTCGTCGAGGGCGTCGCCCGCGAGACCGAGAAGCTGAAGCTCGGCAACCCGATGCAGTGGGAGACCGAGATCGGCCCGATGACCTCCGACGGCCAGTACGAGATCGTCGTCGACCTGATCGCCGACGCGGTCGCCTCCGGCGCGACCAAGCTCTGCGGCGGCCCGACCGAGGTCGCCGGCCTGCCCGGCAAGTTCGTCGCCCCGACCGTGCTTACCGGGGTGACCCACGAGATGCGGATCATGCGCGAGGAGGTCTTCGGCCCGGTGCTGCCGATCGTCGTCGTCGACTCCGAGCAGGAGGCGATCGACCTCGCCAACGACTCCGAGTTCGGCCTCGGCGCCTCGGTCTGGACGAAGGACCGCCAGAAGGGCGAGCGGATCGCCCGGCGGATCGAGTCGGGCATGGTCTGGATCAACGACCACTCCTTCAGCCACGGCGCCTGCCAGTGCGCCTGGGGCGGGGTCAAGGACTCCGGCGTCGGCCGCTCGCACTCGAAATTCGGCTTCTACGAGTGCGTCAACATCAAGATGAACGCTTGGGAGCCGGGCCTGACCCGCGACTTCTGGTGGCACCCCTACGACCGCACGCTCGGCGAAGCGGTCCAGGCCTCAGCCAAGCTGCTCTACGGCAAGGGCGCGGTGCGCACGAAGGCGCTGCGCGAGGGCGCGGGGCCGCTGCTCAAGGTGGGACGGCGGACGCTGCAGAAGCGACGCTAGGCGCCGACCAGCTCCTTAAGTTCGAAGACCCCACCGCTTGCGTCAAGTTCGCGGATGCGGGTGTAGTCAGCTTTGAGCCGGTCAGGGTTGGGATCTACCAGGTAGATGATGCCGGGGCAGGAGAAGAGGTCGATCGTGCGTTTGAGTTGGTCGCCCGGGCCCAGCATCGAGATCGTGCCGGCGAAGGCGGGCAGGGCTTCGACCTCACGCAGGCCCGCGTCGGAAACGATCGTGCCCTCGTGCTGGGAGATCAGCATCACGCAGTAGGCGCCGGCGGCCAGCTCGTAGGGGCGCGCGGCGCGGCGGGCGACCGAGGCGGGGTCGAGGTAGGCCGCGGCGGTCAGCGTCTGGTGGCTCGGCGTGCAGCGGTCGACGATCTCGTCGGGGACCGAGCCGTGCATGCGGGCGCCGGACTCGACCAGGACCGGGCCGGTATCGGTCAGCATCACCTCGGTGTGGGCCGGGCCGAAGCGGATGCCGAGCGCGTCGAGCACCGCTTCGACGTAGGGGACGACCTGGTCCTGCTGGGAGCCGTGGCGCGGCAGCAGCTCCTCGTAGTCGTAGACGAAGTTGGCGCCGCGGCGCAGCTTGTTGTCGCGCCAGACCTCGGAGACGTGGTGGACCCCCTCCCAGCTGACCGAGTTGACGAAGAGCTGCGTGCCCTCGAGCAGCTCCTGAACGAGCAGCTCCTCGTTGGCGCCGCGCAGGGCGTTGGGCCGGCCGAGGCTGGCGGCGAAGGCGGCCTCGATCGCTGCGGCGTCGCGGCAGATGACGACCCCGTCGGTGCCGGCGCTGTCGAGCGGTTTGACGACGACGGCGGCGCCGCCCCGCTCGGCCGCCCAGGCGACCGCGGCGGCGGCCTCGCCGGTCTTCAGCGCCGCCGCCGTGCGCAGCCCGGCGGCGCGCAGCGCCTCGCTCATCGCGTTCTTGTCACGCCGCGCGGCGCTCAGGGCGCTGCCGTTGGAGGGCAGGCCGAGCCGCTCTGAGAGCGCGTCGGCGAGCGGCACGCCCGGCTCGGCGCCGACGACGACGAAGGCCGGGTCGTGGGCGGCGACCCGCGCCGCGGTCGCCTCCAGGTCACCCTCGTGGACGACGTTCTCGACGAAGTCGCCGGCCCGGAAGGCGCGGGCGTAGAACTCGGGCAGGACCGGGCTGCTCTGCACGTGGACGACCGGCAGGCCGGCGGCGGCGAAGCGCGGCGCCAGCCGCGCCCCGGTCGAGTAGGCGTCGACGACGACCGCCGCGCCGCGCGGGCTCATGCCGTGGCGACGAGGACGAGGCGGTCCTCGGGGCGCTTCGGGGCGGCGGCGAAGTTGCCGTAGCGCTCGACCTCGCGGAAACCCGCGGTCTCGGCCATCCGCTGCAGCTCGTCGGCCTCGTACATGCGGATGCGCGAGTCGACCGCATCCTCGCCGTAGACGTAGTGGACGTGCAGCATCCCGGTCGAGAAATCGACGTCGAGGGTTTCGGCGACGCCGTTGGTCTCGCGCTCGACCACGCCCTCGTCGGTTTTCAGCCGGTGGCGCGAGCGCTCCAGGTCGGAGAGCTCCATCGCCATCTTGCCGCCGGGACGGAGGGCGTCGTGGTAGGCGCGCAGCATCGCTTCGTCCTCGGCTACGGTCGCGCCGAAGCCGAAGCTGGAGGAGAGGCTGACCAGGCCGTCGAACCCCTGCAGCTCCGGCGCCAGCGGCTGCATCAGGTCGGCGACGATGTACGTCGGTCCGGGGTACTCGCGCTGCGCTGCCGCGATCGCGATCTCGGAGATGTCGACCCCGACCGCGTCGATTCCATGGGCGGCCAGGGCGGCGACGAAGCGTCCCAGCCCGCAGCCCGCGTCCAGCACACGGTCACCAGGCGAGAGCCCAAGCAGCTCGATCGCAAGCGGCGCCTCCTCCTCGTTCCCCTCGTAGCGCCCCAGCCGCTCGGCGACGCGCATGTAGGCCGGCCCATAGGTGTCGACCTCGTTCAGGATCGGTGGCTGATCGCTCATGAAACTCAAAGCGTACCGAGCCCACCCCTCCCCGGTGACTTCGCCTTTCCCGGGGCTATTGGACTGGAAAGGGCGGACTCAGCGGCGAAGCTCAGCGCGAGATGGCGGAGACCTTCAGAATCCCGGCAGTGAGGCGCGGCGAGACGACAGAGGAAGCGGCGCTGAAGCTTGCCGGGTTGCGACGCGACTACGGCGAACGGACGGCGCTCGACAGCGTCGGGCTGGAGCTGGCGCGGGGCGAGACGCTGCTGGTGCTGGGACCGAACGGTGCGGGAAAGACGACGCTGCTGCGCATCCTCGCGACGCTGCTGCGTCCGAGCGCCGGAGAGGTGCGGGCGCTGGGTTGCTCGATCCCCGGCGAGGCTTGGAAGCTGCGCGGGCGGATCGGCTTTCTCGGCCACGAGCCACTGCTCTACCGCGACCTCAGCGGACGCGAGAACCTGCGCTTCCAGGCCCGCCTGCACGGCCTGCGGGGGGAGGCGGCGGACACCCGTATCGCCGAGCTGCTGGCCGCGGTCGGCATGGAGCGGCGCGCCGACGAGCGGGTCGCCGAGCTCTCGGCAGGGATGCGCCAGCGGCTGGCGACCTGCCGCTGCGTCCTGCACGAGCCTGAGCTGCTGCTGCTCGACGAGCCCGATTCCAACCTCGACGCCGAAGGGCGCGAGCTGTCCCGGCTGCTGATCGGCCCGGGCAAGGGCCGTACCCGCGTCATCGTCAGCCATGACCCGGAGCGCTTCGAAGCCGAGGCCGACCAGGTGCTGCGGCTCGAGGTCGGCGGCAAAATGGCGGTCCAATGAGCTTCCGGTGGTCCTTTTGGACCCCACAGGTACATAAAGCGCACCGGAAGGGGAGGCGGTGACCCCGTCCCGCACCGCCTTCGCCGCGATCCTGGCCAAGGACTTGCGCGCCGAGCTGCGCACCCTGCAATCGCTGCCGGCGATGGCGCTGTTCGCCGTCACCACCTTCGTCATCTTCCGCTTCGGCCTCGATCGCACCAGCCTCTCGGGCAGCCTCGCCGCCGGGGTGCTCTGGGCGACGCTGCTCTTCGCCGCCCTGCTCGGCGTCAACCGCCTCTTCGTCGCCGAGCGCGAGGAGGGCGGCTTCGACGCGATCCGGCTCGCCCCGATCGACCGCAGCGCGCTCTTCGCCGCCAAGGCGACGGCGCTCTTCGCTTACCTCGTCGTCCTGGAGCTGTTCGTGGTGCCGGTCTTCGCCCTCTTCTTCCTCGACTCGGCCGCGGCGCTCGGCCCGCTCCTCGCCGTCCTCCTGCTCGCCGACCTCGGCCTCGCCGCGACCGGAACGCTGATCTCCTCGATGGCGGTCCACTCGCGCGCCCGCGACCTGCTCGGTCCGCTCGTCCTGCTGCCTCTCGTCGTACCGCTGATGATTGCCGCGACCGGCGCCAGCGAGCCGCTGCTCGCCGTGGGCGGTCCCGGTTACGATCGCTTCGGGACCTGGCTGGCGGTGCTCTCCCTATACGATCTGGTCTTCCTCCTGGTCGGCTACGCGGTCTTCGACTTCCTCCTGGAGGACTAGCTCGCCGCCTCCGACCACCGCGAGAAACGCATGTACGGCAAAGGACTGAGACCCCTCTCGATCGCGACCGTCGTGGCGATGGCCGCGGCCTTCTCGCTGGTCTTCTTCTACGCCCCGCTCGACGCCGACCAGGGCTTCATCCAGAAGATCTTCTACCTGCACGTGCCGCTGGCGATCGTCGCCCTGGTCGGCTTCGTCATCGGCGGCGTCTTCGCGATCGTCCACCTGCGCAGCGGCGAGCGGCGCTGGGACGCCTACTCCTACGTCTCGATCCACATGTCGGTGATCTTCGGCGTCGCCGTCCTGGTAACCGGCTCGATCTGGGCCAAGGCATCCTGGGGACACTGGTGGGTCTGGGACGAGCCGACCCTGGTCAGCTTCCTCATCGTCTTCCTCATGTACGCGACCTACTACCCGTTCCGCTACGCGATCGAGGACCCCGAGCGCCAGGCCCGCTACGCCTCGGTCTTCGCGATCACGGCCGGCGCCTTCGTCCCGCTCAACTTCATGGCCGTGCGGATGGCGCAGAGCCTCGTCCACCCGCGTACCTTCGCCACCGCGAACGGCGGCCTGCCCGGCTCGATGATGCTGACCTTCCTCGTCTGCCTGGCGGCGATCGCGCTGCTCTGGCTGATGCTGGTGAAATTCGAGCTGACCGCGAAGAGCACCTCGGGCCAGATCAAGCGGCTGCGCCGCGCCCTCGACGCGCCGGCTCCCGGGGCGGGGTCGCGGATCGCCCCGGAGGTGAGCTAAGTGATCGGACTGCTCGCCAGCGCGCCCGCCCTGCCGCTTGACGAGGCGGGCAAGTACGTCGCCGGCGCATACATCGTCTTCGTACTGCTTCTCGTCATCTACGTGGGGATCATGGCCACCAAACTGCAGCGGATGGAGCGGGACCTGCGCGAGCTGGCCGGGTTCGCCGAATCCCGCGCCAACGGCGAGGAGGCCGCACTGGAGCGCGAGGAGGTGAGCGCCCGATGAGCGAGCTCCTCGCCCTGGGCGTCTCGCACAAGACGGCGCCGCTCGACCTGCGCGAGCGGCTCTCGCTGACCGAGGGCCGCGCCGCCGGCGCCCTGCGCGAGCTGACCGACGTGGCGGGAATCCACGAGGCGACGGCGATCTCCACCTGCAACCGCACCGAGCTCTACCTCGTCGTCTCCGACCCGGTCGAGGCCGAGTCGACCGCCCTCGGCGTGCTCACCCGGCAGGCCGACATCCGCCCCACCGAGCTGCTCGGCCACCTCTACTCGCTGCGCTCCGGCGAGGCCGTGCGACATCTCTTCCGCGTCACCGCGGGCCTCGACTCGATGATCCTCGGCGAGGCCGAGATCCAGGGACAGGTCAAACGCGCCTACGAGCTGGCGCTGGTCGAGGGCGGCACCGGGCCGATCCTCAACCGCCTCTTCCGCGGCGCGCTCGCCGCCGGCGGCCGGGCTCGCGAGGAGACGGGCATCAGCGAGAAGAACGTCTCGGTCCCGTCGGTCGCGGTCGAGCTGGCGCGGCGGACCCTCGGCGACCTCGGCGACCGGCGCGTGCTTGTGATCGGCGCGGGCGAGACCGCGGAGCTGCTCGCCCGCGCCCTGGTCAACCGCGGGGTCGCCACTGTCTTCGTCGCCAACCGCCACTACGACCGGGCGATCGGCCTGGCCCAGCGCTTCGACGGCAACGCCGTGCGCTTCGAGGAGCTGCCCGAGCAGCTCAAGCGGGCCGACATCGTCGTCTCCGCGACCAACTCGCCGCACCACATCGTCGAGCGCGACGAGCTCGAGCACGTAATGGCGACGCGCGACGGCCGGCCGCTGATGCTGGTCGACATCGCCGTTCCCCGCGATGTCGAGCCGGCCTGCCGCGAGATCGCCGGGGTAAGTCTTTACGACATCGACGACGTCCAGCAGATCGTCGAACGCAACGCCAACGGCCGCGAGGCCGAGGCGCGGCTGGCCGAGCGGCTGCTCGACGCCGAGCAGGGCCGTTTCGAGCGCTGGCTCGCTTCGCTCGAGGTCGTGCCGACGATCGCGGCGATGCGCGAGAGCGCCGACGAGGTCGTACGCCGGGTGCTGGCCGAGAACGAACCGCGCTGGGAGAGCCTCGGCGAGGCCGACCGCGAGCGGCTGGGCGCGATGGCGAAAGCGATCGCCTCCCGCCTCCTGCACGAGCCGACCCTGCGGATGAAGCGGGCGGCGGGCGGCGACGAGGCCTACCTCTATGTCAGTGCGCTGCGTGAGCTGTTTGGGCTCGATGTCGAGACCGAGCCGGAGGCCGAGGGTGGCAAGTCGAACGTGACTGAGTTGCGGCGGAGCGATCCTGGTAGGGGTTCCGCTTAGGGCCTATCCCGGCAGGGGTTCCACTTAACTTTTTCGAGCTGCGCCTGTGGTTACCGACAATGGCTAATTGCGAAAAAGTACAAGACGTTCCACCCCTACCGGGATAGGCCCTTAGCCGACACGCTGAAATGATTCGAATTGCCACACGCAGCAGTGCGCTGGCGCTGGCTCAGGCCCGTCAGGTCGCTGAAATGCTTGGGGGGGGCGAGTTGGTTGAGGTTTCTTCGGATGGCGAGGTGGGCGACAAGGCTCGGTTCGTGCGGGGGGTCGAGCGGGCACTGCTTGATGGTGAGGCGGAGGTCGGGGTCCACTCGGCCAAGGACCTGCCGGCGGAGATTCCCGAGGGGCTGGCGATCGGGGCCGTCCCCGCACGGGAGGATTCGGCCGACGCATGGATCGGCGCCGGCGACTCGCTCGACGGCGTGCCCCGGGGTGCTCGCGTCGGCACCGCCAGCCTCCGTCGTCGTGCCCAGCTGCTCGCGGCCAGGCCCGACCTCGATCTCCAGGAGCTGCATGGCAACGTCGACACCCGGCTGCGCAAGCTGGCGAGTGGAGGGCTCGACGCGATCGTCCTTGCGACCGCCGGGCTGCGCCGGCTCGGCCGCGCGTGTGAGGTCTCCTTCGCGATCCCGGCCCAGACGATGACCCCCGCCGCCGGCCAGGGTTCGCTGGTGCTCCAGGTCCGTGAGGACGACGATGCGACCGCCTCCGCCGTCGCGAAGCTTGGCGACGAGACGGCGTTGCGTGAGCTCACCGCGGAGCGCACCGTCGTTTCCCTGCTCGAGGCGACCTGCAACAGCCCGATCGGGGTGCGCGCCTCGATCGACTCCCGGTCATCCCGGATGCGGATCGAGGCGTTCGTCGGCCTGCCCGACGGCAGCGAGTGGCTGCGCGACGGCATCGAGGGCGACTCGTCCGAGCCAACCCAGCTCGGCACCGACCTCGCCCAGCGCCTGCAAGCCACGGGCGCCCGCGACCTCCTCGACCGAGCGGAGGCAGCGGCCGCATGACCCCAACAGCGCTTCCGGTGCGCCTTATCCCCCTATATCGAGGCAAAGGCGCACCGGAACGAGTGGGCGGGGCGCTATGAGCGTGCGGAGCGGGGTCGTTTACCTGGTCGGGGCGGGGCCCGGGGACCCGGGGCTGATGACGGCGCGGGCGCTGGAGCTGATCGCCTCAGCCGACGCGATCTTCTACGACCGCCTGATCCCCCCCGGCGCGCTTGACGGCGCCCGCACCGAGGCCGAGTTGGTCTACGTCGGCAAGGCCCCCGCCGACGTGCCGTCAGTTAGCCACTCATACGGTGGCTCAACTCACGGCACGTCCATGTCGGTGGGGCAGGGGGAGATTCACGAGAAGCTGATCGAGGCCGCGCGGTCCGGGAACAGCGTCGTGCGGCTCAAGGGCGGCGACCCGTTCGTCTTCGGCCGCGGGGGCGAGGAGGGGGAAGCGCTGCGCGCCGCTGGAATCGAGTTCGAGGTCGTGCCGGGCGTGACCGCCGGGGTCGCGGCGACCGCCTACGCCGGCATCCCCGTCACCCATCGAGACGACGCTTCCGCGGTCGCCTTCGTCACCGGCCACGAGGACCCAGGCAAGGATGAGAGCGCGCTCGACTGGGAGGCGCTGGCCCGCTTCCCCGGCACGCTCGTCTTCTACATGGGCGTGAGGCGACTCGCCGCCAACGCGGCGGCGCTGATCGCCGCCGGGCGCGACGCCGAGGAGCCCGCCGCCGCGATCGAACGCGGCACGATGGAGGGGCAGCGCACGGTCGTCGCCACGCTCGGAACGCTTGCCGAGGCGGTCGAGCGCGAGGGAATTGGCGCGCCTGCGCTGATCGTGGTCGGGCCGGTGGTCGAGCGCCGCGAGACGCTCGGCTGGCTCGAGCGCCGCCCTCTGTACGGACGCCGAGTCGTCGTCACCCGGGCGCGCGCGCAAGCGAGCGGACTGGCCGCGACACTGCGCGGTCTCGGCGCCGACGTGGTCGAGCTTCCGGCAATCCGGATCGAGCCGCGGATCGAGGGCGAGCAGGTGCGGCGCGCCGTCGAGAGGATCGGCGAGTATGCGCTGATCTGCGTGACGAGCCCGAACGGGGCGTACCTGCTTTTCGAGGCGCTCGACTCGGCCGGGCTGGATGCGCGGGCGCTGGGCGGGACGGAAAAGCAGCAGGCAGCGGGAGGGAAAGCCGGCGGCCGGGCTGGCACCACGGTCGCGGCGATCGGGCCTGGAACCGCACGAGCGCTGCGGCAGCACGGCATCAGGGCTGACATCGTCCCCGAGCGCTTCGTCGCCGAGGCCCTTGTCGAGGCGCTGGCCGGGATCGAGGTCGAGGGCAGGCGCGTCCTCGTCGCCCGCGCCGCCGAGGCGCGCGATCTCCTCCCCGGCGCCCTGCGCGAGCGCGGCGCCGAGGTCGACGTCGTCGCTCTATACGAGACCGTTCGGGAGCAGCCGTCGGACGAGGCAATCGAGTCCGCCCAGGCCGCCGGCTACGTCACCTTCACCTCCTCCTCGACCGTGCGCAATTTGACCGAGGCGCTAGGCGACCGCTTCCCCCGCGACGCCCGCGTCATCTCGATCGGACCGGTAACCAGCGAAGCCGCCCGCGACGCCGGCCTCGAGGTCCACGCCGAAGCCGACCCCCACGACGTCGACGGCCTGGTCCAGGCCCTCCTAACCGATGTCACCCGTTGATGTCGCATTTACCGTCCCTATGTAGGGATAAGTACGACCGCAATGGTGGACCGTCATCTTGGCGGCGTTCCGGTCGCACTTTTCCCCACCATGGAGTGAAAAGTGCGACCGCTGGGTGAGGGGGGGCTTGGGAAGCCGCACCGGCACTATCGGGTGACGGACTCGACCAACGAGCGGGCGCGGGAGCTGGTCGAGGCCGGTGCGCCGGGTGGCACGATCGTCACCACGCGCGAACAGACCGCGGGACGGGGGCGCCGGGGTCGCGTCTGGACGGCGCCCGCAGGCAAGGCGCTGCTCTACTCGGCGATCCTGCGGCCACTCGACGAGCGTCACCTGCTGCTGCCGCTCGCCGTCCCGCTCGCGGTCTGCGCCGCGGCCGAGACGCTGCGCGACGGCGTTGAGTGCCAGGTCAAGTGGCCAAACGATGTCTGGCTCGGTGGCCGCAAGCTCGCCGGGATCCTGATCGAGTCCCGCCCCCAGGACGGCTGGGCAATCATCGGCATCGGCCTCAACCTCTCCATAGCTCCCGATGAGTTCCCCCCCGACCTGCGCCAGCCGGCTGTATCCCTCTTCGCCGCCGCGGCTGAGCCTCGGGGGGGGTCCCGTCGGAGCCTCCCCGCTGTTGCTCCGCCGGGATCCCCCCCGAGGCTCACCACAACTGCGGAAGTCTTGAACCGCCACCTGGACCGTTGGGTCTCGGCGCCACCCGAAGAGATCCTGACCGAGTGGCGCCGCCGCGACGCCCTCCTCGGGCGCGAGGTCAGCTGGGAGGACGGCTCAGGAATCGCCGGCGGCATCGACGACCGGGGCAACCTCGTCGTCTCCACCCCCGGGGGGAATCGGGTCAGCCTCGGTGCCGGCGAGGTCCAGCTGCGACTCTGAGCCTGTCTTCGCCTCGGCGCCTTTGGTCGGTCGCCGGCCGCGCCTCGCCTCGCCGCCCTTTGTCCCACCCCCAGAACGCTTCTTGTTCGGGCGCTTGCGGCGTTTGCCGCCTTTGGGGAAGTTGCGCAGCATCTCGCGGGCGATCGCCGAGGGCTTGCGGGCCATCCGCATGCGGGCGCCGCGCAGCACCTCTTCGCCCTCGGGCGTGTGCGAAACCGAGGCGGCAAGCAGCGCCACCGCCAAGCGGCGGTCCTGTTTGCGCGCCGCGTGGACCAGCCGGCGGGCGTTGCGACCGTGGGCGCGGCCGGAGGAATTGACCAGCAGCCCCAGCAGCCGCTTCGTCTCCGGCCAGCGCTGCACCGCATACTCTTCGTGCAGGTCGGTGGTGTAGGAGGCGAGGCGCCAAACCCAGGCCTGGGCCTGGTCGCGGCGGCCGATCCGTTTGTCGACCAATGCCTGCAGCAGCGTTTTCGTCCCGGCCCGCCGGTCGTCGCGGGTCCAGGTGCCGACGATGTCGATCGCGTCGTCGAAGGCCTCGGGGTCGCCGAGGTCGGCGATCTCGCTCAGCGCTTTCAGTTTCAGCTGTGAGTTGCGGTTGCGCTGCACGCAGGTGAGCAGGAAGCGGCGCTTCAGCTCGACCGAGCCGGAGCTCTGCAGGACCGCGCGGCCACGTCGCCACCCCTGCGGGTTGACGCGCGCCCCGGCCAGCGCCGCCCAGGCGTGCTGCTCGGGGTAGTCGAGGTTGTCGACCGCGATCCGCCACATCTCCCGTTCGAGCACCTGCATGCGGCGTTCCTCGGAATCGGAGACGGGGACGATCCGCCGCTCGACCCGGATCCGCCGCCCGCGCGACCGGCGCACCGGACCGATCACGATCGCGCCGCCGCGGTAGACATCGCGATTGAGCAGGCTGTGCAGGGTGACGATCGCCTCGTCGTGGGTCGTCGCCGGGTGGACGAAGTCGATCACCAAGCCCGCCTCCTTACCCGGCGCTCGCCGGGTGACGCGGCCGACCCGCTGCTGGTAGATCCGCCGCGAAGCGGTCGGGGCGAGGTGCATGCAGAGCGTCGCCCGCGGCGAGTTCCAGCCCTCGGCGAGCAGCATCGCGTTGCAGAGCACGTCGACCTCGCCGCGCTCGAAGCCGGCGAGGATCTCGGCCAGTTCGCGCTTCGGCGTCTCGCCGGAGACCGCGCGCGCCGCGACGCCGACGTTCTGCAGCGCCCGGGCGACGTTCTTCGCGTGCTGGACGCCAGCGGTGTAGAGGACCCCGGGCATGCCGTTGAAGCGGGTCTTGTAGAGGTCGGCGATCGCCACGTTGAAGGGCTCCTGGTCGAGCAGCGCGGCCAGCTCCTCCTGGTCGAAGTCCTGGTCGACCTCGCCTTTTCGCAGCGGCACCTTGGCGATCGTCCGCACCCCCGGTCCGGGCGGGATGCGCATGCAGCGAAGCGGCGAGATCACGCCGCGGCGGGCGGCCTGGATCAGGTCGAAGCGCGAGGTCTGGGTCGGGAAGAGGTCGGCGACGTGACGGGCGATCAGCGCCCCGGTCGCGGTCATGCCGATGAAGACGGGACCGACCCAGGCGCGGATGCAGGCGCTGGTTTTCTCGCCCAGCGCGGTGTGCGCCTCGTCGCAGATGACGATCGAGTAGGCGTCGGAGATTTTCTTGTGGTTGCGGACAAACCACTGGTAGGTCTCGACCGTGACCGGCCCGTCGGGGTCGTCGCGGTCGCCGAGCAGCGGCGGGCGCAGGCGCTCCTTGTAGCCGCGGTCGGAGATCTCGCCGATGAACTGGTCGACCAGGTTGCGGCGGTGGGTGAGGATCAGCACGCCGCCGGTCTTGGTCGCCTCGATGAAGCCGACCGCGGCGACGGTCTTGCCGGCCCCGGTCGCGTGCTCGAACCAGAAGCGGCGCTCGGCCCCGGGGTCCTCCGGCGCCTCCTCGATCGCCTCCTCCTCGTCGTCGGCCGCCGCCTCCTCCCAGTCCTGCGGCTCCTCGTCCGGGGCAAGCTCCTCGTCCTCCAGGTCGACCTCGCCGTTGGTCTCCGCTCCCTCCTCGCCATCCACTTCATCAGGCTCAGCCGCGCTCGCCTGCTCGAGCGCCGCTGCGGCGGCGGCGCCGTTGGCTTCGCCGTCGAGGGCGACCTGCTGCTCGGCCATCAGCTCGGTCAGCGTTCCCGAGAGCGCGTCGACCTGGTGCGGGTTCAGTTCCGCCCCGTCGCGCAGCTTCGGCGGTTCGTCGGCGAGCAGGCGCTCCAACCCAAGCAGCAGGGAGAAATCGCGTCGCCACTGGATCGAGGGGTCCTCGGCGCCGTCGTCGAGCTCCTGCAGGGCCTGATCGAGGGCGCGGCGGCGAGCGGTCCCCGGCGCCAGCGCCTCCGGCCCCTCCCCGTCGAGCAGGAAGGGCTC
>Ga0210126_100014_pt1 | contig 14370 bp, 15 predicted proteins | sample RushMan_ThreeSqC_FD_185560 | JGI IMG/M metagenome (GOLD analysis project Ga0210126, IMG submission 185560) | Wetland microbial communities from San Francisco Bay, California, USA, that impact long-term carbon sequestration - RushMan_ThreeSqC_D2... | ecosystem: Environmental > Aquatic > Marine >... | reverse complement strand
CAGGCCAATCGACGGCGTTGACGACGAGGTTGTAGCCCTTGATCGCCGCCGCGACCGCCGCCTCGCTGTCGAGCCGTTGATCACGGGTCTCGATTTGGATCGAGGAGTTGAAGTTGCCGAGCCGCCGGGCGGCCAGGTCTACCTTCGGTTGGCCGATATCGGCCTCCCCGTAGAGGATCTGACGGTTGAGGTTGCTCAGCTCGACCGTGTCGAAGTCGACGAGCAGCATCTCTCCTATTCCGCAACAGGCGAGAGTCAACGCCGACCAGCCGCCGAGACCCCCGACACCCAAGACTGCAATACGAGCATCTTCCAGCCTGCCCTGGCACTGAGAAGGAGTCTGCCCGGTCGAGACATCGCTGAAGTAGCGAAGCTGGCGGTCGAAGCGTTCCCGGGTCCGCAGGGCGATCAAATCGTCATCGGATGCGTCCTCTCCCAGCCCCATCTCGGCGAGTTGGGCGATCAGCTCGCCGACTTGGCCCACCCCGAACTCCCGATCCAGCTCCTGGCGCGTGCGAGTACCGTCAAGTGCCCCAAGAAGCTGCCTCAGCTGTGGGCTCGGTTCTTTTATCCGGATGTCCGAGGTTTCGCTCGGCCTACGCAGGTAGAGGTCGCCGTTCGGCGCCTGAAACCGCTCGGTCGTGCGTTTGATCCGCGGCCTTTTCCACGTGGCCGGACTAGGCGACGAGCAGTTCATTCGGCAAGAAGTTGAAGTCGTCGTAGAGCGGAGCCATCGCCTCGAAGGCGCGCTCGGCCCAGTCTCCTCCCACGCCTGATTTAGGCACGTCCCCCATCACCGCAAGGAAAGACTAACCGAAGTGACTCGATCGGTCGAGCTGCTTAGGTACCTTGAAGGACAGCGGTAGCCCGCTGCAAGCGACCGATCCCAACCATTGCAATTGAGATCGGTCGCCTTCACCCGCTAAGCGGGCTTGAACGTGGAGATCGCCGGAACAATGGCTTCGACCTTTTCGAGCACGTCAATCACCCCCTCCCGCTGGGCTTTGAGAACCAGCTACCGAGGGTAATCGACTGGTCGATTAGTATCGGTATGTGTGGCCGCTACGGATGGGCCAGTGCTATCCAAATACTCGTCCGTTACTTAATGAAATCGGCTAAGGTCCGCGTCCTCGATAATCCTGGAGAGAGGAGAGGGCTGTGGCAAAACCAGTGATGCCGGAGATCCGCGTCGACGAGCAGCTCTTTCGCCTGCTTCATAACCCCGCGCAGCTTGCGGCCCTAGTGGCCCTTATTGGAGGACCGGCATCAAAGAGCGACATTGCCAGGGCACTAGGCGTCAGGCTCAACAAGGCCGACTATGACGTGGGGGAGCTAGAGAAAATGGGCCTGATCGAGGCGGTGGGTACAGAGACGAGGCGCGGGCAGGAGACGACCATCTATCGAGCTGTGATGCGGCCGGTGTGGAACAGCGAGGGCTGGGGCAAGCTGAGCCAAGACGAACGCGAACGATATTCGCTCTGGGTTCACCAACTTCTCTTGCGGGATATCGCCGTCGCCTGGCACGCCAAGACCTTTCAGGTCCGCGTTGAGTCGCACACCAGTCGATCTCCACTTCGCGTCGATGAGCAGGGCTGGATCAAACTGAGCGAGATCCAGGACGACGCCCTCAAGGCCAGCCGTGAGGCCGAAGTCGAAAGTGTCGAGCGAGCACACCTTGGCGGCGACGAGGGCACACTCATCAATGTGACAGCCGCAATGTTCCTCTTTGAGATGCCATCGGGGACTGATACTGAGCAATAGTGTGATATCGAGCTAAATCGACTAGTCGATTTAGCACGTCCTAAAAAGGTGGATGTATTTGCCACCTCTCCGTGAAAGCCTCTATTAGTCCAATGAGACCTAGTGATAGGTCTCAACCAGATGGCCCTGACATTCACCACCCCGGCGGCCGGTTCGTGACCGTTACCAGCCGCCGGGGTGCTGAACGGCGGACGGTGTGCTGCGAAAAACAACAGTTGGCGCTTTGCGTGAAGCGAACTTTCGCTGGTTGATCGGAGCCCAGTGGACCTCCCTCGTCGGCGATTACATGATCCTTGCGGCGCTTCCCTTCGCAGTCTTTGCGGTCGGCGGCTCTTCCGCACAAGTCGGGATTGCCTTCGGCGTCAACGCGATAGCGCTCTTGGCGCTTGTCCTCCTCGGTGGAGTGATCGGCGATCGGGCCTCACGGCGCTCGGTGATGATTGGGGCAGACCTGGTGCGCTTCGGGTCCGGGGCGGCTTTTGCCCTACTCCTCATCTCCGGCCACTCCGAGTTCTGGCAGCTGCTGGTCGTCCAAGTCGTTCACGGCGCCGGCTCGGCGTTCTTCCTGCCCGCGCTTTCGGGTCTACTGCCGGAAACCGTGCCCGAGGAGCGCCTGCAGGAGGCAAATGCGCTTCGGGGGCTCTGCGCCGCGAGCGCGGCGATGATCGGCCCCGCCATCGCGGGGATCCTCGTCGCGACCCTCGGCCCCGGTTGCGTGTTCGCAGTCGACGCCGGCACCTTCCTCATCAGCGCCGCCTTCCTCACGAAGATGCGGCTCAGCGCAAAGGTCGCCAGCGAAGGGTCTGTAATGGCCGACCTGGTGGAAGGCTGGAGCGAGTTTCGTCGCCGAACCTGGCTCTGGGTGGTGGTAGCCGAGTTCGCCCTCTTGAACGCCCTCGTCTTTGCCCCCTTCTACGTCTTCGGCGCGAGCGTTGCCGAGCACTCACTCGGAGGACCGGGGGCTTGGGCGGCGATCTTGGCTGCCTCTGGAGCGGGAGAGTTGATCGGCGGGATCTTGGCGCTCTCATGGAGACCCAGAAAGCCGCTGTTGGTGGCCACGATGGTGATCGCCTCATGGGCGCCACTGATCTTGCTTCTGGCCGCACTGGCGCCGGTCGCACTGATCGCGGCTTTTGCGGTGCCCGCCGGAATGAGCCTGGCTATCTTTGCGGCGATCTGGCATACCACCATGCAGAGCCATCTGCCGAGAGAGCATCTCTCGCGGTTGAGTTCGTATGACTGGGTGGGCTCTATCGCCCTGCTGCCGGTCGGCTACCTGCTCGCGGGGTTTATCGAGGCTGCCCTGGGCACGCGAGCAGGTTTGCTAGGCGCTGGCGTAGTGGTGATCGTTGCGACATTCGCCGTAGCGTCGGTTCCGAGCGTTAGGCACTTGAAGTCTAAATGTCGGCTCACTCAGTCAAGTGCCGCTAGTTGAGGGCGAGAGCATCGTCGACAGCCCGGGTGAACGGGCGGCGTGCCTGGAAGAGGAAGGCGTGGGCGCCGGGGAACACCCTCAGCCTGGAGTGTGGAATCCGGGCGGCGATCCGGCGGAGGTTCGCCGGCGGCACCACCCGATCCCTGGCGCCGGCCGTGGCCAGGGTGGGCGCGCCGACGCCGGCGAGCTGGCGGTAGTTGCGGTTACTGCGGAGCCAGGGGTCCTCGGCCGCGACCTGGGCGCGGGTGGTGGCGGCGCGAACGTGGAAGTCGTCGGGAATCTCACCGCTCTGGCTGGCGCGGTCGAGCCGGCGCAGGAACCGGCGGCCTTCCGCCTGGCGGTTGGGTGGGTAGAGCTCGGCCAGGATCTCCTTGGCTGACGGGTTCGGCTCGCTGTCGATGGCCTGGGCCCGCGGCGAGCCGAGCACGGTCCGGTCTCCTCCCGGATTGGTCCCGGCCAGGATCAGGTGCGAGACCCTCTGCGGGTAGCCGACCGCGAGGCGCTGGGCGACGAAACCGCCCATCGACCAGCCCAGGACATCTGCCCTGGGGATGTCGATCGCCTTCATCAGGCCCGCGGTGGCCCCGGCCAGCGAGTCGAAGGAGCCACCGCGCCACGGTCCCGACAGCCCCACCCCGGGGTAGTCGAAAAGGACCAGACGATGGTTCTTGGCCAGCAGGCGGAGCAACGCCGGGTCCCATTCGGCCATGGTCGAGCCCGTGCCCGTCAGCATCACCAGCGGCGACCCCTGCCCGCGGTCGTACCAGGCGATCTGGGTGCCTGCGGCTCGGGCGACGCGGACATCGGCCTGGAATGGCTTCGCCGAGGACTGCCCGCAGCCGGCGAGCAGTGCCGCCAGGCCGAAGCAGATAACCAGGCGCGCTCTCATCCGAGGCAGCTCAGGAGAGCTCTTCGATGCCCTGCGCGACCCAGGCCCGGAGCTCTGGCGCTGATCCTCAGCGCCCGGCGCATCCCCACTCGCAGCAAGGGGAATGTCACGCGAAGGAGCGCCCGGCCGGCGAGCGGCTGGCCGTTGGCGAAGAGCGGAATCACCAGGTCCGGATGGGGCAGCAGCTCGTGGTAGACGGCGCGACGGATGTGGGGACCGAGCTCCTCGTCGAAGTACTCCTCCAACTCGAGGGCACGCTGCCGCTGATCCTCATCCTCTGGGTAGAGCGGTGAGTCCGGCCAGCGCTCCTCGAGCGCGGCGATGATCCGGGTCGAGTCGCCGACCGAGCGGCCCTCGAGCGTCATCACCGGGGTCGTGGTCACGTCGGCGTCGGTGCCATTCAGCCGGCCTGGCCCACCTGGTCCTGGGGCTGCGCGGCGGCCTCCCTGAGGTACTGGTGGACGAAGGCGATCGCCATGCTGCCCTCGCCGACGGCCGCGGCGACCCGCTTGACCGGGCCCAGACGCACGTCCCCGCAGGCGAAGACGCCGGGAACGCTGGTCTCCAGGAGGTACGGGTCGCGGTCGAGCTCCCAGCGGCCGGCGGCGCGCACGTCGGCGCCGGTGAGGACGAAGCCGCGCGGGTCGATCGCGATCTCGGCCGGCAGCCAGGCGGTCTCGGCATCCGCCCCGATGAAGATGAACAGCCCGCCCGAATCGAGCCGGGTCGTCTCCCCCGTCCCCGCGCTGCGCACGTCGATCGCCTGCAGCGAGACATCGCCGTGGACCGCCGCGACCTCGGCCCCGTGCATCACCTCGATGTTGTCCCGCGTCGCCAGCTGGTCGATCAGGTAGCTCGACATGCTCTTCTCCAGCGAGTCGCCCCTGCAGAGGATGGTGACGCTGCGGGCGTGGGTGGAGAAGAAGAGCGCCGCCTGCCCGGCCGAGTTGCCGGCGCCGACGATGTGGACATCGACGCCGTGCGTGTTCGGCGCCTCGCTTCGCGCCGCTCCGTAGGAAATCCCCTTGCCGGCGAGGCGCTCGAGCCCCTCGATCGGCAGGCGCCGCCATGAGACCCCGCAGGCGACGATGATCGATCGCGCCCCGATCACGTCGCCGCCGTCGAGGTGGACCTGGCGCGCGCCGGCGTCGATGCGGGTGATCGACCGCGTCACCAGGATCTCGGCCCCGAGCCGGCGCGCCTGCGCGAGCGCGCGACCGGCAAGCTCGTCCCCGGAGACGCCCGACGGGAAGCCGAGGTAGTTCTCGATCCGCGACGACGTGCCGGCCTGGCCTCCCGGCGCCTCCCGCTCGACCACGATCGTGCGCAGCCCCTCCGACGCCCCGTACACAGCCGCCGCCAGCCCCGCGGGCCCGCCGCCGACGATCAGCACGTCGTACTCGGCCTCCGAGGCCTCGGTATCGAGGCCGAGCAGTTCGGCGACGCGGCGCAGCTGCGGCCGGACCACGGTCTTGCCGTTGACGACGCGAACCGTCGGGCAGTCCTCCTCGGCCGGCAGCGGACCGCCCCACTGCTCGGCCGCATCGGTCGCCTCGGGCGTGATCCACTTGAAGGTGACCTGGTTGCGATCGAGGAAGTGACGGAGCTCGGTGCAGGCCGGGTCCCAGCGCTGGCCGACGACGATCGCCCGCGGCGGCGGCGGATCGGCCGCGTACCCCTGCATCCCGCCGATCCGTTTCCGGGCCAGCGCGGTGACCTCAGCCGCGACCTCCGGGACCGCCGCGGCGAGCGCCTGGTAGTCGTGAACGTCGACCCGCATCACCCGCGTCCGCTCGGTCGCCAGATACGTCCCGGGGAAGGTCGTCCCCAGCGTGATCGGCACTTCCCCGAAGATGCTCCCCGGGAGGCGCTCGCCGACGACGCGGTCGACCCCGTCGACGGCCATGATCACCTCGAGACGGCCATCGAGCACCGCGTACAGCGCCCGTTCGTCGCCCGCGTGCACCGGGTACTCGCCCTCGAGGACGCTGATGTCGGCGGCCACCCGGGCGATCCGCTCGCGCTCGGCCGGACCGAGCGCGGCAAAGGTCGGTATCCCCTCTATCTCCTCCGCGGTCACCATGCCGGGGCATCGTCCCAGATGCGCGGCGAATTCGGGGGGGCTACGCGGACTGGAGGGTGAAGCGGACGCTGGTGCCTGGGGAGGCACCCTCCAGCCAGATCCGGCCGCCGTGGGCCTCGACGATCGCCCGGGAGATCGCCAGGCCGAGGCCGGCGCCGTCCTCGCTGCGCGCCTCGTCGCCCCGGTAGAACGCCTCGAAGACCCGCTCGCCGTCGGCCTTGGCAATGCCCTCGCCCTCGTCGGCGACCTCGATCTCGACCCCGCCGGCGGCCGGCCAGGCCCGCACGGTGACGCTGCCGTCGGCCGGCGTGTGGCGGATCGCGTTCTGGATCAGGTTGAAGAGGACGCGCTGGACCTGCTCGGCGTTGGCGCGGGCGAGCACGTCGTGGCCGGGAAGCTCGGCCGCAAGGACGACGCCGCGGGCCTCGGCGGGCGCCCGCATCGCCGCGACCGTGTCGCCGATCAGCTCGCGCAGCTCGACCTGGCGCATCGTCCAAGAGATGTCGCCGGCCTCGATCCGCGAGAGCTCGAAGAGGTCGTCGATCAGCGCCGTCAGCGCCTCGACGTGGGTCCGCATCTCCGCCAGGTAACGGTCGCGCGTCTCCCCCGTCGCCACGCCGTCGTCGATCGCCTCGACCAGCAGCCGCAACGAGGCCAGCGGCGTGCGCAGGTCATGGGAGACGGCGGCCACCATCTGCCGCCGCGCCGACTCGATCTGGCCCCGCGAGCGCTCCTCCATCGCCAGGCGGACGGCGAGGCCGGCCGCGAGCGCGGCGCCGGCGAAGGCGAAGGCGACCAGGGCGACCTGCTCCGGTCCCATCCAGTGCGGAACCGCCACCGCCGCCGCGCCGGCGAGGAAGGCCGCGACCGCGATGACGACGGCGCGCTTCACGGCCGCAACCTGTAGCCGACGCCCCAGACCGTCTCGATAAAGCGCGGCTGGGAGGGATCGTCGCCGAGCTTGGCGCGCAGGCGACGGACGTGAACGGTGACCGTGCTGGTGTCGTCGTAGAAGGGGAAGTCCCAAACGGCGTCCATCAACTGGTCGCGGGAGAAGACCTGGCCGGGGTGGGCGCCGAGGTAGGCGAGCAGGTCGAACTCGCGCTGGGTCAGCGAGATCTCCTCGCCGTCGAGCTCGACCGTGCGCATCGCCGGGTCGATCCGCAGCGGGCCGACCTCGATCGGCGGCGGCGCCTCGTCGGCCGGGGGCGAGACGCGACGCAGGACCGCGTCGACCCGGGCGACCAGCTCGGCCGGCGAGAACGGCTTGACCACGTAGTCGTCGGCGCCGCGCCGCAGGCCGACGAGGCGGTCGGACTCCTCGCCGCGAGCGGTCAGCAGGATCACCGGGACCTGCTTCCCGGGGGCTTCGTGGAGCCGTCGCATCACCTCGATCCCGTCGGCCCCCGGCAGCATCACGTCGAGCACGATCAGGTCGGGACCGTGCAGCTCGGCGAGCCGCAGCGCCTCGAGGCCGTCGGCCGCCTCGAGCGTCTCGTAGCCGGCCCGCTCGATGTAGCGGGCGACGACCTCGACGATCGTCGGCTCGTCGTCGACGATCAGGACCGTGCCATGGCTGGGATCGGCCATGGCCGGGATTGTCCCTGAGCGGCTAGCCGAAGGTGAAGGCATAGCCCATCACCCCCGCTTCGGGTTCCAGGGTAAGCAAATGCTTACCGACCCTGGGCAGGTCGACCAGGCTGTAGAGACGCTGCCCGGTCACCTCGACGAAACCTTCATGGACGTCGGAGCCGGCGAGCCCCGGCGGGATCGGCTTGCCGTCGATCAGCACCCGCATCTTGCGCGCCTGCCCTGGCGAGCCGAGCACCAGGTAGACGCGCCGGGCGCCGAAGCCGAGCTCGAGGGAACCGCCCTCGGAAGTCGCCGACTCGTGGGCGATCTTCCAGCGCCCGCGGTAGGCGAATTCGTTCAGGGGCGGCGTCGCCGGGTCGCCGAAGTCATGCGTTCCGGGCGAGATCGCCGGGTTGACGAAGCGTTCGGCCCGGTCGACGCCGAGGTAGGTCTCGGGCGTGGTCACCCCCGCCGAGGCGGAGACGCCGCGGGCTTTCGAGCGCCTTTTCTTCACGCTGTCGCCCGCCTCGGCCAGCAGTTCGCGGATCACCTGCTCCTTCTCCTCGTACTCGCCCTCGCCGAAGTGCGTGTAGCGGACGTGACCGCGGGCGTCGACAAAGTACTCGGCCGGCCAGTACTGGTTGCGGTAGGCGAACCAGGTCGCGGCGTCGTTGTCCTGCACCACCGGGTACTCGATCCCGTTGGTCTCGATCGCTTCTTCGACGTTGCCGGCGTCCTTCTCGAAGGAGAACTCGGGCGAGTGGACGCCGACAATCGTCAACCCATCCTTGCGGTAGCTGCTGTCCCAGGCCCTGAGGTAGGGCAGGGTGCGCAGGCAGTTGATGCAGCTGTAGGTCCAGAAGTCGACGAGGACGACGCGGCCGCGCAGCGAGCGCAGGCTCAGCGGCTTGCCTCCCGGGGTGTTGAACCAGCGCTGCGTATCGACGAATTCGGGCGCTTCGCCGAGGTCGGGAAGGTCGCTCGCCCGGCCGGAGGGCTTCTGGCTCGTGCTCGCGCTTGTCGCTTCGAAGCCCTGACCGGACCCCCCGCGGATGCCGTCCAGCGCCGACTTCGCCGAGGCGGTGTCCTCGATGCTTTCGGTCGGGTTGACCAGGATCGAGGGCAGCGAGCTGGCGATCCTGCTCTGGAACTTGATGTCGTAGTTGCGCCACATCGCCAGGGCGACGACGACCATCACCGCCCCCATCGCGATCTGGAGCCCGACTCCACGCCGGGCCAGCGGCGCGGTGATGCGGCGGCCGCCGAGCATGAGGAAGTAGAGAACGACCGCGGAGCCGATCCCGTAGCTGAGGGCGACCGCGAACCGCCCGGCGGTAAACGGCTGCGAGGCCGAGACCGTGATCACCCCGGCGAGGATCGGGCCGGCGCACGGCGCGTAGACGAGGCCGAGGCTGGCGCCGACCGCCGTGCCCGACCAGAAGCCGTCCCCTCCCCCACCGGCGATCCCGGCCCGCCCGGCGAAGCGGCTCATCGTCGCCTCGACCCGGGCCGCAAGCGGCGGGACCATCAGCGTGATCCCGAAGGCGAGCAGGACCGCGATCGCCAGCTTGCGCAGCAGGTCGTCGGGCAGCCCGAGCGCCGAGATCACGTAGACCAGCGCCACCGTCGCGAAGGTGAAGGAGAGGGCGAGGCCGACGACGATGCCGAGCGGCCGCCGCCGGCCGCCGGTCGCGCCGGCAGAGAGCGCGATCGGCAGCACCGGCAAGACGCAGGGCGAGAGTGCGGTCCCCGCGCCGGCGACGAATCCGAACAGGATCAGCAGTGCCATGGCTCAACTTTGCCAGTTCGAAATTACGGGGAGGTAACGGCTCAGCCTTCGTCCTTCATCGCTTCATCGTCCTTCATCGCCCCTTCATCGCCCTTCATCGCGTCGTCGTCCTTCATCGCGTCGTCGTCCTTCATCGCGTCGTCGTCCTTCATCGCGTCGTCGTCCTTCATCGCGTCGTCGTCCTTCATCGCTTCGTCGCTCGTCGTCGCCGCCGCCGCGGCGTTCTCGGATACCTGGGTGGTCGAGTCGTCGCCACTGCCGCCACAGCCGGCGACGCCGAGGGCACCGGCAGCGACAATCGCAGCCACCAGGAATGCCAGAACCGAGTTCTTCAGACGCATGCTTCGCTCCATTCGTAGGGGTTCCAAGACCCCCACGCTAGGCAGCAAATGTGACGAGAATGAAACGCCTAGCGGGAGGGCTGCGAGGTGACCGCGCCGGCCGCGCGGCCCGCGACTTCCGCTGCCCTGCCGACGCTCTCGCCGATGCCGTAATGACCGCAGATCGTCAGCTCATGCTCGCGCAGGAGCGGCCGCTTGGCGTCGACCACGGGAGCGCTGCGAATCGTCCCGCGGCCGTGCGCGACCCACACCCTGCCGCCGCCGCCGGCGCAATCGCGCAGCGGGATCGCCACGCAGGCGCCGCCGAAGCGGCCCTGTTTGGCGATCAGCCAGGCGGGATCGCCGCTCCGCGCGTCGACGAAGAAGCCGTGAACCTGGCCGATGCCGGCGCCGCTCTCGTCGTCGACGTCGTAGCCAACCCAACCGGCCACCTCGGCCGGCGAGAGCGTGCCCGAGACCGCCGCCCGGTCACCCATCGGCTTGCCTCGCGAGCAGCTCCGAGGCGGCGCTGGCCGGGTCGATCTCCCGCTTGACGACGCGCTCCAGCAGCGCCGCGGTTTCGGGGTCGCCTGCTGCGGTCGCCTCCATCCGGCGTCGCATCCGCGAGGCGGCGATCCCGAGCACCTCGTTGCGCAGGTTGCGGGCCCGGCGCTGGTCCAGGGTCCCCGCCGCCTCGATGAAGGCGCGGTGCTCGTCGATCGCGGTTGCAAGCTCGGCGACACCCTCGCCGCGGGCCGCCTCGGTGCGCAGGATCGGCACCTTCCAGCCCTCGGGGTCATGGGAGAGGGCGAGCACGCCGCGCACCTCACGCACCATCGTGTCGGTCATCGGGTGGTCGGCCTTGTTGACGACGATCACGTCGGGAATCTCCATCACGCCGGCCTTCAGAGCCTGGATCGAGTCGCCCGAGCCCGGCATCAGCGCCAGCACGATCGTGTCGGCATGGTCGACGATGTCGATCTCGGCCTGGCCGACCCCGACGGTCTCGATCAGCACGTCGTCCTTGCCGGCGGCGTCCATCGCCAGGGCCACCTGCAGGGCCGCCTCGGAGAGCCCGCCGAGGGCCCCGCGCGAGGCCATCGAGCGGATGAAGACCCCCGGGTCGAGGAAGTGGTCGGAGAGGCGGATCCGGTCGCCGAGCAGGGCGCCGTGGGTGAACGGGCTGGAGGGATCGATCGAGAGCACGGCGACCTGGCGCTCGGCCTTGCGCAGCTCAGCGGTGAGGGCGCCGATCAGGGTGCTCTTGCCGACCCCGGGCGGGCCGGTGAAGCCGACGATGCGGGCGCTGCCGGTGCGCGGGTAGACCTCGCGGACGAGCTCCCAGCCGGCGGGGTCGTCGGACTCAATCAGGGTTATCGCCCGCGCCAGGGCTCGCTTGTCCCCGGCGATCAGCCGTTCGGCGAGCGAGGCGGTCTTGGCGGCGTCGGACACGGCTGCGCCAGTCTAAAGTCCCGGCCGCCGTGATCCGCGCCATCCGCTTCTTCCGCCGCAACGGGATGCTCAACCACCGCTACGGGCGGTTGCTCTGGCGTTACCTGTGGCGCCGCCTGCTGACCCGCGCCGGGCGCCGCTGGCGCACCGCCGGGATGCTCTTCCTCGGCCGCGGGCTCGAACTCGAGGTAGGCCGCAAGGGACGGATCGAGTTCGGCCGCTTCGTCTGGATCGGCGACAAGACCAAGGTCCGCTGCCACGAGGGCGTGGTCGAGATCGGCGAGAAAACAGTGATCGGCCAGGAGTGCACGATCTCGGCCTACCAGCGGGTCCGGATCGGCGCCCAGTGCGTGATCGCCGACCGGACGATGTTCATCGACTTCGATCACGGCGTGGTCGAAGTCGAGCGACCGATCCGCCAGCAGGGCATCTACAAGCGCGACATCGAGGTCGGCTCCAACGTCTGGATCGGCTACGGCGCCTGCGTCCTACGCGGCGTCAGCGTCGGCGACAACTCGATCGTCGGCACCAATTCGGTGGTGACCAAGGACGTGCCCGCCAACGCCGTGGTCGCCGGCATCCCCGCCCGCATCATCCGCATGCGCGAGGCCCCGCAGGAACTGCGCTGGCCGGACCCGGTCGAGCCCGACCCGCAGGCCTGGACGACGTTGCAGCCCCCGGACGCGTAAACCGCGGGCGTACCCGCAGGCTCAACCCAGCGAGGCGGGAAGGGTGCGCAAGCCCCGCTCGCGGGCAGCGCGGTGCAGGCGAACATCCCAGGTCGCGAAGACCAAGTCCTCGACGGACAGGCTGAGAGCGGCGGAGAGGTGGAGGGCGTCCAAGGCACGCAAGCCGCTTGCAAGGGCGAGCTGCACGGCGTGTTCGGCCAGGCCTTGGTCGAGCTCGACGACATCGCATCCAACCACCCAGTCGCGTTTCGCCCTCTCGATGTCTTCTGCCCCCCCTCCGCGGGCAACGGCGCGAATCGTCTCGACAAAGCCGATCCGGCACATCGACCAGGTCTCCTCGCCATTCATCGCGTCGATCACGGCATCGCTGCCGTCCTCCGCGACGTAGCGCTTGACCAGCGCACTCGCGTCTAGATAGAGGCTCAAAGTTCTTCTTCGCGTTCGGCGAGAATGACGGCCGAAGCCGACCGACCGGTTTTCCGCGGCGGCGGTGGGTTCTTGGGAATAGAACCCGACGCCGGCGTGACCCGGCCTTCGGCGATCAGCTTGCGCATACGTGCCTCGGCCGGGTCGGTTTCGGGCGGTAGAAGGTCGGCGATGTAACGGCCTCGGCGGGTGACCCGCACCCGCTCGCCGTTGCCGACTCGCCGCAAAACGCTGCTCAGGTTCGCCTTCAACTCCCCGATCCCAATCTCTCGCATTTGTCCATGGTAAGTGCAGGCATCGTCTCGACCAGGCCTGCAAGGACCTTACCAGAATTGAGAGGTTTTGTCTGCCAGTTGATAGGTTTCCATACAAGGTCGTTGCGCGGTCGTTCTACTGTGGCGGTTCTTCCGCGCTCGCGATGTGGACTATGCATCCGCCAGCGAGAACAATGCCGCCCGTGGACATCGCCGCCCTCTTCGGGGAGAACCTCGCCCGCTGCCGCAAGCGGGCCGAGATGTCGCAGGAGGAGCTGGGCGTCCGCGCCTCGCTGCACCGCACCGAGATCAGCCAGCTCGAGCGGGGGCTGCGCGTCGCCCGGATCGACACCCTGGTCAAGCTCGCCGGCGGCCTCGGCGTCGCGCCCGGCGAGCTGATCGAGGGAATCGACTGGAGTCCCGGCAGCACGACGACCGGGCAGTTCATGCCCGCGGCGGAGCGGCGGCGGCAGCGCTAGGTACGGCCGAGCTGGGCGCCGACCAGGCCGGCGTAGACGGCAGCCGTCTGCTCGGCGACGTCGCCCCAGTCGAAGCGGCGCAGGTGCTCGTAGGCTTCGGCGACGAGGCTGCGGCCGAGCTCGTCGTCGGAGAGGACGCGGATCGCGACCTCGGCTAGTGCTTCGGGGTCGTGGGCGCGGAAGCGCAGGCCTGCCTCCTCGTGCGGAACCACCTCGCGCAGGCCGCCGGTGTCGGCGACGATGCAGGGGCAGCCGCTCGCCATCGCCTCCAGGGCGACCAGGCCGAAGGGCTCGTAGATCGACGGGACCACGGTCAGGTCGGCGATCCGGTAGAGCGAGTGCAGCACGTCGTCGCCGATCCAGCCGAGGAAGGTGCCGTGCTCCATCAGCCCCAGCTCCTCCGCCTGCTTGTGCAGCTCGGCCTCGTGGGTCCCTGAGCCGGCGATCAGGAAGCGCGTCCCCGGCACCTCCTCGATCAGGCGCGGCATCGCCTCCAGGGCGAGCTGGAACCCCTTCTCGTAGACGAGCCTGCCGATCAGCAGGACCAGCTTCTCCTCGGGATCGGCGAACTCGGCGCGCAGGCGCGTCAGCTCGGCCGGGTCCTGCGGCTGCAGGTCGCCGGGGTCGATCCCGTTGGGGATCACCGAGACACGCTCCTCATCGACCCCGAAGATGTCGGCGACCTGCTCGCGCATGTAGTGGGAGCAGGCGATCACCCGGTCGGAGCGGTTGACGATCCAGCGCTCGACCCCGTGGATGTAGGTCTGCGGGTGCTTGTCGACCCAACCCTGGTGGCGGCCGTGCTCGGTGGCGTGGATCGTCGTCACCAAGGGCGCATCGAAGCGTTTGGCGAGGTGGTCGCAAGCGTTGGCGACCAGCCAGTCGTGGCCGTGGACGAGGTCGAAGCTGTAGCGGTCGCCGAGCTCGACCCCGGCGGCCAGCATGTCGGAGTTCATCCGCTCGACCCAGGCGACGAACTCGCCCAGGTCGGTCGGCCGCTTCGGCTCGCGGATGCGGTGGATGAAGACGCCGCCGCGGCGCTCCTCGGCCGGCGACTCCTCGCCGCCGCGGGTCAGCACGTGGACCTCGACGTCGCGTTCGACCAATGCCTCGGAGAGCTTGCGCACGTGCCGCGCGAGGCCGCCCTCGATCAGAGGCGGGTACTCCCAGGAGAGGATCAGCACGCGGGTCATCGCACGGGCTAGGGCGCCATCAGGGGGG
>Ga0210126_100012_pt1 | contig 14610 bp, 11 predicted proteins | sample RushMan_ThreeSqC_FD_185560 | JGI IMG/M metagenome (GOLD analysis project Ga0210126, IMG submission 185560) | Wetland microbial communities from San Francisco Bay, California, USA, that impact long-term carbon sequestration - RushMan_ThreeSqC_D2... | ecosystem: Environmental > Aquatic > Marine >... | reverse complement strand
CCACCGGCTCTGGCATTTGTGGATCGCCTTCCGCCTCTGGCGGCTCGCCCGCCAACCGCGCCAGTGGGCCCACCTCGCCGCCCGCCTCGACCCGCTCGGCCGCGAGCCCAAGGGCGACCCGGCGATCCAGCCCGAGAACCTCAACCTGACCCCGGAGCTGATGGCGCGAATCCCCGCCTCGATCCTGCGCATCGGCGACCCCGGCGAGACCCTGCTGGAGGTGCTGCCACGGATGCGCGAGGTCTACTGCGGACCGATCGCCTACCAGTTCGAGCACCTCTCCTCCCACCAGCAGCGCACCTGGCTGCGCGAGATGGTCGAAACCGGCCGCCACCGCCAGCCGCTCACCGACGACGAGAAACGCCGCCTCCTCGCTCGCCTGATCGATGTCTTCGAGTTCGAGCGCTTCATCGAGAAGGCCTACCTGGGACAGAAGATCTTCACGATCGAGGGACTGGACGCGATCGTGCCGATGCTCGACGAGCTGGTCACCCTCGCCTGCCGCGACGGTGCCGAAGAGGTCGTCTTCGGCATGGCCCACCGCGGCCGGCTCAGCGTGCTCGCCCACAACCTCGGCCGTTCGGTCGAGTCGATCCTGGCCGAGTTCGAGGGGGCGAAGAAGATCGACTCGGTCAAGGCCGTGGCGGCGATCCCCCACGGGGGCACCGGCGACGTCAAGTATCACTACGGCCACCAGGGGGTCTACGAGACCTGCGAGGGCGAGAAGATCGCGGTCCGCCTCTACCCGAACCCCAGCCACCTCGAGTTCGTCGACCCGGTGGTCGAGGGTGCGACCCGCTTCGTCCAGTCCGACTTCGACGGCCCGCGAATCGAGCACCGGCCCAAGCGCGCGGTGCCGGTGCTGCTGCACGGCGACGCCGCCTTCCCCGGCCAGGGAGTGGTCGCCGAAACCCTCAACCTGCGCGCCCTCGAGGGTTACACGACCGGCGGCACCATCCACATCATCCAGAACAACCAGGTGGGCTTCACAACCGACCCCGAGGACGCACGCTCCACCCCCTACGCCGCCGACATGGCGAAGGGCTTCAACGTGCCGATCGTGCACGTCAACGCCGACGACGTCGAGGCCTGCTCGGCGGCGATCCGGCTGGCGATGTCCTACCGCGAGCGCTGGGGACAGGACATCGTCATCGACGTGATCGGCTACCGCCGCTACGGCCACAACGAGACCGACGAGCCCGCCTACACCCAGCCCCAGATCGCCGCCAAGATCAAGGCCCACCCGCCGGTTTCCGAGATCTACGCGGAGAAACTGGTCGGCGAGGGGACGATCCAGCGCGAGGACATCGAGGCCGCCGCCCGCGAGCGCCACGACGAGATGTCGGCGGCGCTGAAGGACCTGCGCCACAAGATGGAGCTGGGCGACTACGAGGACCCGACCGTGACCACCTCGAGCACCGGCGAGCTCGACCGCAGGGCCAGCCCGCCGGTGGATACCTCGGTCCCGGCGGAGAAGCTGCGTCAGCTGAACCAGGCGCTGATCGAGGTTCCCGAGAGTTTCACGATCCACCGCAAGCTGCGCAAACCGCTCTCGAAGAGGATCGACGCGCTCGAGAACGGGGGGGTCGAATTCGGCCAGGCCGAGGCCCTTGCCTTCGCCTCGCTGCTGACCGAAGGCGTCCACATCCGCCTCACCGGCCAGGACACCGAGCGCGGCACCTTCTCGCACCGCCACCTCGTCCTCCACGACGAGAACACCGGCCTCGAGTACTGCCCGATGCAACACCTGGCCGAGGCGCGGGCGCCGTTCGAGCTCTACAACAGCCCGCTCTCGGAGGTCGCCTGCCTCGGCTTCGAGTACGGCTACTCGGCGGCGACTCCCAACGCGCTGGTCCTCTGGGAGGCCCAGTACGGCGACTTCGCCAACGCCGGCCAGGTGATCATCGACAGCTTCATCGTCTCCGGCGAGGCCAAGTGGGGACAGACGAGCCGGCTCACCCTGCTCCTGCCGCACGGCTACGAGGGCTCGGGGCCGGAGCACTCCAGCGCCCGGATCGAGCGCTTCCTCGCCCTCGGCGCCGAGGGCAACATCCGTATCGCCAACCCGACCACCGCCGCCCAGTACTTCCACCTGCTGCGCCGCCAGGCGCTGATCCGCAAGCCCCGCCCGCTGGTCGTCTTCACCCCGAAGGGGCTGCTGCGCCTCGATCGGGCCACCGCCACGCCGGAGCAGCTGACCGACGAACACTTCCACTTCATCCTCGACGACCCGAGCGCCGGCGAGCGGCGGGAGCAGGTCGAGCGCCTGATCCTCTGCACCGGCAAGGTCTATTTCGACCTCGACACCAACGAGCGGCGCGAGCAGGCCGAGAATGTCGCCATCGTCCGGGTCGAGCTGCTCTACCCCTTCGCCGAGAAACAGCTGACCGAGATGATCGCCACCTACCCGAACCTGAAGGAGATCGTCTGGGTCCAGGAGGAGCCGCGCAACATGGGCTGCTGGAAGGTGATGTCCCGCCGCCTGCCCGACCTGATCCCCGAGGGGGTCGATTTCGACTACATCGGCCGGCCGATCCGGGCCAGCACCGGCGAGGGCTACTCCGGCGCCCACGCCAGGGAGCAGGAGCGGATCGTGCTCACCGCGCTGACCCCGGGCGCCTGATGCCCAAGCCGGTTCCGGGCCCACTGTTCAAGCACGTCAAGTTGCTCTCCTGGATCGAGCTGGCGATCTTCGCCGCGCTGATCCTCTTCTGGCTGCTGCCCGGGTTCGACACCGAGACGATGCTCTTCGGCTGGGCCCACGGGCTCGGCTTCATCGTCCTCTGCATCGTCATCTGGGTGGCCTGCGGCAAGCGCGAGGCGCCCTACACCCTGCTCGCGGCGACGCTCACGCCGGTCGGGCCCGTCGGCAGCGTCATCGGCATCGAGCTGATTGAGCGGAGGGGCTGGGGAATTGCGGATTCCCCGCAAAGTGTTGCGGAATCGCCGTAGACTGGCGCGTACCAGCTTGACCACGGCATGTCTGGGCGGTATAGGTAAGTTCTGACTGTTTCTCTGGGCAGTCCCGTTCAGGGGAACGGCCGCGTCGGCATCCCTCCCTGGCTACCGACGCGTTGGTGCAGTGAGGGTCGCGCGGACCCCCCTGCCTCCCGCGGCCCTCCTGTACCTCCTTGGGGAGGTCAGGAGTCCCTGAGATTGCGCAGAACCGCTTGCAGGATGCCGCCGTTGCGGAAGTAGTCGACCTCGTTGGGGGTGTCCAGCCGCACGGTCGCCTCGAACTCGACCGCTGGGGATCCCTCGCGGCGGGCGCTGACCGCCACCGACTTCGCCTCGCCGTCTTCGAGCTCGCCGATGTCGAAGACCTCGTCCCCGCGGAGGCCGAGCGACTCGACCCCGGCGCCGTCGGCGAACTGCAGCGGCAGCACACCCATCCCGATCAGGTTGGAGCGGTGGATGCGCTCGAAGCTCTCGGCGATCACGGCGCGGACGCCGAGCAGCTTCGTCCCCTTCGCGGCCCAGTCGCGCGAGGAGCCGGAGCCGTACTCCTTGCCGGCCAGGACGACGAGTGGCACGCCTTCCTCCGCATAGGCCATCGCCGCCTCGAAGATCGTCGTCTCCTCGGCGCCGTCGGGGAAGTGGCGGGTGAAGCCGCCGCTGCGCTCGACCAGCAGGTTGCGCAGGCGGATGTTGGCGAAGGTGCCGCGGATCATCACCTCGTGGTTGCCGCGGCGCGAGCCGTAGGAGTTGAAGTCGCGCGGCTCGACCCCCTGCTCGACCAGCCAGCGGCCGGCCGGGCTTTCCTTCTTGATCGCGCCCGCCGGGGAGATGTGGTCGGTGGTGATCGAATCGCCCAGCAGCGCCAGCACGCGCGCGCCGGCGATCGGCTCGATCCCCGGCGCCTCCGCGGGCATGTTCTCGAAGAAGCTGGGGCGGCGGACGTAGGTGGAGTCGGGCCAGGTGTAGCGGTCGCCCTGGGGGACCTCGACCGCCCGCCAGTTCGCGTCGCCCGAGAGCACCCCGCCGTAGTTGCGGGTGAACATCTCCGCCGCGATCGAGCGGCCGACCAGCTCCTTGACCTCGGCCGCGCTGGGCCAGATGTCGCGCAGGAATACCGGCTCGCCGTCGCTCCCCTGCCCCAGCGGCTCACCGTTGAGGTCGATGTCCATCCGCCCGGCAAGGGCGTAGGCGACGACCAGCGGTGGGCTGGCCAGGTAGTTCGCCTTCACGTCCTGGTTGATCCGGCCCTCGAAGTTGCGGTTGCCGGAGAGGACGGCGCAGACGGCGAGGTCGCTCTCCTCGACCGCGGCGGAGATCTCGGCCGGCAGCGGGCCCGAGTTGCCGATGCAGGTCGTGCAGCCGTAGCCGACCAGGTTGAACTGGAGCTGGTCCAGATACTGCGTCAGCCCCGCCTTCTCCAGGTAGTCGGTGACCACCGTCGATCCCGGGGCCAGGGAGGTCTTCACCCAGGGCCTGCGGGTGAGCCCGCGCTGCACCGCGTTGCGGGCGAGCAGGCCGGCGCCGACCATCACGCTCGGGTTGGAGGTGTTGGTGCAGCTGGTGATCGCCGCGATCACGACCCGGCCGTGGTCGAGCTCGAAGCTGGTCCCGTCCTCGAGCGTCACCTCGATCGCGTCGTCGCTGCCGTTCCCGATCGTCGCCACCGGCCCGCCGCTGAGCGCCGGGCGGGGCTTGCCGCGCTCGTCGTCGTGATCCTCGGCGGGCGGGTCCGAGGCGGGGAAGGACTCGTCGTTCGCCTCGTCGACGCCGTTGCCGAGCTGGGCGCCCGCCTCGGGGTCGAACTCCTCCATCGCCTCGAGGAAGGCCTCCTTGGCGTTGGCCAGGGGGATCCGGTCCTGGGGACGCTTCGGCCCGGCGATGCTCGGCGCCACCTCGCCCAGGTCGAGCTCGAGCAGGTCGGAGAAGGTCGGGTCGGCAGTGCTCGCGTCGTGGAACATGCCCTGCTCGCGCGCGTAGGCGTCGACGAGCTCGAGCGTCTCCTTCGGCCGCCCGGTCAGCTCGAGGTAGCGCAGGGTCTCGGCGTCGATCGGGAAGATCGCGCAGGTCGAGCCGAACTCCGGCGACATGTTGCCGATCGTGGCGCGGTCTGCCAGTCCCAGCGTCGCCAGCCCGGGACCGTAGAACTCGACGAACTTGGAGACGACGCCGCGCTCGCGCAGCATCTCGGTGACGGTGAGCACGAGGTCGGTCGCGGTCGCGCCCTCGGGCAGCTCGCCGCCGAGCTTGAAGCCGACCACCTGCGGCAGCAGCATCGAGACCGGCTGGCCCAGCATCGCCGCCTCGGCCTCGATCCCGCCGACTCCCCAGCCGAGCACGCCGAGGCCGTTGACCATGGTCGTGTGCGAGTCGGTGCCGACGAGGGTGTCCGGATAGGCCTGAACCGCGCCGTCGCGCTCGCGGCTGTAGACGACCTGGGCGATGTGCTCGAGGTTGACCTGGTGGCAGATCCCGGTCGCCGGCGGCACGACGCTGAAGTTGTCGAAGGCCTCCCGCCCCCACTTGAGGAACGAGTAGCGCTCGCGGTTGCGCTCGAACTCGCGCTCGGCGTTGACGGCGAAGGCGCCCGCGTTGCCGAAGGCGTCGACCTGGACCGAGTGGTCGATCACCAGGTCGACGTCGACCTGCGGATTTATCGCCTCGGGGTCGCCGCCGATCTCCGCCATCGCGTCCCGCATCGCCGCCAGATCGACGACGGCCGGCACCCCGGTGAAGTCCTGCATCAGGACCCGCGCCGGCTGGAAGGGGATCTCTACGGAAGGGGTCGCGCCGGCGTCCCAAGCGGCGATCGCCTCAACGTCGGCAGCGCTGACGCTGCGCCCGTCCTCCAGCCGCAGCACGTTCTCCAACAGCACCTTGATCGAGTAGGGCAGCCGCCCGGCATCGAAGCGCTCGGCGAGGGAGTCGAGCCGGTAGATCTCGTACGAGCGTCCACCGACCTCGAGGGTCGAACGGGCGCCAAAGGAGTCGAGAGAGCTCACGGCCCCATCCTAGGGAGCGAGCCATCTTGCCTGCATCAGCCTCCTGCCGCCGAGCGCAGCGGCTCCAGCCAGGCCGGCGGGAAGACCGGGGGCGCGTCGCCGCGGTAGTCGGGGACCGCGCGGCGCGCCAGGTGGCAGGCGGGCCGGCCCTCGATCAGCGGCCGCAGGTCCTGGAAGGTCAGCAGCAGGCGCACGCTCGCCCCGACCTGGAAGTCGGCGGCATTCAGCTCCTCGCCATCGAGGACGCCATCCGCGATCCACCCGTCGATCCGGCCCAGCGCCGAGTCGAGCGCGGCGAGGTTCTCCCGCACGGCCTCGTCGGTCGCCTCGTTGAGCCGCACGCCGCGAGCGATGAAGGCAGGGGCGAGGCGGGCGCCGATAGCGGCCGGAACGCCCATCACGGTGCTCCCCATGTAGCTGTGGATCGGCGCCCGGTTGGCGCGCATCGCCCAGAGCGAGAGCTGCCGGATCGGGTGCTGCAGCTCCTCCTCCCCCCAGCGCTCGGCCTCGTCCACCGCGAGGCGGCGCTCGGGATCGGCGGGGAACAGCGGCGGCTCGGGCCGCAGCCGGTCCAGCTCCCGAGCGATTTCGCGCGAGCCCTGAACCCGGCGGCCGTCGATCGCCAGCACCGGCACGGTGTTCTGCGGCAGCCTCATCCCCCGGCGCACGATGACCCGGGACAGGAACGGGACAAGGTCGACCCGCCTGAACTCGACCCCCTTGAGTTCGAGCATCCCCCGCACCGCCATCGTCGGGTGCGAGCCGGGCAAACCGTAGAGACGAGCCTTCATCGTGCCCCGATCCTAGATGGGGTGCGCATGGACCGAAACTCGGCCAGGCTCGGCATCGGGGACCTCAGCGCTTGTCGAGCTGGCCCTTGGCGACGCTGGCGGCGGCCTTTTGGCCGGCGCTGCCGCTGGCGACCTTGACTGAGATGCCGGGGGTGGCCAGGGCGAAGTGAGCCAGGAGTCGCTGCTGGAGTGGCGCCACGCCGATCTCGACCTTGTTGCGCTCGATCGCCTTGACCACGGCGCCGGCGACCTGCTGGGGGGAGCCGGTGCCGAGGCCCGGGAGCGGGTCGGCGCCCGAGTCCGCGTACATCCCCGCTTCGCGGATCGTTCCCGGGGAGACGATCGAGACGCCGATGCCGAGGGGGTCGAGATCGGCGCGGAGGCCGAGGGCGAAGCCGCGGAGGCCGAACTTGGTCGCGTTGTATACGGAGCTGAGCGGCGTGGCCGACTTGCCCGAGAGCGACGATATGAAAACCATGTGTCCCCTGCCGCGCTCGACCATCTGCGGCTCGAGCGCGCGGGCGAGCAGCATCGGCGCCTCGAGGTTGACCCGCAGGGTGCCGACCATGCGCTCGCTGGTGTAATCCGGCAGGCGCCCGGTCCCGGGCAGGCCGGCGTTGGCGACGAGGATATCGACTTCGCCCGCTTCGGCGGCGAGCTTCTCGGCCGCGCCGGCCTCTGAGAGGTCCGACACAAGGGTCCTGTGGCCCTCCCCCGGCAGCCCCGCCGCCAGCGCCGCCAGCTCCGCGGCCTTGCGGCTGCTGAGGGCGATCGACGCGCCTCGCGAGGCCAGTGCCTCGGCGATCGCGCGGCCCAGGCCTCCCGTGGCCCCGGTCAGCAGCGCTTTGGACCCGGCAAGTTCCATCCCAGCGCGCAAGCTAGCACCCCATACGTCGAAGGGATCACGGCATCTCGAGCCCAAGCAAGTGCGAAAGCCCACAAAATGTTTGTTTTCCATGAGCAAACGACCGGTGGATCGTCTACACTGCCGCCGTTCCAGATAACCGAAACGCCGAATCCCGCTTGCTCTAGGCGACGCGGGAACGGGGGAACCACGTTTTCGGGGCTAACTCGCCTGATCCAGGCGGGGGCGCAGGCTCCTTTCGCGCCAGCCCGACAGCTAACCCCGTAGGCCGACGAAGGAGATCGGTTTGCGCAACAACAAACAGAAGCTCAAGCTAGGCATAGCTATCGGAGGGGTCCTTACGGCCCTCGCCATGGCGCCCGGGGCCGCCTCGGCCAACTGCGGCGGAGGGGGACTCTCACCCGCCGAAAACGACATCTGCACGCCGACGAAGAACGCACGGCTGCTTCCCAACGGGAGGCTGGTCCCGCCGAAGTCGGCACCGAGGAAGATCAAGGCCGTGATCGCCGCGGCCAACCAGATCCGCACCAAGCCCTACGTATGGGGCGGCGGTCATAGCCGCTGGTGGGACCGGGGCTACGACTGCTCGGGCGCGGTCAGCTTTGCCCTGCACGGCGGTCGCTTCCTCGACAGCCCGTTGCCGTCAGGCCCGATGGAGAGCTGGGGGCTCTCCGGCGAAGGCCGCTGGATCAGCGTCTACGCCAACTCCGGCCACGCCTACGCGGTGATCGCCGGTGTCCGCTGGGACACCTCGGGCGACGCCAGCGGCACCGGTCCTCGCTGGCACGCAGACCTGCGCAGCAGCGCCGGCTACGTAGCAAGACACCCAGCCGGTTTCTAGGGGCTTCCGGGCGACCCGTACTCCACCCCGGCCATATGGCCGGGGTGAGATTGTCCTTGCGTTCCTGAACAGCTCGGATAACGTTTTCCCTGTAACTGCTACGCCCGACATCCGCTTGTCCAGCCTCACCAAGCACTACGGCGAGGTGGTCGCGGTTGCCGGAATCGATCTGGAAATAGCGGCGGGCGAGTTCTTCACCATGCTCGGCCCCTCGGGCTCGGGCAAGACGACGACGCTGCGGATGATCGCCGGCTTCGAGGACCCCAGCGACGGCACGATCGAGCTTGCCGGCAAGGATGTCAGCGGGGTCCCCCCCTACGACCGCGCCGTCAACACCGTCTTCCAGGACTACGCCCTCTTCCCCCATATGACCGTCGGCGAAAACGTCGCCTACGGCCTGCGCGTCGCCAAGGTCGACAGGGCCGAGCGCGCCCGTCGCCGCGACGAGGCGCTCGAGATGGTCCGCCTGCCCGGCTACGGCGAGCGCAAGCCGGGGGAGCTGTCCGGCGGCCAGCGCCAGCGCGTCGCCCTCGCCCGGGCGATCGTCAATCGCCCCAGGGTGCTGCTCCTCGACGAGCCGCTGGGGGCGCTCGACCTGAAGCTGCGCGAGCAGATGCAGGTCGAGCTGAAGGCGATCCAGGGCGACGTCGGCATCACCTTCGTCTACGTCACCCACGACCAGGACGAGGCGCTGACGATGAGCGACCGCATCGCCGTCTTCAACGAGGGGCTGATCGAGCAGGTGAGCCCCCCGGTCGAGCTCTACGAGCAACCAGAGACCGAGTTCGTCGCCGGCTTCGTCGGCGTCTCCAACCTGATCGAGCGCGACGGTGCCCGCTTCACCATCCGCCCCGAGAAGATCCAACTTGTCGACCCGGCCGCATCCCCCAACGGGCTGCGCACCGAGTCTGGCCGCATCGCGGATGTCTCCTATGCCGGGATGGTGACCCGCTACCGGGTCGTTCTCGACGCCGGGGGAGAGCTTCAGCTGGTGCGACAAAACGTGGAGGGCACGTCGATTGACGCGGCTTCCGAACAGGGGACAGAGGTAACAGTGGGCTGGCGTCCGGAGCACACGGTCGCCGTCCGTGGGAGTTCGACTAACAAGGAGGAACTACCGTGAGAACGCAACACCAACGCCCCGCGCGGACGGCATGGCTGATCGTCGGAGGCCTACTGGCCTTCATGCTCTTGCTTGCCGGCTGCGGATCCAGCAGCGACGACACGACCGGCAACGAACGGCAGCAGCTCGGGGCCGGCGAGGGTGCCCTCAACCTGATCTCCTGGGCCGGCTACGTCGAACCGGAATGGACCAAGCCGTTCGAACAGAAGACCGGCTGCAAGGTCAACAACAAGGTCGCCGGCACCTCGGACGAAATGGTCCAGCTGATGCGGACCGGCGAATACGACGGGGTCTCCGCCTCGGGCAACGCCACCGCCCGACTGGTGGAAGGCAACGACGTCGACCCGGTCAACGTCAGCCTCGTCCCCAACTACGAGACGGTCTTCTCCGACCTCAAGGACCAGCCCTACAACACCTTCGACGGCCAGCCCTACGGCATTCCCCATGGCCGCGGAGCCAACCTGCTGATGTGGAACAGCGACTCGGTGACGCCCGAACCGACGTCCTGGAACGTCACGCTCGACCCCGAAGTCGCCTCCAAGTACAAGGGCAAGATCAGCCAGTACGACGACCCGATGTCGATCGCCGAAGCGGCGGTCTACCTGAAGGCGCACAACCCCGACCTCGGGATCGACGATCCCTACGAGCTGAACGACGAACAGTTCGAAGCGGCGGTGCAGTTGATGAAAGAACAGCGGCCGCTGGTCGGCGAATACTGGTCGGAAGCCGAAAAGCAGATCTCGTCCTTCGCCAGCGGCGACAACCAGGTCGGCACGACCTGGCAGTACCAGTACTTCCTGCTCAAGGAAGAAGGCAAGCCGGTGGCGGCCAGCCCGGCGAGTCAGGGCTTCCTGCCCGAAGAGGGCGCGACGGGATGGTCCGACACCTGGATGATCAGCTCCGAAGCTGCGAACCCGAACTGTATGTACATGTGGATGGACTGGATCATCGAACCGAAGGCGAACGCCCAGGTGGCTGAATACTTCGGTGAGGCGCCGGCCCAGGAACTGGCGTGCGAACAGACCGAAAACCCGAACTTCTGCGCTGAATACCACGCGGAAGAACCCAATTTCTGGAAGCGCGTCTATTACTGGCAGACCCCGCTGGCCGATTGCGGCAACGGGTCCGAAGACTGCAAGGACTACAACGACTGGGTCCAGGCCTGGACCTCGATCAAGGGTTGAGCCGCCGGCTCGCCAACCTGTTCCACGGGCGCCCCCGCCTTCAGGCGGGGGCGCTCCTGGCGGGCCCCGCCGGCTGGCTGGTCGTCGGCTACTTCGGCTCGCTGGCCCTCCTCCTCGTCGCCTCGCTGTGGTCGGTCAACGCCGTCAGCGGCGAGCTGGAAAAGGTCCTCAGCTTCGAGAACTTCGAAATCCTCTTCGACGAACCCGTCTACCGCGACATCATCGGTCGCACGGTCCTGATCGCGGCGCTGGTGACGATCACGGACGCGGTCCTCGCCTTCCCGATCGCCTTCTACATGGCCAAGGTCGCGAGCCGCCGGACCAAGGCGATCCTCGTCGTCGCGGTGCTGATCCCGCTCTGGTCGAGCTACCTGGTCAAGGTCCTCTCCTGGCGCAACATGATCGGCGGCGGCGGCCTGATCGACTGGGCCCTGGAACCGCTCGGCCTCAGCGGCCCGGGCTTCGGCAACGTCGCGGTCTGGCTGGTGATGAGCTACCTCTGGCTGCCCTACATGATCCTGCCGATCTTCGCCGGGCTGGAGCGGATCCCGAACTCGCTGATCAGCGCCTCGGAGGACCTCGGCGCCGCGCCGTTCACCACCTTCCGCCGGGTGATCTTGCCGCTCGCCTTCCCCGCCGTCGTCGCCGGCTCGATCTTCACCTTCGCCCTCACCCTCGGCGACTACATCACGCCGAGGCTGGTCTCCAACAACCAGTTCATCGGCAACGTGGTCTTCAACAACATCTCCAACAACCTGCCCTTCGCCGCCGCCCTGGCGCTGGTGCCGATCGTGGTGATGGTCGGCTACCTGCTGGTCGCGCGAAAGCTGGGCGCATTCGAGCACGTATAGGAGAACGGTGAGACTCTCGAGGCGATCCACGATCCTGCTCCGCGTCGCCGTCGGCGCCGGGCTCGCGTTCATCTACATCCCGCTGATCGTGCTCGGAATCTACGCCTTCAACTCGAGCAGGATCCTCGAATGGCCACCGCCCGGCCTCACCTTCGAGTGGTTCCCGAAGGCGATCGAAAGCACGGCACGCGACGCTTTCTGGACCTCGATCAAGGTCGGGCTCGTCGCCACCGCGATCGCCCTGGTGCTGGGAACGCTCGCCTCGCTGGCCGTCGCCCGGCACCGCTTCTTCGGCCGCGAGACGATCTCCTTTCTCGTCATCCTGCCGATCGCCCTGCCGGGAATCGTCACTGGGGTGGCGCTCAACAACACCTTCACCCAGGTGCTTGGCATCGACCTCTCGTTGTTCACCGTGATCGTCGCCCACGCCACCTTCTGCATAGTCGTCGTCTACAACAACTCGATCGCGCGGCTGCGCAGGATGTCCTCCTCCTTCGAGGAGGCCTCCGCCGACCTCGGCGCCCACACCTGGCAGACCTTCCGCTACGTGACGCTCCCCAACATGCGCTCGGCGCTGGGCGCGGGGGGCCTGCTCGCCTTCGGCCTCTCCTTCGACGAGATCATCGTCACCACGTTCACGATCGGGGCCGGCGAACAGACCCTCCCCTACTGGATCTTCACCAACCTCTTCCGCGCCCAGGAGCGCCCGATCGTCAACGCCGTCGCCGTGATCGTCGTCCTGATCTCGATCCTCCCCGTCTACCTCGCCCACCGCCTCACCCGCGAGGAAGGCAGCGAGGCCGCCGGCCCGGCGGGCGCGGGCGGCGGGGTTGCGGCCGAGGCGACCGCGGTACCGTGAATCGCACGATCGTGCGGTCTTAAGCTGACAACCCGCCTATTTCGCCTATACCTGCACGATCCTGCGATTTATCGCGAATTCAGGCCAAATAGCTGTAAAATCGTATGATCGTGCGATCCAATAGACCTCAACGGGGCGCAGCCAAACCATCCGCTGCTGCGCCCAAGGACACCGACGCCATCGGTCTGGCCGTGCGAGAGGCTCGCCGGGGCTTGGGGCTGAGCCAGGACGAAGTCGCCTTCGCCGCCCACGTCAGCCCGCGCACGGTCTTCTCGATCGAGAAGGGAAAGGTCACCGTTCGCCTGGACATGCTCACTCGCGTGCTCGCCGCGGTGGGGTTGGCCCTGGAGGCCGTGCCCCGCGATCGGGTTTGGCGACCCGGCGCCCCCCGCTGATGTCCCTCGCGGTCAATCTGCACGGCGCCCGGATCGGAACGCTGAGCCAGAGCACTGCTACGGACTACACCTTCGAGTACGCGTCGCGGGTGGTGGCCGAAGCTGGCCAGGGGGCGGTCGTCCTCAGCCACTCGCTTCCGGTCCGAGACGAGCCCTATGGCCCGATCGAGACGCGGACCTTCTTCGAGGGCCTGTTGCCGGAGAGCTCGCGACGCGACGAGCTGGCGCGCGAGCTGCGCCTCGACTCCAACGACAGCTACGCGCTGCTCGCCGCGATCGGGCGCGACTGCGCTGGAGCGATAGTGATCGTCCCCGCTGAGGAGGACCACCAGCTGAGCGACGGGCCCGTGGAATGGCTCACCGACGGGGAGCTGAGCGATCTGGTCGACGAACTGCCGCGCCGTCCGCTCGGCATATCCCGGCGAGGTCAGAAGATGCGCCTCAGCCTCGCCGGCGTGCAACGCAAGCTGGTCCTCGTGCGCAGCGGTTCGGGGAGGTTCGGCGTGCCGACCGCGGATACCCCCAGCACGCACCTGATCAAGCCCGAGTACGAGCATGAGTACCCGAGCCTCGCCCACAACGAGAAGTTCTGCATGTCCGTCGCTCGCTGCCTCGGCCTGCCGGCGGCCGAGACCGAGCTGATCTCGATCGGCGGGCGCCCGTGCCTGGTCTCGCGCCGCTTCGACCGCGGCAGCGAGGGCAGCGCGATCGTGCGCCTGCACCAGGAGGATCTCTGCCAGGCGCTGGCGGTGCCCTCGAACCTGAAGTACCAGAGCGGGCTGGGGCCGGGCTTCGCGCGCTTCCGCGGCCTGCTGGGTGAGATCGGCCGAGGCGCCGACGTGCGAACGATGGTGCGAGCCGCGACGACTAACTTCGTACTCGGCAACAGCGATGCGCACGGCAAGAACTTCGCCATCCTCTTCGCCGAGATGGGACGGGAACTCGCCCCCCTTTACGACATCGTCTCGACCGCCGTCTACGACCTCGACGACGCAATGGCGATGGCGATCGGCGACAACTTCGATCCCGAATCGGTGAGCTTGGCGGACTGGCTCGACATGAGCCACGACTGCGACCTGGCTCCCACACCCTTCGTCTCGCTTGTACGCGATACCGCCGCCGACGTGGAGGAGTGCGCTCGCAGCGTGGCCGCGCTGGCGCGAGCGGAAAAGTGGCACGTCCCCCAGATCGACCAAATCGTCGCCGTCGTCCAGCGACGCGCCAATCGCATCGCGTCCGAGCTTGTACCGTGACTAATTTGTTGCGCCCAGATGCCGATGAAGACCCGGTGAGCTCCCCGTCTAAAAAGCTCGCTGCCTCGTTGGCGGCCATCGCCGCGATCGCGCTGATCGGCATCGTTTCGGTGACGGGTGCGACGGGCGCCGCGGGCAAGCGCGCCGCCGCGCCCGCGCAGGCGTCGGTCATCAACGGCAAGCTGGCGACGCCGGGGCAATACCCCTGGATGGCCTTCATCGTCGCCGTCGAGGGAGAACTGGTCTTCGCCTGCAGCGGGTCCGTGATCGCCCCCCGCGTCGTCCTCACCGCGGCCCACTGCACCCTCGACGAGGAAAGCCACGCGCCCTACGACCCCGCCGGGTACACGGTCGTGACCGGCGCCGTGAACTGGGCCGATCCGAACGGGCGCCAGACCTCGAAGGTGACCCAGCTGATCCCCTACCCGAAGTACGCCGCCAAAACCTCGCGAGACGAATTCGGCGACGCCGCCCTGCTGGTCCTGGAGACG
>Ga0210126_100011_pt1 | contig 14859 bp, 15 predicted proteins | sample RushMan_ThreeSqC_FD_185560 | JGI IMG/M metagenome (GOLD analysis project Ga0210126, IMG submission 185560) | Wetland microbial communities from San Francisco Bay, California, USA, that impact long-term carbon sequestration - RushMan_ThreeSqC_D2... | ecosystem: Environmental > Aquatic > Marine >... | reverse complement strand
CGCGATCTCGGTGAAACCCGCCTCTCGAAGCGCCCGCCGATATTCCGACCGGGTGAGGGCGTGCTCCTCGACACCGAACTGGACGAACGGATGCAATCGGCGCAGTCTCTCGAGTTCCCGCGTGTGCCGGATCGTCGGCTCGTCGCTGCAGATCAGCGACCCTCCCGGACGCAGCGCCGCGCAAACGGACCGCAGAACCGGCACCAACGGCTCGACGTGGTGCAGCACCGCTCGGCAGACGACCGCATCGAAGCTTTGCTCACTCAACTCTGCTACGTCGCCCGTGGCTATCTCGAAGTCGAGTCCTGCCGCCGTCCGCAGGCGCTCTGCGGCACCGGTTCCGCAGACATCGGAGGGATTTGGCTCGCAGAGGACCACGTGGTACCCGTCGGTTGCGAGCGACGCCGACACCAAGCCACGCCCGCCCCCGAAATCCATCACCCGTGCGGGTTTCTCAAGACCTTGCCGGGCCAGCAGGCGAGCAATGCGCGCCCAGTGCTCGCTCTCGCGAAACCGCGCCAGGGCCGCGAGGTCGTCCTCGTCGAGAAACGACTCCACGATCGTCTCGGCGAGCGCGGGGTCGGCGCGCGCGGCGAGCACGGCGCCCTCATAGGCGAAATCCTGATCCATCGGTTCCGGTGGCATCGCTGCGGGACCGTAACGATCCTGTCGCACGACCAGCTTTGCGCGACCGGCGGGACCATAGGATCGAGGCATCGAGCCAACCGTCTACATCCCACACCACGGCGGTCGAGAGTTGCTCCTCCGCACCCTCGACAGCCTCGCCGAACCGGCAATTCGAAACCGGACCGTAGTCGTCGACAACGCCTCCGCCGACGGGTCCACCGAGGAGGCGAGACGGCTACACCCGGAGGTCGAGGTGCTCGAGCTCGACCGCAACCTCGGCTTCGGCGGCGCCCTCAACCTTGCCACGAAGGAGGTCCCGGGTGACCCCTTGATCTTCCTCAACAACGATGTCCGGTGCGAGCCGGGATTCGTCGAAAACCTCGTAGGGGCACTGGACCCCGAGACCGCATCGGTCGCCGGGGTCCTGCTCCAGGACGATCGCCCCGAGCTGATCGACTCGGCCGGCGTGATGGTCGAGCACGACACGCTGATGGCCTTCGACTACCTGCACGGGAATCAGCTCGATGCCCTCGACGCCGCAGCGGACCCACTCGGGCCGTGCGGCGGGGCCGCCCTCTTCCGACGCCAGGCGTTCGAGGAGCTCGGCGGATTCGACGAGCGGATCTTCGTCTACTACGAGGACGTCGACCTGGCGCTGAGGATGCGCGTCGCCGGCCACGCCTGCCGCCTGGCGCCAGAAGCTCGGGCCCTGCATCGGCAGTCGGCAACTCTGGGCAAACGGAGCGCGCGCAAGTACTCGATGACGGGTTGGAGCCGGGGCTATCTGATGCGACGCTACGGAGTCATGCGAAGTCCGGGCAGCGGGACCCGGGCACTGCTCTGCGAGGCCACGATCTGCTCGGCCCAGATCTTCCGTGACCGCACACTCTCTGGCCTTAGCGGTCGTCTCCGCGGCTGGATCGACGCCGGGGGGCTTCCGCTCAGGCCAGTTCCTGAGCAGGGTCTTCTAGACCTCGGCATCGGCGAGCGGCTGCGCCTCAGAGCCCAACGGCGTCGCTAGCGCCGGGCTCCCTCCGGCGGTTCAGCTCCATTGCCAGGAGCGCGCTTAGCACCGCGGTCAACGCCGCCACCGCCATGAACGGGACCGCGGTTGGATCGATCGCGAGCAGCGTCACGCCCAGTGCGCCCGGCACTCCCACCGCGAATAGGCGCAGCGACAAGCGCGGACCGACCGCAAATATGCAAAGTGCAGCGGTGGCGAACAGGGTCTGGGCGACGGTGGCTATCGCCGGTCCGAGCACTCCCAAGCCGGGAACGAGCAGCACGTCGAGGGTGAGGTTGATCGCCACCGCGACTACCGAGACCTTGGCGATGAGTGCACCGTTTTTCGATGCGATCAGAGCCGGCAGGACCAGGAAGTATCCGGCTGCGCCGATGCCACTGCCGGCAAGCAGGACCATCAACGGCGTGTAGGCAGAGTCGAACTCGGCACCGAATGCATGCGGGAGGACCACCGCGGCGCCAACCGCCGTGGCGGTGACGATCGCCGCCCAGAATGCGGCAGCCGAAAGCAGTCGTCCAATGGGGAGCTGTGCGGCGATGCTGCCCCCGGCGGCGGTCGACTTGGCGTGGCGGGGAAGCGCCGCGACCACCCAGAGCGATCCGAGCTGCACGATGAATGTGAAGACCTGGTAGGCCAGCGAGTAAACGCCCACATCCGCGTTTGACTTGAAGGCGGCGAGGATGAAAACGTCAACCCAGGCGACGCCATATGCGCAAACGCTGACGATCCCCATCGCTCCGACCGCCCTCATGACGGTCGAGACGAGATGGTCCGGGAGGTCGCCGCCGTCGCCCTTGAGCAAGCGCTGCCTCGACCCGATCGTGGCGTAGGCAACCACGCAGGTGCCGATGGACGCGATCGCAAGCAGAACCTCGGACCCCAGCACCGTGAGGGTCGAAAGGCCACTGACTGCGAGGGCCAGAATCAGTGCGGTGCCGCGCTCGCCGGTCTGAACCAGGGCGATGCCCGACATCCTGCCCTCGGTCTGCAGCACCGAATAGATCCCCTGTAGGGCCACCAGGGCAACCGAGTAACCGACCACCGAGGCGAGCGAGGTTGGCGCGCGGGAGTGGATTAGAAAGGAGATCGGCAGCGCGATCACCAGCGACCCCGCCGTCGCCATCGCGGCCACGTAGGCGGAGGGCCGGAACGCCGCGCCGATACTGCGACCGTGTGCGCTGAGCACGGGCACGGCGAGAAACGGCCAGGATCCAGCGACCTGGGATACGCCTAGCGTGACCGCGAGGAAAAGCGAGAGCTGACCGAAGCCAGCGGCCCCTAGAGCACGCGTGAGCACCACCACCAGCCCCAGGTAGACCAACGCCCGTCCGGCGTAGCCCGCCCAGAGCCAACCGACGTCCCTGCCGAACCTCCGCGACACTCGCCCTATTCCCGTCTATAAGCTAGAACCGTGGACCTCGGCCGAGTGCGAACGGCGCTTGCGCGACGACTGGCGCGCGGCTTTGTCGGGCAGGTAGCTCGCGAGGCCATCGTTCTGCATCCTGCCATTTTCGGCGATCGGGACCGGATATCGATAGCTGAGGACACCGTGGTCAACGACACCCTGTTCAACACCGTCTCGGGCACGATCGCCGTTGAGCGCTCGGCCTTCTTCGGACATGGGGTGTCGCTGCTGACCGGTACCCACGACACCAATCAGCTCGGCCTCGACAGGCAGGAGGCAATTCCCCGGGAGGGGCGGGACATCGTGATCGGGGAAGGTGCGTGGATCTCCTCCAACGCCACCGTTCTCGGGCCGTGCCGGGTCGGTGCCCACGCCGTCGTCGCGGCCGGGGCGTTGGTTGTCGACGACGTTCCTGCCTACAAAATCGTCGCGGGGGTTCCGGCTCGCATCGTCGCATCGGTCGACGCAAAAACCCAGGCTCGGTGAAACACCGAAGCAAGTTCAGAACTGCCCTTCGCGGGGCGGGTTCGGCGGAGCGGATTTGTGGCCTGCGACCGGGCCTGGTCGCGCTCGCGCTCTACCTGATCGCGTCGCTGGTCCTGATCGGCCGGCCCGTACTGGATCACCTTGGCTCGGACGCGATCGCGTACGGGCCCGACCCGCCGCTGTTCATCTGGGACCTCAAGTGGTGGCCACAGGCGATCGTCGACGGGCTAAACCCACTGGTCGCTTCGGTCGCCTACGCACCGGAAGGGTTCCCCACGCCCCTGATCACCTCGATCGCGGGACCGAGCCTGGTCATGGCACCCGTGACCCAGATCTTCGGTCCCTTCGTGTCCTACAACGTCCTGATGATCGCGATCCCCGCGATCAACGGGTATGCGGCGTTCCTGCTCTGCCGGACGGCAGGCGGAAAGGCACTCCCGAGCATCGTAGGCGGTTACGTGTTCGGGTTCTCCAGCTATGTGCTCGGCCAATCGCTGGGGCATCCGAACCTCTCGCTGGTTGCAATGGCGCCGCTGGCGGTCTACTTGGTGCTGCGCCACCAGCGCCAAACGATCTCGAGGGCACGGTTCCTGATCGCGATGAGCGCCGTGCTCACCTTCCAGTTCCTCACCTTCACCGAGGTATTCCTGACGTTGACGACGGTGGGGGTGGCGGTATACGGGCTCGCCCTGCTCCTCTTCCCCCCACGGCGACGGAGCCTGCTGGTCACCGCCCGTCTGCTCTTGATCGCTTACGCCATCACCGGGCTGCTCGTTTCTCCCTACCTGGTCGCGACCCTCGGATCCGACCTGAACCTGAGCCACATATCGCCGATCTACTACTCGGCCGATCCGCTCAATCTCGTCATCCCCACTCGAATCTCAGTAGGTGGAAGCGCGCTGTACTCGGTCTCGGCGAGGTTCACCGGCAACCTCGCCGAGAACGGGGCGTATTTCGGCATCCCGATGCTCCTCGTCCTCGGCATCTTCACCTGGCAGCGACGCCGCGACCGGGTGACGATGCTGCTGATCGGGGCGTTCGCGATCGCCCTGATCGCCGCTATGGGCCCGCGGCTCAACCTCCTGGGGACGGCGAGCCCGCTGCGCCTGCCCTGGACCCTGCTCTTCCACCTTCCGCTGTTCAAGTACGCGCTTCCGGAGCGAATCGTCGTCTACGCCTGGCTGGCGCTGGCGCTGGTCGTGGCGCTCTGGCTCTCCACGCCGAGCCGGAGACAGTGGGCCAAGTGGACGCTGGTCGGGGTCGGCCTGGTCTCGATCCTGCCGGACCCAGCGGCGACCGACCCGGTGCCGCCGACCAACGGCGCCTCCATTTGGAGCACTCACCGGCTGCTACCCCCGTTTTTCCGCAGCGGCGACCGGGCACTGTTCGCCGGCCGCCCCAACCTCTTGGTCCTCCCCTACAACGAGGCCGGCAACGGCAACAACCTCTACTGGCAGGCGAGCACGGGCATGGCCTACAAGATGCCTGGCGGCTACGTCTCGGGGACGGTCCCCGATGAGTTCAACTGCTGGCCGCTGGTAACACGCCTGCGTGGCGAGGAGTATCGACGCGAGGACCGTGGCGAACTGCTCGCCTTCCTGGCGGCGAAGCATGTCGACGGAGTCGTCGCCCCAACACCCGTGGCCCGTGCCGCCGCGCCACTGCTCGGAGCGCTGGGCGAGCGACAGGCACATATCGGCGGCGTCACTGTCTTTCGCGTCCCGCCGAGGCCTCAATCGACATCTTGCCCGGATGAGGGTGCCTGACGTTGATCTCGGCGGGGCAGCGCCAATCCAATATCGTGCGCCAGCCGCCTGGCTAAGAGTTTGGAACGCTCCCACCCCATACCCACCAACCGTGCCCCCGGGTGGCTGCCCTGGGCAATCCTGGTCCTGCTCCTGCTCGCCTCTTCCGCGATCGTCCTCTGGGCCGGACGCGAAACGGTCTTCAGGGGCGATGACTGGGACCTCTTCCTCTATCGCGGCGGGCTCAGCTGGGATGTCTTCCTCATTCCCCACAACGAGCACCTCTCGGCCCTCCTGGTAGCGGCATTCAAGGCGATCCCCGCGATTGCCGGGCCTCACTACGGCGCCATGCGCCTCGGGCTGGTCGTGCTCGATGTCGCCGTCGCGGTCGCCTTCTTCGTCTTCGCGCGCGAACGAGTCGGCGACTGGTTGGCGCTGGTAGCGACGGCACCCCTCCTGCTCATGGGGGGCGGTTCCGACAACCTGATCTGGCCCACCCAGATCGGGGTCGTGGGCTCGCTCGCCTGCGGAATCGCGGTCCTGGTCCTGCTCGACCGCAAGAGCCTTGGCGCGAAGGTAGGCGCCTGCACGCTGCTGGCCGTCTCGATCGCATGCAACAGCGACGGCATCTTCTTCCTCGCCTGCGCGATCGTCTGGCTGGGCCTCTCCCCCCGAAGGTGGCGCGAGCTCTGGATCGTTGCGATCCCCGCACTCGCCTATTTCGCCTGGTACTCGGAGTACGGGTCGTCGGAGCTCACGGCCGGCAACTTGCGGGCCACCCCGGTGTTCGTCCTCGACTCGGCCGCCGGGGGCATCAGCGCCTTGACAGGAATCCGCTTCCAGATCACCGACGTGAAGGCGGTCGGAGCGGCGGGAGCGCTGGCCGGGCTCGCACTCCTCGTCGCGCTTGTCGTCTGGGCAAAACCGCGGGTGACGCCCCGGCTGGTCGCGCTCGTCTCGCTGGCCCCGCTCTCCTGGCTGATCATCGCCCTCGGCCGCGCCGACGGTGGCGACCCGTTTGCCAGTCGCTACGTCTACGCCAGCGGCATCTTCATCCTGATCGCGGTGCTCGAGATCGCTCGCGGAGAACGCCTGCCACGGGCCTTCCGGGGTTGGAGGCTCGTCGCACTATCTCTGCTGGTCGCCATATCTGTCGGCTTCAGCGCCAAGACCCTTTTCGATAAGGGGAACTACTGGCGCGAGGTATCGCAGTACGTGCACGGCCGTACCGCGGCGATCGAAGTGACCCGGCGAACCGTCGATCCGAATCTCATGCTCGAACCACTACCCGACATGGCCCACATGACCGCCGGTTGGTATTTGAACGCGGTCGAAAAGTACGGCGAGTCTCCCACTGGCGCCCCTAACATCGACGACCTGAGCGAACAGGGACGTGGCGCCGCCGACCAGGTGCTCGCCGCGGGCGCACCTGCGGCGTTCGTCTCCCCACCACCTGCACGCAGCGTGCCAACGGGGGGGCCTCCGGCGGTCGATTCCGGATCCCCAAAGAGGGTCGGCTCCTGCCTCGTCGCTAACCCAAACACACCCCTGAGCGTGGTGGTGCCAGCCAGTGGCATCTTGATCCGGCCCTCCAGCGGCAGCCCAGCGGAGGTCCTGCTGAGGCGCTTCGCCTCGGCCTATGACGCAGCGCCGGGGCAGACGGTGACCTCGCCTTCGCTGCTCGCGATCGCTGCCGACCACCGCAACCGACCCTGGCACGCACAGATCGCCAGCGCCGGGCGGGTGTCGGTATGCAGCGTGCCGCTCGATGCCCGACTGCGGCGCGGGCCGTTACGGCCCGCAAGAGGCAACCAACACTGCGAACCGATGAGCATCGCCGAAACCGAATGTCGCTTTCGGCGCTACTGAGGCCTCGCCTGCGACCATGACTCGCGCTGCCCGGTTTCGACAAGACCGGTGGCTAGTATGCGCGCCGATGCCGAACTCGACATCAAGCGGCGTCTAAGTGAATTTCGAGCGCCTCTACGCATACCGCTTCCGGGACATCGACCAGGCCGCGCGGCTGCGCGTCTGGGAGGCGATCGCGCCGCACGTGCACGGACTGATGGGGTCTCCCCAGAAGGTGCTCGACCCCGCCGCGGGCCGAGGGGAGTTCATCGGCTCGATCGACGCCGCCGAGCGCTGGGCGGTCGACGAGGTCGCCTACCCAGAGGCCGAGCAGACCGCCGGCGTCAAGGTCGTCACCGCGAGCATCATGGACGCCAACCTGCCGTCGGAGCATTTCGACGGAGTCTTCGCCTCCAACTTCCTCGAGCACCTGCACGACCAGGAGGCGATCGCGGGGTTCCTCGAACGCATGCGGGACTCGATGGCGGCGGGAGGCCGGATCGCGATCATGGGACCCAACTACCGCTACTGCGCCAAGGACTACTGGGACTGCGCCGATCACTACGTCGCGCTGACCCACGTCGCGATCGCCGAGCACCTCTACGCGGCCGGCTTCGAGCCGGAACGGATCATCCCCAGGTACCTGCCCTACTCCTTCCGCGGCATTCTTCCGCCGTCACAGCGCCTCACCGGCATCTACCTGCGGATCCCAATCGCCTGGAAGCTGCTCGGCAAGCAGTTCCTGGTAATTGGCCGCCGCTGAGCCATGCGCCTCCTAGTTACCGGCGGGGCTGGTTTCGTCGGCGCCAACCTCTGCGTCGGCCTCACCCAACGCCATCCCGAGTGGGAAATCGTCGCCCTCGACAACCTGATGCGGCGCGGCTCGGAGCTGAACCTGCCGCGGCTGCGCGAGGCCGGGGTCGAGTTCGTCCACAACGACGTGCGCGAGCCCGACGACCTTACCGCCGCCGGCCCCTTCGAGGCGATGGTCGAGTGCTCGGCAGAGCCATCGGTCCTCGCCGCCTCCGCCAACACCTCCTACTCGGTCCAGACAAACCTGATGGGCGCCTTCAACTGCCTCGAGCGGGCGCGGGCCGAGGAAGCGTTCGTAGTCTTCCTCTCGACCAGCCGGGTCTACCCGGTGACGCCGCAGCTCAAGCTGGAGCTGGAGGAGGTCGAGACCCGCTTCGAGCTCGCCGCCGAGCAGCCGCTTCCCGGCGCCGGGCGCGAGGGGGTCTCCGAGGACTTCCCTATGGCCGGCGCACGCACGCTCTACGGAGCGACCAAGCTCTCTGCCGAGCACCTAATCGAGGAGTACGCGGACGCCTTCGGCCTGCGCGCGGTCGTCAACCGCTGCGGGGTGATCGCCGGCCCATGGCAGATGGGCAAGGTCGACCAGGGCGTCTTCTCCTGGTGGTTGCTCAGTCACCTCTTCAACCGGCCTCTCTCCTACATCGGCTACGGCGGCTCGGGCAAGCAGGTACGCGACCTGCTCCACGTCGAGGATCTGCTCGACCTCGTCGACGAGCAACTGCGCGAGCCCGAGCGCTGGAGCGGCGTCGTCGCCAACGTCGGCGGCGGGCGGGAGGGCAGCCTCTCGCTGCTTGAGACAACCGAACTATGCCGCGAGCTGACCGGCCGCGAGGTGCCGATCGGGGTGGAGCCGGAAAACCGCCCCGGCGACGTTCCCGTTTACCTCAGCGACTGCTCGCGCCTGCATTCCATAACCTCCTGGCGGCCCCGCCGCGGGCCCCGCGACGTTCTGGCGGACCTGCTTGACTGGTCGGCCGAACATGAGGACGCGCTGCGCACCGCGCTGGGATTCGAGCGCTAGGACGAGGAGAGGACAGGAGGAATGCCGACCGCGATAGTCACTGGATCGGGGGGCCTGATCGGCTCGGAGTCCGCTGCCAAGCTGGTCGAGGCGGGCTACGACGTGGTCGGGATCGAGAACGACACCCGCGCCACGCTCTTCGGCCCCGAGGCCTCGACAGCGCACGTCACCGAGCGCATGCGGCGCGAGCTGCCGTCCTTCCGCAGCCTCGATCTCGACATCCGCGACGCCGAGGGCGTTGACCGCGTCTTCGCCGAGGCCGGCAAGACGATCGAGCTGGTCGTCCACACCGCGGCGCAGCCCTCGCACGACTGGGCGGCGAGCGATCCCCAGGCGGATTTCAGCATCAACGCCAACGGCACGCTCAACCTGCTCGAGGCAACCCGCAACCGCTGCCCCGACGCGACCTTCGTCTTCACCTCGACCAACAAGGTCTACGGCGACACGCCCAACCGGCTGCCCCTCGTCGAGCTGGAAACGCGGCTGGAGCTGCCCGAGGACCATCCCTACTTCGGCGGCATCGACACGACGATGTCGATCGACTCCACCCTGCACTCGCTCTTCGGCGCCTCCAAGGCCGCGGCCGACCTGCTCGTGCAGGAGTACGGCCGTTACTTCGAGATGCCGACCGTCTGCTTCCGCGCCGGCTGCCTGACCGGGCCCAACCACGCTGGCGCCCAGCTGCACGGTTTCCTCGCCTACTTGATGAAGTGCACCGTCACCGGCGACCCCTATACCGTCTTCGGCTACGACGGCAAGCAGGTGCGCGACAACGTGCACAGCGCCGACCTCGTCGACGCCTTCCTCCTCTTCCACGAGAACCCGCGCCCGGCGGCCGTCTACAACATCGGCGGCGGTCGTGAGAACGCCTGCTCGATGCTCGAGGCGATCAAGCTCTGCCAGCGAATCGCGGGACGGGAGCTGGGCTGGGAGATGAGCGAAGAGGCCAGGGTCGGCGACCACCGCTGGTGGATCAGCGACCTCGACCAGTTCGGCGACGATTACGGGGGCTGGCGGCCGCGGCGTGGCCTGGAGCAGATCCTGCGCGAGATCTACGAGGCCAACGCCGAGCGCTGGGCGTCCGCGCCGGCATGAAGCTCTCAGTAGTCATCCCCGCCCACAACGAGGAGGAGACCGTCGCCGAGACGGTGGAGGGAATCGTCGCCGCACTCTCCGCCGAGGGGATCGAGCACGAGGTGGTCGTCGTCGACGATTCGAGCACCGACGGCACCGCCGCCGTGATCGAAGCGATAGCCGAGCGCCACCCCCAGGTCCGCTGCCTTCCCTCCCCCTTCCGCAACGGCTTCGGCTTCGCCGTGCGCGCCGGCCTCGACGCCTTCGAGGGCGACGCAGTGGCGATCGTGATGGCCGACGGCTCCGATAGTCCGGAAGATCTGGTCGCCTACCAGCGGTTGCTGGAGGAGGGCTACGAGTGTGCCTTCGGCTCACGCTTCATCAACGGCTCCCAGGTGATCGACTATCCGCACACGAAGCTGCTGATGAACCGGATCGTCAACTGGGGGATCCGGCTGCTCTTCCGCCACCGCTACAACGACACCACCAACGCCTTCAAGGCCTACCGGCGAGAGGTGATCGAGAACCTGCGGCCCTTCCTCTCCAACCACTTCAACCTCACCGTCGAGCTGCCGCTGAAGGCGGTGGTCCGCGGCTACAGCTACGGAATCGTGCCGGTCTCCTGGACCAACCGCAAAGCCGGCGTCTCCAAGCTTCGCCTCAGCGAGATGGGCAGCCGCTACCTCTTCATCGTCCTCTACGTCTTCCTCGAGCACCACCTCAGCCGCGGCGACTACCGACGCGAAGGACGGGCCGACCGCTCCGGCTTGCCGCTCGGGCGGAGCTAACGAGCGCCCTTCCCTCGGAGTTGACGCCTCGAGCGCCGCGGTCGCAGCCGGTAGGTGAGCTCGCCGATGTCCTGCAGCATTTCCAGGCTGGCAGAGGCAACTCGGACTCGCGAGCGCGGGTCGTGGACGTAGCGCACGGGCACCTCGGCGATCTTGTAGCCGGCGAGGTCGGCGCGCAACAACAGCTCGACGTCGAAGGCAAAGCCGGGACATAGCTGTACGGCGATGAGCTCTCTGGCCACGCCTGCCGGCAGCAGCTTGAAGCCGTTCTGGGTGTCGCGCACTTTCAGCCCGGTGAGCGCTCGAACGATGCCGCTGAACATGGTGCCAGTCAGTTTGCGGTGAGCGGGCCCTCGCTCGACCACGGCACCGGGAACGGCACGCGAGCCAATCGCGATATCGGCGCCATCGCGGATCGCTTGACTCAACTTGCCGAGTTCGTTCAGCGAGGTCGAAAGGTCGACATCGGCGAGCAACACGTATTCCCCTCGGGCCTTGAAAACGCCTTCGGAAATGCTCGCTCCCTTACCACGGTTCTCTTCACGTCCGAGTATCGACCGCAGGTTCGGCAGCGCTGCGGCCGCAAGGATCGCGCAAGTCCCGTCGGTGCTTCCGTCGTCCACGACCAGGGTCTCGAACAGCTCAAAGCCAGCTTCGGCGACCGCCGCGCCAGCCGTCCGGGCCAACGCATCGAGCAGGTTCGGCAGCCTCGCCTCCTCGTTGAAGGCAGGAATGACCAGTGAGAGCGTGGTCACGCGCTACGGTCGCACGCGGCCGCTGGTGAGGTTGACGAAGGCCCGCCAGGCGGGCTTGGGCCGGAAGCCCTCGCCTTCGCGGAAGAGGCCGACCGAGTCGCAGAAGCTGCAGTCCCCTTGGATGTCCTTCCAGGAGAACCAGTAGGTGCCCTTGAGGTTCAGCTGGCGGCGGTTGCCGATCAGGTAGCGGTAGGCCTTGCGCAGTTCCCGCGCCTGGCCCTGGATGCCCTGCTCGAAGGCGACCACTTTGGGGTCGTTCTGGGAGCCCCAGCCCATCTCGGTGATGTAGAGGCCGGTGCGGGCATCGTGGTTCTTGACGATCACGGCGCGCATCTCTTCGGTCAGCTCTTCGAGGTCGTCGACGTGGAATGCGTACGGGTGGAGGGCGACCGCGTCGAAGTAGCGCTTGATCCCCGGCACGCGGTAGAGGGCGGCGAGGAACTTGGTCGCGTCGATTCCGCGTCGCCCGCCCTCGTCCGGGTTCCCGAACAGGCCGGAGAGGACTACCGTCGCCCGCCGGTCGGCCGACTTGATCGCGGGATAGGAGAGCTTCAGCAGCTGCGCGTAGCGCGCGGTCGAGACCGGGAAGGCGAAGTAGAAGAAGTTGGCCTCGTTCCAGACCTGCCAGGTGCGGACCGGGACCGGCCGCGGGATCGCGTTTGCGGAGGTGACGCCGGGGGCGCCCGGAGCGTGCTCGGCCCAGAACGAGCCGCCCGGACCGTAGCGCTTCACGGCCGCCTTGACGAACGCCTTCCAGGCGCTCTTCGCCCGGCCACTGTCGACCGGCAAGGTCGTCGGACTGGGCGCGAGCCAGGACGGCGTGCCGTAGAGGAATGGCAGGACCGTCAGGCCTCGCCGGGCGGCAGCGGCGACCGCGGGGTCGACGCTGCTCCAGTCATAGCTCCGCGTTGGCGTCGGCTGAATCGACGGCCAGCCGACCGGCCAGCGGACCGATCCAATCCCGCCGGCCTTCATGTAGGCGACGTCGGTCTCGGTTAGGCCCGTCTGGGGGCCGATGCCGAAGAAGGTGCGCGGCAGCGCCTGGGCGGCGGGCGGCATCGCCAGCGCCAAGACGATGACCAGCAACAGAGCAGTCGTCCTGACCGATTTCAATACCTCCCTCCCAGCTTGCGGTGGTCCCAGGTGGCGACGCGGACGGGCTTGAAGTGGATCGCGACCCGCTTCGGCGCCTGTGCTTCGAGCGCCGCCCTGGCGTCGCCATCGACTGCCGAGATGCCGTCCGCGTAGCGCAGCGTCAGCTCCTCGGCGAAGCCGATCACGGTCTCGAAGTCCCGGTGGATCTCCGCCTCGGCCTCGATCATCGCCCCGCGCAGCTCGCCGTACTCATGGCCGGTCTCGACCAGCACGGTGGCACGAGGGTCGCGTTCGAGGTTGCGCACCTTCTGCGACTTGGCGTAGGTCCAGATCCAGATCTCCCCCTGGCGCGGCACGAACCACATCGGCATCGAGTGCGGCCAGCCCCGCGGCCCGAGGCTGGAGATGACCGCGACGCGCTCGCGCTCGAGCAGCTCCAGCAGCTCGTCTTCGCTCAGCTTGATCTGGTCCCTGCGGCTCACGAGAGCCCAAGCCTGACGGATCCGTGCGACAGGTGGCGCAAAGTCGCGCGTTTTTGCGCGCCACGCGTGAATCCGCGACCTTTAGCGTCGGTTCCATCATGGCGATGCAAGCCCAGATTCCAGGTCCCGCCGCTCCTTCAGTTAACGTACGTACGTCTTATCCTCTATTCGTACGTACGATTCCTGAGGAGCTGTCCATGGCCATCACCGCCTCAACACTGCGCGCCAACATCTACCGGATCCTCGACCAGGTCCTCGAGACCGGGCAGCCCCTGGAGATCGAGCGCAACGGCAAGATCCTGGTGATCGCACTCAAGGAGGAGCAGTCGCTCTGGGATCGCCTGCCGCGCCGGGAGGGGGCCATTGTCGGCGATCCGGACGAGCTGATCCACATCGACTGGTCCTCGGAGTGGAACCCTGATCCTAATTGACACCCATGTGGCCCTTTGGCTGTATGCCGGCCTGCAGGAGCGGCTCCCTGAGCCCGCTCGGGCCCTGCTCGCTAGCGAACGAGCCCTGCGGGTGTCGCCACTCGTCTCACTGGAGCTGGGGTACATGCACGAAATTGGGCGGGCTCGAGATCCAGCTCCGATGATGCTCGCCGCGCTGCGCCAGAGCATCGGCCTCGAGGTCGCCGACGTCTCACTGACCGAGCTCACTGACACGGCCCTGGGCCTAACCTGGACCCGCGATCCCTTCGACCGGATGATCGCGGCGCAAGCGATCGTCGCCGACGCTCCGCTGCTCACCGCCGACCGGACGATTCTCGAGCACCTGCCGCTGGCGACCTGGGACTGAGCGGCGCCGCGCGGCGCACACAGCGCCGGCTCGCGTACGATCGAACGACATGCAGGTCGCGATCCTGATATTCGAGAAGCTGACCGCGCTCGACGCGATCGGGCCATATGAGGTGCTGCGCTCCGTCCCCGGCTGGGAGGTCAAGTTCGTCGGCCCGGAGAAGGGGCCGATCCGCACCGACAGCGGCGCGCTCGGGCTCAGCGCCGATTTCGGGATCGACGAAGCCGGCGAGGCCGACATCGTCCTCGTCCCCGGCGGCGAAGGCAACCGGCCGCTGCTCAATGACGAGGCGGTCCTCTCCTGGCTGCGACGGATCGACGAGGGAACCAAGTGGACGACCTCGGTCTGCACAGGCTCGCTGGTGCTCGGCGCCGCCGGGCTGCTCGCCCAGGACGGCCTGTGGCTGCTCGTTGGCCTGATGCTGCCGGCGCTCGCGGCGGGCGTCCTGCTCGGGCACCGGCTGCACAGCGTGGTGCCGGCCGGGGCGGTGGTTCGCGCGGTGTATGCGGTCCTGCTGCTCGCCGGGGCGTCTCTGCTGCTGCGGGTCTGGGGCGGCGCGTAGTGCCGAACCCCGGGATTGGGCATAATGCGGCGCGGCATTGCGCCGCCGAACCCCATGTCTGATCGTCCGCCTCAGCTTGCCAGACTGACCTATATCGGCGATGCGACGCAGTACTCGGAGCAGCTGCGCGTGCTGATCCCGAAGTGCATGCTGCTCGAGAATTTCTCGATCCCCGAAGTGCGCCTGCTCGCGCATTTCATGGACGTGTACCGGGCGGCGCCCAACGTCGAGATCATTCGGGAGGGCGATGGGGGCGACTTCATGGTCATGATCCTCGAGGGCCGTGTCGAGGTACGCAAGCGCGACCGCTGGAAGCAGATGCAGCTCATTGCCGAG
>Ga0210126_100010_pt1 | contig 14862 bp, 16 predicted proteins | sample RushMan_ThreeSqC_FD_185560 | JGI IMG/M metagenome (GOLD analysis project Ga0210126, IMG submission 185560) | Wetland microbial communities from San Francisco Bay, California, USA, that impact long-term carbon sequestration - RushMan_ThreeSqC_D2... | ecosystem: Environmental > Aquatic > Marine >... | reverse complement strand
CTGGGCTTCTCGTTCGTGACGACGACGATCGCGGCGGTCTCCGGGGTCGAGGAGAGCGAGGCCGGACTCGCCAGCGGCCTGATCAACACCTCGCAGCAGATCGGCGGCGCGCTCGGCCTCGCGGTGCTCTCGGCGATCGCCACCTCGCGCACGACCGACACCCTTTCGGCCGGCGGCTCGTCCCTGCCCAATGCCCTCACCGAGGGCTTCCAGGCCGCCTTCCTCGGCGGCGCCCTGATCGCCCTGCTCGGCTTCGTCCTCACCCTGACCCTGATCCGCGGCAAGGACAGTCGCGCGCACGTCGAGATCGGCAAGCAGGCGGCGGCGGAAGCTGCATAACCGACTGCTTCAGTAGGATTTAGGCATGTTGTTCTCGACCAAGGCCGAGTATGGCGTTCGCCTGATGGTCGAGCTGGGCCGCCAGCCCGGCTCGATGCCGATCTCGCTCAGCGCCGTCGCCGATGCTGAGCGCCTGCCGCTCTCCTACCTCGAGCACCTGGTGGCGAAGCTGCGCAAGGCGGGCCTGGTCACCTCGACCCGGGGCGCCCACGGCGGCTACCGCCTGGCGAAGCCCGCCGGGGAGATCACGATGGACGCCGTGGTCGAGGCGCTGGAAGGGCAGATCGCCCCGATGGAGTGCTTCCACGACACGCCCGACGGCAAAGTGCTCTGCTCGCACGAGGAGGACGGCGACCGCGCCTGCGCGACCAAGCTCTTGTGGACACGGGTGCAGGGCGGCGTCACCAAGGCCCTCTCGGGGACGACGCTGGCCGAGCTGGTGGAGTTCGCCGGCCCGGGTGCCCGCGACGACCGCACGGCAGTCGGCACCGCCGCCTGACCGCAGAACTTCCAAACCAGAAACGGAGCGAAATTGGCTGAGCTGGAGATACGCAACCTGCACGTGAGCGCCGAGGACAAGGAGATCCTCCGCGGGCTCGACCTCGATGTCGAGAAGGGAAAGGTCCACGCCCTGATGGGCCCCAACGGCTCGGGCAAGTCGACCCTGGCCAACGCGATCATGGGCCACCCGGCGCTCGAGGTGACCGAGGGCACAATCGTCTTCAAGGGCGAGGACATGACCGAGGCCGATCCCGACGAGCGCTCGCGCGCCGGCCTCTTCATGGCCTTCCAGTACCCCGTCTCGATCCCCGGCGTCTCGGTCAGCAAGTACCTGCGGATGGTGATCAACGCCCACCGCGAGGCCCGCGGCGAAGAGCAGATCAAGATCAAAGACTTCGCCAAGGTCGCCCAGGAGGCGATGTCGCTGGCGAACATCCCCAAAGACTTCTCCAGCCGCTACCTCAACGAGGGCTTCTCCGGCGGCGAGAAGAAGCGGATGGAGCTGCTGCAGCTGGCGCTGCTGCGGCCGGAGATCGCGGTCCTCGACGAGACCGACTCGGGACTCGACATCGACGCGCTGCAAACGGTTGCCGAGGGAGTGAACAAGTTCGCCGGTCCCGACATGGGGGTGCTAATCATCACCCACTACCAGCGCATCCTGCACATGGTCAAGCCGGACTTCGTCCACGTCATGTTCGAGGGGCGAATCGTCAAGGAAGGCGGGCCGGAGCTGGTCGGCGTGCTCGAGGAGAAGGGCTACGGCTGGATCCGCGAGGAGGTCGAGGCTGGCGCCTCTGCCTAGCCTTGCGACCATGGAGCAGACGACGACCAAGCGCTCCTCCCCCCCGTCGCCGTTCCCGATCGAGAAGGTTCGCGCCGCCTTCCCCGCCCTGGAGCGGGAGGTGCACGGGCGTCCCGTCGCCTACCTCGACAGCGGCGCCAGCGCCCAGCGGGTGCTGGCCTCGATCCAGGCGGTCGACCGCTACGAGCGCGCCCACCACTCCAACGTGCACCGCGGCTCGCACACGCTCTCGGCCGAGGCGACCGCCGCTTTCGAGGGGGCGCGGGCCACGGTCGCCGACCACCTCGGCGCGGCCGACCGGCGCGAGGTCGTCTTCGTCCGCAACGCGACCGAGGCGATCAACCTCGTCGCCCGCACCTGGGGCGGCGCCAACATCGGCAAGGGCGACCGCATCGTTCTCACCGAGATGGAGCACCACTCCAACATCGTCCCCTGGCAGCAGCTCGCCGAGTGGGTCGGGGTCGAGATCGATTGGGCGCCGGTCACCGATGAAGGGCTGCTCGACATGGAAGCCTTCGGGGCGCTGCTGGAGCGGGGTCCGAAGCTGGTCGCCGTCGCCCACGTCTCCAACGTGCTCGGCACCGAGAACGACTTGACCGAGATCTCGCGCCTCGCGCACGAGGCCGGTTCCCTGGTCCTCGCCGACGGTGCCCAGGCGGCGCCGAAGATGGCGATCGACGTCGCCGAACTGGGCGTCGACTTCTACGCCCTGACCGGACACAAGCTCTACGCGCCGACGGGGATCGGGGCGCTCTGGGGCCGGCTCGACCTGCTGCGGGCGATGCCGCCGTTCATGGGTGGCGGCTCGATGATCCGCAAGGTCACCCGCGAGGGGACGACCTACGCCGGCCCCCCCGCCCGCTTCGAGGCCGGCACCCCCGCGATCGCGCAGGCGATCGGGATGGCTTCGGCGCTGCGCTGGCTCGACGGGCTGGGGATGGACGCCGTGCTGCGGCACGAGCGCGAGATCGCCGACTACGCGCTGCGGCGGCTCCCCGAGGTCCCCGGCCTGCGCGTCTTCGGCCCACCCCCCGGTCCCGAGCGGATCGGCCCCGTCTCCTTCGAGCTCGAGGGCGTCCACGCCCACGACATCTCCGAGATCCTCGACCGCCACGGCGTCGCCGTCCGCGCCGGCCACCACTGCGCCCAGGTCCTGATGGACCGCCTCGGCGTCGCCGCCACCGCCCGCGCCAGCTTCGGCGTCTACACGACCCCCGAGGAGATCGACCGCCTGGTCGAGGGTCTCCACGACGCCAGGAAGGTCTTCGGCCTCTGATGGACGAGCTCTACCGCGACCAGATCCTCGAGCACTACAAGCGGCCGCACAATTTCGGGCGGCTGGAGAGTCCCGACCTCGAGTTCGAGGACACCAATCCGTTCTGCGGCGACGAGCAGCACGTGACGATCCGGCTCGACGGGGACGGCAAGGTCGCGGACATAGCCTTCGACGGCAAGGGCTGCGCGATCTCGACCGCGGCGACGTCGCTGCTGACCGACGAGTTGGCCGGCAAGTCGCGTGAGGAGCTGCTCCGACTGCCGAAGGAGTTCGTCCTCGACCTGCTCGGGATCGAGATCTCGGCGACGCGGATGAAGTGCGCGATGCTCGGCCTCAAGGTGGTCAAGAGCGCCAGCCTCGGCCAGCCCGCCGAATGGGAGGACGAGGGCGCCACCGGCAGCCCCGCGGAGGCGACAGAGATCTGACCACAGCCGTTCCGGTGCGCCTTATGGACCTCACAGGTCCATAAGGCGCACCGGAAGCGCTTTAGGAGCTTCCTTCTTCCATTGGGCTGGGCTTGATCACCGCGAAGACGGCGCCGAAGGGGTCGCTGACGACGGCGAAGCGGCCAGCGACGATGTCCATAGGCTCCATCATCACGCTGCCACCCAGCTCCTTCAGCTTGGCGACGGTCGCGTCGGTGTCCTCGACCGCAAAGTAGGTGAGCCACATCGGCGGCACCTCATCGGGGACGCGCCCACTGATATCGAGCATGCCACCGACGCTGTTCTCGCCCACCTTGAGGCCGGTGTATGTGCCGACGCCCTCGACCTCCATGTTCTCGTAGGTCCAGCCGAAGACGGCCGCGTAGAAATCCTTCGAACCGGCGGTGTCTCGTGTGTTCAGCTCGTTCCAGGTGAGGGCGCCGTGCTCGTTGACGATTTCGGCGCCGATGAAACTGCCGGGCTGCCAGATGCCGAAGACGGCGCCGGTTGGGTCGGCGAAGATCGCCATGCGGCCGAGATCCATCACGTCCATCGGCTCGGCGAGGGCGCTGCCGCCGGCCTCGCGGACCTTTGCCGCGGTGGCGTCGGCGTCGGCGACCGAGACGTAGGTGCTCCAGGCCGGTGGCTGGCCCTCCTGCATCAGCGGCATCACACCGGCGACCGGCTTGCCGCGCAGGGTCGCCTGGCGATAGCCGCCGGTCTGCCCGGCGTTCTCGCCCTCCTCGACGCTCCAGCCGAAGAGGCTGCCGTAGAACTGGGCCGAGGCCTCGATGTCGGGGGTACCGAGATCCACCCAACAGGGCGTCCCCGGCACATAGCTCGTCCTCTCGCTCATACTCATCTCCAATCATCGAGCGAACTGCATCAACTTGTCCCCCTGCCAGATAGTCAAGTTGATGCAGTTCGCAGGGAAGGGTCGTGGTCTGCGATCCTCTCAGGTCGCTAAAATCCGACCTGTACGCTAGGAATAACGTGACGGACGGCACAACCACCCACAAGATCAGCGTTTGCGCGGCAGCCGAGCTGCCGCCCGGAACGATGCGCCTGGTCGAGCACGACGGGCTCAAGATCGGCGTCTTCAACTGCGAGGGGACGCTGTACGCGATCGAGGACCGCTGCTCCCACGACGACGGGCCGCTCGCCGAGGGCGAGTTCGACCCGACGACCTGCACGGTCGAGTGTCCCCGTCACGGCTCTCTCTTCGACCTGAGCACCGGCAGGCCGAAGACGCTCCCCGCTTTCGCCCCGGTGCAAACGTTCACGGCGGCCGTCGTGGACGACACGATCACCCTGGAGGTCGACTGAACCCATGGCTACACCCGAGGTCGTAGCGGAGAAAAGAGAGCTCGCCGGCATCAACGCCGACTACAAGGAGAAGTTCGGCTTCCACGACCCCGAGTCCGGCTACGCCTACAAGGCGCCGAAGGGCCTCTCCCGCGAGGTGGTCGAATCGATCTCCGAGTACAAGGAGGAGCCGCAGTGGATGCGCGAGTTCCGGCTCAAGGCGCTGGAGCACTTCTACTCGCGCCCGACCCCGAAATGGGGCGGCGACCTCGACCAGATCGACTTCGACGACATCCATTACTTCGTCCGCGCCTCGGAAAAGAACAGCCGCGACTGGAGCGAGGTCCCCGAGGACATCAAGAACACCTTCGACCGGCTCGGCATCCCCGAGGCGGAGCGCAAATTCCTCTCCGGGGTCGGCGCACAGTACGAGTCCGAGGTCGTCTACCACCAGGTAAACGAGAAGCTCGAGGCCCAGGGCGTGATCTTCACCGACATGGACACGGCGCTGCGCGAGCACGAGGACCTGGTACGCGAGTACTGGGCGACGGTGATCCCGCCCAACGACAACAAGCTGGCGGCGCTGAACAGCGCGGTCTGGTCGGGCGGCTCCTTCGTCTACGTCCCCGCCGGGGTGAAAGTGGAGATGCCGCTACAGGCCTACTTCCGGATCAACACCGAGAACATGGGCCAGTTCGAGCGCACCCTGATCATCTGCGAGGACGAAGCCGACGTCCACTACATCGAGGGGTGCACCGCGCCGGTCTACTCGACCGATTCGCTGCACTCGGCCGTGGTCGAGATCGTCTGCAAGCCGAGCTCGCGGGTCCGCTACACGACCGTGCAGAACTGGTCGCAGAACGTCTTCAACCTGGTCACCAAGCGCGCCGTCGCCCAGGAGAAGGCGACGATGGAGTGGGTCGACTGCAACCTCGGCTCGAAGCTGACGATGAAGTACCCCTCGATCTACCTGCTCGGGCCGGAAGCACACGGCGAGATCCTCTCGATCGCCTTCGCCGGCGACGGCCAGCACCAGGACGCCGGCGGCAAGATCATCCACGCCGCCCCTCGCACCTCCTCCTCGATCTTCTCCAAGTCGATCTCCAAGGACGGCGGGCGCAGCACCTACCGCGGCCTGCTCGAGGTCGCCGACGGGGCGACGGAATCGCGCTCGAAGGTCGTCTGCGACGCGCTGCTGCTCGACGAGGACTCGCGCTCGGACACCTACCCGACGATCCGCATCGACGAGAACGACGCCGACGTCGGCCACGAGGCGACCGTCTCCAAGATCGGCGACGAGCAGCTCTTCTACCTGCAGAGTCGCGGCCTCGACGAGGAGGAGGCCTCGAAGATGATCGTCAACGGCTTCATCGAGCCGGTGACCAAGGAGCTGCCGATGGAGTACGCGGTCGAGCTCAACCGCCTCATAGAGCTGCAGATGGAGGGCTCGATTGGCTGAGCTCGCCACCCTCCCGCCCCTTCCCGACCAGAAGGCGAAGGGGTGGGAATTCACCGACCTCTCGAGCCTCGATCTCGACGCCTACGATCCCGGCTCCACCGCCGTCTCGATCGAGCCGGTGGCCGGCGCGACGGTGCTGCCGCTGGCCGAGGCCGTCGATTCCCATCCCGAGCTGGTCGAGGGACGGCTGGGGGCACTGGCGCCCGCGGACGACCCGTTCGTCGCCCGCAACGAAGCCGCCTGGCGCGACGGCGTGCTCATATACGTTCCCGCGGGGGTGAAGCTGGCGGAGCCGATCAGGATCGTGGCGCCAATCGCCGAGACTGGGGTGGCGGTCAACTGGCGCACGCTGGTCGTGCTCGAGGAGGGTGCCGAGGCGGAGGTCTGGGAGCACTGGTCCTCGCCCGACGACGATGTCGACGCGCTGCTCAACTCGGTGGTCGAGCTCAACGTCGGACAGGCCGCGACCCTGCGCTACGTCAACACCCAGGACATCTCCGAGTCGGCCTGGATCTTCGCCACCCAGCGCGCCCAGGTCGAGCGCGACGGCCATCTCGACTGGACCGCCCTCGGCTTCGGCTCGGCCCGCGGCAAGGTGAGGATGGACACCAACCTCGCCGGCCCCGGCTCCGAAGCCCGTGTGACCGGCGGCTACGCGGGACGCGCCGGCCAGCACCTCGACTACGACACCCGCCAGGAGCACGCGGCGCCGAACACCAACTCCGACCTCGCCTTCCGCGGTGTGCTCGCGGCAGGGGCGACAGCGGTCTGGCGCGGCATGATCCGGGTCGATCCCGGCGCCCAGCAGACCGACGCCTTCCAGGAGAGCCGCAACCTGCTGCTCTCGACCGAGGCCCACGCCGACGCGATCCCCGGCCTCGAGATCGAAGCCGACGACGTCCGTTGCACCCACGCGGCCGCAGTCGCCCAGATCGACCGCGACCAGCTCTTCTACCTCACCTCCCGCGGCATCGGCCCCGCCGAGGCGAAGTCGCTGATCGTCGAGGGCTTCCTCGAGTCTTTGGTCGAACGCCTGGCGAAGGGCCCGGTGCGGGACGAGATCTCGGCCGCTCTCGAGCAGCGGCTCGCCGAGATCCTCTAGGGCATTCCGCCGCGGGTCCTGTCACGGGAGAGCGGGTCCTGTCACGGGAGAAGAAAGGCGCAGACGCCGTTGGCGCATGATCCCCCCGCGCACGGGGTCCGCCAGCCTTGCGAGCGGCGGCCCCAGCACGACAAGGGGGTGGGAGAGTCAAAATGAGTGACTCATCCGCATTAAATCAATAGACTTATCCTTCGCATCCGTATAAACCCACGTTTAACTCTGAATTAACCCTGCATACTCCGGGAAATACTGAACCGCCAAGTCAGGAATTGGCTACAGAAAGCAGATAGAGCCCGAAGCAGGTGAAGGCGACCATGACCGCCAGCATCCAATACTGCGAACGCGCGGCTTGGCGAAAGTCCCCCCAGTAGGAGGTGGCGCGGTCATGGGCAAGGGTGAGCCCCGCGACATGGCCGATGACGAGCGCGGCAACCTGGATGTACCAAATCGCATTAGCACTGAACAGGCGGTAGTCGATTCCGCCAGAGGCCGTGCCGAACAGGTCGGTGCTCGCCGTACCGAGCGGGTCGGAAAGCAGGTAGGTGAACTGGGCCTGCTCCTGGAAGACAAAGAGGCTGAAGTAGTGGGCGACGAGATAGGCGAAGGCGATCGGAATCAGCGTGTGCGCAAATCCCGAGCGCAGCTTCGCCAGGGATGGAGCGCCCTTCACCGAGGCCATCCCCCGCACGCCTGCGAGATAGACGAGGCCGACCCCGGCGAAGCAGAGAAGCATGAAGATCGTGTCGGTGAGGCGAAGCGACGCGGTCAGGCTGAGGCCTGCTTCGGCGAGCCAGTCGAAGGTCCGGGCGATCGCGCCCTTGAAAGCGCCCTCCTGGGCGCCGTCGAAGCTGGTCGATGCGATCGAGGCGATGACCACGGCGAGGGAGCCGGGTACCGTCGCCCAGTGGGTGGATGCGGCCAGCGGCAGGCGGCGGCCCAGCTTGCCGGCCCTGACCGCGAACAGGCCAAGCTGGGAGAACATGCCGAAGTAGACCGAGAAGACCTCACCGGTCTGGCACCACTTCTCGACCCCGAACGTGGCCATCATCGCCAGGGTGTAGGTGCTGTAGACCAGGGCCGCCGTCGCCGCGGTGTCCGGCGAGACCCCGACGGCGACCCCACCGCTGCTGCCGTAGGCAACCTCGAGCCAGACGAATGCGAGCAGGCCAACCGCTGCCGGCCAGCGTCCTATGGCATCCGGGTAGCGAAGGTGGGCGGCCGGCTGGCCGGCGATTGCGGCGAAACCCCTGCCAGCCACCCTGCCGATCGCGCGCCACGGGTTGAACGGCCTGAAGACATCGCCGAGAACGACGCTGAGCGCGGGAATGCCGAGCCAGGCGGTGACGAAGAGGAAGGTGAGGGCGAAATTGCGGTCCGGGGCCACGGTCCCGCGGAATCCGGAATAGATCGCGACCCCGAAGAGGAAAACGCCGGCAGCCCCGCACAACGCCTGTGCGAGCCGGCCGAGCAGAACCCTGGAGAGGCCCGCGCCAAGCGGCCGCCAGCGATCGTTCTCGAAACGCGGCGTGCGCCAGGCGACCGAGAGCGCGAAGAAGGAGACGATCAGGACGATCGACGCCCCCCAGGCGAACAGCCAGGTCGGGATCGGCAGGTCTTTGCGCGACGCCAGCGCGTGCGCCAGCGGCAGCAGGATCGCCGTCATGGGTTTACGGTCAGCTGAGCGATCTGCTCCTTGCGGCCCTCCAGCTCAACCTCGAAGACGCCTTCGATCGTGGCCGGAAAGCTGAAGCTGACCGAGCCGCCGGCCTCGACATCCTCCATCAGGTCGTAGCCGTGGATGTGGATCTCGTCGCCGGTGTCAGATTCGACCTCGAATCGGACCTGCTCGCCCCGGCTGTAAGTCAGTTCCGCAACGCCGCCGACAGGCTTGCCGCCCTCGACCGTAATCGTCGTCACCGCGCCTGGCTTGCTGGAGTCGGTGTTGCTGCCGCTGTCCTTGAGGACGATGAGCAGGACGATCGCCACCACGACGATGGCGACACCGGCCACGACACGTGAGATGTTCGAGTTCATCGGAAGCTCCCCTGGCCGAGCCGCGCCGAAGGCGATCTCTGGAAATTTAGCGGAAGGCGCGATCTCCGCGCGGGTAATAACGTGGCCGGGATGCGGCCGGAGCGGGACAACATCGGGGCCCCCGACCTGCCCGCAGGCATCGCCTGGGTCGGCGACGGGCCAGATTCGATGCCAGCGCTGACCGCGTCGGGACCGGTCCTGGTCCACTTCTTCGACTACTCCCAGCTCAACGGCGTGCGCGCGCTGCCCTACGTCGCCGAGTGGGACCGGCGCTACCGCGAGGCCGGCCTGCGGACGATCGGCGTACAGGCACCGCGCTTCCCCTTCGGCGCCGATCCGGCCGGCGTCGCCGCCGGGCTGCGCGACCTCGGGGTCGAGTACCCCGTCGCCATCGACAGCACGCGCGACCTCTGGCACGCCTACGGCTGCGAGGGCTGGCCCAGCCTCTTCCTCTGGAGCACCGGCGGTGCGCTGAGTTGGTTCCACTTCGGTGAGGGCGAGTACCTGGCCACCGAGGAAGCGATCCAGGCCGAGCTGCGCGAGCTCGACGCCCTGCGCCAGCTCCCGGCCCCGATGAACCCCCTCCGCCCCAGCGACGCCCCCGGCGCCAAGGTAATTCCGCCAACCGAGGAGATCTTCCCCGGCGGCTCCTGGGAGCAGCCCTGGAAAGGCACCGAGCTCGAGGTCGAGTACGAAGCCGGAGGCGCCTATGCCACGGTCGAGGGCGAGGGCACGCTAGAGGTCACCGTCGACAGCGGAGACCCTACCCCGCTCCAAATCGAAAGCCCACGCCTATACGAGCTGACGGAGCACGATCGCCACGAGCACCACCACCTGAAGCTCGAACCGTCAGCTGGCCTCAAGGTCTGGTCGGTCAGCTTCGCCGCCGGTATTCCGTAGGGGTGGGCGGGGGCCCTCTCCGGCGGGCGGATACTCAAAGTGCCGGCCTAATCAGGTCGGCATTTGTCCGACGGAGAGGGCCCCCGTCCACCCCACCGTCAAGCCCGAGCCGCCGAGGCCTCCCGAATCTCCTTGGGCAACATGAACCGCACGTCCTCGTGCACCGTCCGCAGCTCGGAAACATCCCCCGCCCCACGCTCGCGGAACAGCTCGACCAGGCGCTCGACCAGCTCCTCGGGAGCGCTGGCCCCGGAGGTGATGCCAACCGTCTCGACACCCTCCAGCCACCCCTCCTCGACCTGGGTGTGGTTGTCGATCAGGTGCGAGTCGGCGCCGTGCTCGCGCGCGACCTCGACCAGGCGGTTTGAGTTGGAGGAGTTGGTCGAGCCGATGACGAGGACCAGCTCGCACTCGCGGGCGAGCTGCTTCACCGCGATCTGGCGGTTGGTCGTCGCGTAACAGATGTCGTCTGACTTGGAGCTGACGATCGCCGGGAACTTGGCGCGCAGGGCGGCGATGACTTCGGCGGTCTCGTCGACCGAAAGCGTCGTCTGGGTGATGAAGGCGACCTTGCTCGGGTCGGGGACCTCAAGCGCCTCCACATCGTCGGCGGTTTCGATCAAGACGATGCTCTCGGGCGCCTCGCCGGTCGTCCCTTCGACCTCCTCGTGGCCCTCGTGGCCGATCATCACGATCGTGTAGCCATCGGCGGCGAAGCGGCGGGCCTCGACGTGGACCTTGGTCACCAGGGGGCAGGTCGCGTCGATCGTGCGCAACTGGCGCGCGGCAGCGTTCTCGTGGACGGCCGGAGCGACCCCGTGAGCCGAGAAGACGACCATCTCGCCCTCCGGCACCTCGGTCTCCTGCTCGACGAAGATCGCCCCCCGTTTGGAGAGCTCCTCGACCACGTGCTTGTTATGGACGATCTCCTTGCGCACGTAGACCGGGGCGCCGTGGAGCTCGAGCGCCCGCTCGACCGCCTGCACGGCCCGGTCGACGCCCGCGCAGTAGCCGCGCGGGGCGGCGAGCAAGACCCGTTTCGGAGCCGCGGTGGCAGGGGAGGCCATTGCTGGAGAGTAGCTAGCCTTGGACCCATGCCCACGCAAGGCCGCCACCTCGACCGGCTGACCGCAATCGACGCCTCGTTCCTGACCAACGAGACCTCGGCCAGCCACATGCACATCGGCGCGATCCTCGTCTTCGAGGGGCCGCCACCCAAATACGTCGACCTGGTGGAGCACGTTCGCGGTCGCCTCGGCCAGGTGCCGCGATTCCGCCAGCGGCTCGTCGTCCCGCCGCTGGAGGCCGGGCGACCGCTGTGGGCCGACGACGTCAACTTCAACCTGACCTACCACATCCGCCACACCGCGCTGCCGGATCCCGGCGGGGACCAGCAGCTGAAGCGCCTCGCCGCCCGCGTCTTCTCGCAGCAGCTCGATCGCTCCAAGCCGCTCTGGGAGCTGTGGCTGGTGCAGGAGCTCGAGCGCGACCGCTTCGCGCTGTTCACCAAGACCCATCACGCGATGGTCGACGGGGTCTCGGGGGTCGATATCGGGACCGTGCTCTTCGACCTCGAGCCGGTCCCCGAGCCCGCCGCCGACGACGACGGCTGGGTGCCCCAACCGGAGCCGAGCACGTCCGAGCTGGTCGCCCGCGGCGCCGTCGACGCGGCCTCGGCCCCGGTGCGGCTGGTCGAGCGGGCGGTGGCGGCGGTGCGCCATCCGGAGACCGCCGCGCGCCGCCTGGGCGAGGCGCTGGAGGGAGTCGGCGAGGTCGTCGGCGCCTTCGCCGACCCGGCACCCGACGTGCCCCTCAACCAGAAGATCGGGCCGCACCGCCGGCTCACCTGGGCGAGCTCGGACCTGGCCACCTTCAAGCGGATCAAGGACTCGCTTGGCGGCACCGTCAACGATGTCGTACTCGCGGTCGTCACCGGGGCGCTGCGCGATTGGCTGCACGGGCGCGGCGTTCGCACCGAGGGCCTCGAGCTGCGTGCGCTGGTGCCGGTTTCGATCCGGTCGAGCGACGATCGCGGCAACCTGGGCAACCGGATCGCCGCGATGCGGGGGCCGCTCCCGGTCTACGTCGAGGACCCGGTGCGACGCCTGCGCGTGGTCAGCGAGGAGATGGCGGGGCTGAAGCGCTCCAAGCAGGCGCTCGGCGCCGAAGTGATCGCCCGCTTCAACGACTTCGCCCCGCCGACCCTGCTCGCGCAGGCGTCGCGGATCAACTTCTCGACCCGGCTCTTCAACCTGATCGTGACCAACGTCCCGGGACCGCAGATCCCCCTCTACGTGCTCGGCCGCGAACTGGAGGAGGTCTTCCCGGTCGCCTTCCTGCCGGAAAATCACGCGATGGCGGTGGCGATCATGAGCTACAACGGCCGCGTCGGCTTCGGCCTGCTCGCCGACTACGACTCGATGGAGGACGTCGAAGACTTCGCCGCCGGCCTGACCCGTTCCCTCTCCGAGCTCGAGGAGGCGGCGGCCTCCGCTGCTGCGGCCTGACCGTGGCCCTCATAGTCGCCCTCTTCATCGCCGTCCCGATCCTCGAGCTGTACGTGATCGTCAAGGTCGGCGGGCTGATCGGTGTCTGGCCGACCCTGGCCCTGCTGCTGGCGATGGCGTTCCTCGGGGCGACATTGCTCCGCCACCAGGGACGGGGCGCCTGGTTGCGCTTCAACCGGGCGATCGGCTCGGGGCGCTTCCCGGGCCGCGAGGTTGCCGACGGCCTGATGATCACGATCGGCGGCGTCCTCCTCCTCACCCCCGGCTTCATCACCGACGCCGTCGGGCTCCTCCTGCTGCTGCCGCCGACCCGGGCGATCGCCCGCCGTCTCCTGCGAGGCTACGCCACGCGGCGCCTGGTCGTGGTCGGTGCCGGCGGGTCCCGCCCCACCCCGGCGAGGCGCGACTACGACTTCGACGCCACCGCCGAGGAGGTTGAGGAGGACGACCCGCGGCTGTCGGGCTGAACGCCCACGCCGCGCATCGACTGAAGGATTTGCCACCGCATACGGGGGTCAATCGTTCAGTCGACACCGTGCTCGGCGTACACATTTACGCTACGGTAATCTGAGCAATCTCCCCGACTGCAGTGGGTTCGTCGGGCCGATTTCGTGGAGGCCCAGATCTCCGGACCGAGGTTCATAGTGCTACCGGTCGTCGCCATCGCGATGGTGGTGTACGGAACCGTCGCACCGGCCGCCGTCGCCGTCGCCCTGATCGTCCTCGGTGCCGGCATGTTCTTCGTCAGCATGCTGCTTCCGATCCTCACCGAGTTCGAGGTGGGCCTCGGAGGATTCAAAGTCAAACTGCGCGACCGCGACGCCGAGTTCCAGGCGACCATCGATCCCGACGCGGAGGGTCTGGCGAAAATCGCCGCCTCCCTCGCCGGAAACCCGCAGGCCGGCAAAGAGCTGCTCGAAAGCGCCCTGGTCGAGACCTACATGACGTGGCGCGATGCCAAGAAGCAGGGGGTCGCCGCTGCCGTTCGCGGCCAGATGGAAACCCTTGTTACGGCAAGGGGCGAGACCGGGCGCGAAATGAGCGAGGTCCCATGAACGAGCCCGGCCCCACATCGATCGATTGGGGATCGGTCCTGGCCAGCGCCCACCGGCGTCTCGCCATCCGCCTCGCGGTGCTGGCGGCGATCGGCGGCGTCGGGGCGATTCTCCTGCTCGGCGGCGGCGCGGCCACGCGAGCCGCGATCGAGAACGACGACCCCACACCGCCACCGCCCTACCTCACCGGACCCGACCTGACCATCCTCTCGATCGAGTCCGGCGTCATCACGGTCGAAAACGACGGCGATGCCGACGCCGGCGCGTTCGAAGTCCTCGCGCGAATAGGCGAACAACCGGTGACCGTCGAACCCTCCGGCCTGGAAGCGCTGGCCGCAGGCGGAAGCGAAGACTTCCTGTTCAAGTGCAGCGAGGAAGAACCCGTCACCCTGACGGCAGAAGTGCGAGACGCGGAGGCGGGCGAAGGGGCCGAGCCGACGGACGAAAGCTCCGAGGAAACCTCGTGCGAAGGCACCGACCTTTCCGACCTGACGATCACAATCGAAGACCACACGGCTGTCATCGTGAACACGGGCGACAGCACGACTGGTGCATTCACCATCAGCGCGACCGACTCCGAAGGCACTCCGGTGAACGTGAGCCAGTCCACGATTACCGAACTTGCCCCCGAAGCAAGCGTGCCCGTTGCGCTCGACTGCAAGGAGGGAACGTCGGTGGGGGTCACGGCGACACCGGTGGAACAGTCGACCACCAGCCCGGACGAAGGCTCGGGAACATGCGGAGAAGCCTCCGACGGCCCCGACGGTGGAGAAGGAGACGAAGACGGAGAGGGAGAGGGAGAAGGGGAAGGCGAAGGCGAAAACCTCGGTGAAGGGCTCGGCTAACTAGGCGCATGCTTGGCCCGCCCGTGGGGACGCGATCGGGACAGAATTGACCCCGATTGACCCCCTCTGACCCCGCAAACCCTGCCTAGAAGCCAAGTGCGAACTTGGCGTCCTCGGTCTTCATCACGCGGGAAACCATACGAAACACCCTGCAAATCAGCTACTTCTGATCGCTGTGGGGATCGTGGTGGGGACGGCGGGCGATCAGCGTCCAATCGAAATCGACCACGCGGCTAACTGAGCGAGTCTTCCCCACCTCAGCGACTAGCTCGTCACCGTTGTGGCGGTAGTGCAGACGGAAGATCCGACGAG
>Ga0210126_100009_pt1 | contig 15675 bp, 10 predicted proteins | sample RushMan_ThreeSqC_FD_185560 | JGI IMG/M metagenome (GOLD analysis project Ga0210126, IMG submission 185560) | Wetland microbial communities from San Francisco Bay, California, USA, that impact long-term carbon sequestration - RushMan_ThreeSqC_D2... | ecosystem: Environmental > Aquatic > Marine >... | reverse complement strand
CCTGGAACCGCTATCTCAAACAGAGCGAAACGGTCAACCCGTCGGTGGCCCTGACTATGGCCACCGCCTTCTTCACGGTCGCCGAAGGCGGCACGCAACTGGAAGAAATCGTCGCCTCCCTGGACGACGCCGCCAAGGCGCAGCGGATAGCCGCCGAAGGCCGCCCGACCGTTGGCCTGCTCACCACCCTGGCGATCTACGAATTTTTTGCAGGCAACTTCGCCGCTGCCGAAAAGGCCGGCGACGAAGCGGTGGCGAAGGCCACGGGCCAGGAAAAGAAACAGGTCGAAGAACAGGTTGCCGAATTTCGCAAGCGCGGCAAGCAGTGGGCAAAGCAGAAGAAGGAAGCCGCCAAAGCCGAAAAGGAACAGGGCAAAGAATCGCTGCAGAACCCCTTCGGCGGCCTCGGGGGGTAGCGCCAAACGGCTGTCGAGTTGCGCCGAAGGCCGCTTAAAGGCGCAACCAACGCGCGCCACGGCCAGATCCCATTGGTGCAATCAATCCCGCGTCGCGAAGGTCGCCGAGGACCAAGCGTATGGTCGCTGGGCTGATACCCGGGAGGGCTCGCTCCAGGTCGCGCCGACGGAACTCCTCGGGCGCTTGCTGCAGGATGTAGTCGCGGGTCCTCGCCTGCTTGTTGCCGGTTTGCCTCCTTGTCCCATCAACCCGCTGTTCGAAGTCGTCATAGGCGCCAGCGAGTATGCGGCAGAGATAGCCGACCCAGGGCCAGATGTCGTGCTCCGCCTCGTGCCACTTTCGCTGCGACTCGTAGAGACTTGCGTAGTAGCTGTTCTTCGCCTCGAATACCCGCTGCTCGATGCTGACGTAGCGCGCTACCGCATAGCCATGCGCCAACAGCTCATGTGTCGTAAGCAGGCGAGCCAGCCTGCCGTTGCCGTCGGCCACCGGGTGGATGGCGAGGAGGTCGAGCGCCAAAGCGCCGGTCAGGACGAGGGGGTGAGCCTGTGCCTCGTGCTTCGCCTCCTCGTAGCGGAGCAGCAGCTCCTTGAGCAGGAATTCCGTTTCCTCGGGAGGAGGAGGCGTAAAGAGGACCGTCTTACGCTGCCCTTCATAGGAGACGATCAGGTTCTCGTCGGTCTTCAGCCGGCCGCCGTTGCCGTCGGTGTGGGCAAAGAGAAGGCGGTGCAGATGCATAACGAAGGGCACCGTCAGCGGCTCATACTCGTGGAGGCGCATGAGCGCGTCTGTGGCGTCTCTGTAGCCCGCGAACTCCCGCTCGCTGCGGTTGCGGTAGCGCCGCCCGCCCCCGGCGATCCTCTCGGCCCGTCCGCTGGCGACCACGATGCCCTCGATCGCGTTGGAAGCGGTGATCGAGGCGATCCTGGCGTGCTCTGCGAGGTAGGCGAGCAGTTCGGGCAGCTGGTCCTCGAAGCTTCCCTCCCGACCCCTCCCGCGATCGATTCGGGCAAGCAACGCACCAATCTCACGCGGCTGGCCGGCAAAGGTCCTGTCTAGGTCGATGAAGCTCTGCATTCCACTAATTCTTCCATAAACGTGCTAACTTGGGGCTAACTTAGCGCGTTTACGGGCGAATTAGTACGTTTGGCGGCTACCCGACCGCCCTGCATGACCCGGGCTGATCGATGGGCCGCGAAGGACTCGAACCTTCAACCTTGAGCTTAAGAGGCTCCTGCTCTAACCAGTTGAGCTAGCGGCCCGGGCGGGCAATTATAGGAAGCTCTGCCGGGTTAGCGGAACGTGCATCCCTTGTCGAGCGTGCCGTCGACGATCGTGGCGTCGGCGAAGACGAGGCGGCCGTGGGTGCGGAGGACGTTGTCGCTGCAGCGGGCCGAGATGTAGCTGCGCTTGATCCCGCGGAAACGGTAGCGGCGGCCGACCTTGGCGTCGATGTGGGTGAGGGCGCCGCGGCCGGCGGCGATCGGGGGTACGTCGATGGTGACGCGGTAGCGGAATTCGCCCCTCCGCTGTTCGATCGGGACGGTGATGACGAAGGTCTGGATCGCCGGCACGGTGGTGCGGGCGTGGAGGATCGCGGTCGGGTGGCCTTGCTGACGGGGCCCGTTGAAGATCGTCAGCGGGGAACTCGCTTCCAGCGGCGCCCCTGCCGCCCGGGCGATCAAGGCGCCGACTCGCCCCCTGCCGACGATCGCATTTCGGCATCGTGCCCGCGCTTCGGCCGGCGTCGCTTCGACCAGCAGGGAGGGGTCGCAGGCCGGCAGCCCGGCGATGCCGAGCCGCCCGTCGCGGTCGAAGTCGAGCACGATTCGTTGCACCGCCAGCGGGATGCCCCGGTCGATCGCCCGCAGGTCGGCGCGACCCCGGAAGTCGATCGGAACGAAGGCGCGCCGCGGCAGGGTTCGCGGCGTGAAGCCGCCGTCTGCCGTAAGCACGAGGTTGTCGAACCTGAGCAGCGCCGCGCTCGCGCCCGCAGCGAAGAGCAGAGCCCCGACGGCGATCCCGATTGGCAGCAGTCTCCTCAATTCCCTCCCGAAACCAGGCTAGCGAGTCAAAGTAGCTGCGCAAGACGAACCATTTCTTAACAGAGTCTTCCGCGTCTTTCCCCCCGCTCCGTCGGCGGGACCGCCAAACTACAGGCGTGCCCACGTGGAGGAGCAGGGGGCGAAGCGACGGCGCGCGCGGAGATCGCGAGGGCAAACGACGCCCGCCGGTCTCGCTGCGGCACCCCCGCCGCGCTCTCGGAGTCGCGCTGATCTTGATCGCGGCGCTCTCGGCGTTCGGCTTCAGCCTCGAGCAGAGGCTCAGCCCCAGCTCGCTGGACATCCCCGGAACCGGGACCGAACGCGCCAACAAGCTCCTGCGCCAGTACTTCGGCGACACCGCGATCTTCGTCGTCCTCCTGCAGGGCCAGCCCGACGCGATCGACCAGCAGGGCCCGGAGCTGATCCGTTCCCTGCGCCGCGACCCGAAGGTGACGACGGTGTCGCCGTGGGATCGCGGCTCGGTCGGCACGCTGCGCCCCTCGCCGCGCGAGGCGCTGATCATCGCCGACTTCCACGTCGACGCACACGAGGCGGTGAGCGACAAGGTGCCGCTAGTCGAGCGCACGATCGAGGAAGAGATCCACCCGCCGGTGACGGCGACCCAGACCGGCGCGGCAACCCTCACCCGGACGATCCAGGACGACTCGATCTCTGCCAGCGAGCGCGGCGAGCTGATCGCGATGCCGATCCTCCTGATCGTCCTCCTGATCGTCTTCCGCTCCCCGGTGGCGGCGGCGATCCCGCTTGCCTTCGGTGCGGTCGCCGTGCTCACCTCCCGCGGCCTGCTCTCGCTGCTGACCAGCTTTTTCGGGATCGAAGCCCTGGCGCTGGTCGTCTGCTCGATGATGGGTCTCGCCCTCGGCGTCGACTATGCGCTCCTCCTGGTCTCGCGCTTCCGCGAGGAGCTTGCCGAGGGCGCCGATCCGCTCACGGCCGCATGGACCACGCGGCGGACCGCGGGCCGGACGACGATCTTCGCCGGCAGCACCCTAATCCTCTCGATGGTCGTCGCCCTGTTCGTCGTGCCCGGCGCGCTGCTCGCCTCGCTGGCGGCGGCGCTGGCGCTGGTCGTTCTGCTCACGGTCCTGGTCGCGACCCTGGTGGGGCCGCCGATCCTGGTCATGCTCGGGCCCAACATCGACCGCTGGCGGGTCGGCCCTGCGCCCAACGGCGAACGCTCGCGGCTGATGAAGGTCGTCGGCGCCGCCTTGAGCCGCCCGGTCCCGGTTGCGATCGCGATCGGCGCCGTCGTCCTCATCCTCGCCGGGCCGGCGCTGGCACTGAAGACCGGTCCCTTCACGATCGAGGAACTGCCCCACGATTCGACCGCCCGGCTCGACGCCGAACGGATTCGGGACACCGTCGGCTCTGGCTTCGAAGCCCCGTTTGTGGTGATCGCGGCCGCCAGGGAGGGGACGATCACCGAACCCACCCGGCTCTCGGCCCTGACCCGCTGGCAGCGCCGGGTCGCGGCGATCCCGGGCGTGCAGAGCGTGATCGGCCCCGGGCAGGTCGCGCGTGCGGTGGAACCGCTGCGCAGAAGGGGAGCGGTCCTGCTCTCGTCGGATAGGAAAAGCGGGCCGCTGGCGAACCTCGACCGGCTCGGGCGCAACCTCGGGCGAGCGGCGGACGGCATCGCCGCCCTGCGCAACGGGCTCTCGCGGGCGACCTATGGCGCCGAGCTGCTCGCCCAGGGCTCGAGCCAGGCGGAAGCTGGCGCGCAGGCGCTGGCGGAAGGGCTCGGCGAAGCCAGTTCGGGCGGGCAGGAAGCCGTCGACGCGATCGGCAGGTTCGCCGACGGGTCCCGAAAACTGGTCGAAGCCCAGGAAGAAGCGGCGATCGGCAGCCTCCAGCTCAAGAACTCCATCCACGACTTGATCCCCACCCTGAACGTGAATGTCCTCCCCGACTCACGCAGGCTGAAGCGGTCGCTTGACAAGGACTCGGACAGCACCGTGCCCCAGCTCCAGGGCTCGGCGCAGACGGCCGACCAGCAGGCGCAGTCGGTGGTCCAGCTGCTCGAAGGGATGACGACCGGCCAAGCCGACCCCAACTACGGGCCGGCGCTCGAAGCGGCCAAGCAGGCCTCGGCGGCGGCCGGGGTACTGCCGCCGGAACTCGCTGCCCTGCAGTCTCGCCTCACCCAAGACTATGAAGACGCCAAGCTGATCAACTACTACCTCGACAGCACGCTGGGGACGCTGCGGAAGATCAGCGCCGGGTCGAAACGGCTATCGGATGGGCTGTTTCAAATCGCACGGGGCGGCGACAAGCTCGCCGACAACGCGGAAGTACTCGACCGGGAAGCACAGCTGCTCGTTGCCGGCCTCGACGAAGCGAGCGCCGCCTCGGCCGCGCTGGCCGGCGGCCTGGCCGAACTTGCCGGCGGCACCGCCGAGTTCGAACGGCGGCTGGCGGAAATCTACAGCCGCTCGCGCCCGCTGCAGTCGGGCCTGCGCCGGGCCACGGTTCGCGTCGTCTCGCAGACGGCGAACCTCAACCGGCAGGTGGACCGGGTGCGGCGCACCACGCCGGGGATCTTCGACTCGGGCTATTTCGTCCTTTCCGTGCTCGACGGCACCCGCGGCCGCCAGCGGGAAACCGCTTCGCAGGCCATCGACCTGGGCGACGGCCAGGCGGCGCGCTACCTGATCACCAGCGAATACGGCTTCAACTCGCCCGGCTCGATCGACCTCAACAAGCGCCTGGTCAAGGAAGCGGCGGCGCTCGGCGAGGAGGCCAACGTCGAGGCCGGCGTCGCCGGCACCACGGCGACCCTCAACACCTACAGCCGCGTGTCTAGGGACCGGATGCCGATCGTGATCGCGGCGATCACGATCGCCACCTTCCTCGTCCTCGTCCTCGTCCTGCGGGCGCTGCCGCTGGCGGCGATCGCGGTCGGGCTCAACCTGCTCACCGTCGCCGTTGCCTTCGGCATCCTCACCCTGCTCACCAACGTGCCCCCGGACTGGCCGCTGGGCGGGCGCACCTACGTCAACGCGGTCGGCGCGACGATGATCTTCGGCGTCGTCTTCGGGCTCTCGATCGACTACGCCGTCTTCCTCCTGGTGCGGATGCGCGAGCACTACGACGAGCACGGCGACCACGCGGCGGCGATCAACTTCGGCCTCGAGAAGACCGCCCGGGTGATCACCGGCGCTGCGGTGATCATGATGGCCGTCTTCATCGCCTTCGCCGGGGCGCCGGTGCAGACGGTCAGCCAGCTCGGGATCGGGCTGACCGTCGCGGTGCTGCTCGACGCCACCGTCGTTCGCATCGTCCTGCTGCCGGCGCTGATGCTGTTGATCGGCGAGCGCGTCTGGTGGCTGCCGCGCCCGCTGGAGCGGGCGCTGCCACGCCTCAACGTCTGATCGGCCCTCGGCCTACCGCTTCCTTTACGGCTTCTGCTTGCACTTCTGGGTCACGTTCGGGGTCAGCGCTTCGCCGTCGCGGAAGATGAATTCGCCGCGCGTCTTCATCTTCTTGTTGCGGCAGGTCGAGCTGACGTAACTGCGCTTCTTGCCCTTGTACTTGAAGGTCTTGAAGATCTTCACACCGAAGCCGGTGAGCGCGCCCTGGCCGCCGGCGATCAGCGGGATTTCGACGTCGAGCCGCGCTCCGTAGGGGCCCTTGTTGTAGTTCTTGACCACGCCGACCAGGACCAGGGTGGTCTGGATCGGGGTGGCGCTGTAGTTGTGCAGGAGGATGACCGGCTTGCCGCCCTTGGGGATGCCGTTGAAGGCCGTGATACCGGTGATCACCGGGAACACCTTTTCGCCGACGAGGAGGTCGGCCGACCCCTGGCCGTTGCCGATCTTCGCCCGCTTGCATTCTTCGAGGGCCTTGTCGGTCGAGGTGTTCTGGATCAGGGCCGGGTTGCAGGTCGGGTAGCCCTTGCTGAAGATCTTCAGTCCTTTGGGGAAGTCGACGACCGCTCTCACCGCGGGCACCGGAACCCCGTTGGCGGCGGTTACGCTGGTCGTCGCGGTCCGCACCTTCAGCGTGATCGGTTCAGCCCTCTTCTTCGAGAGCTTCTGCGGCGAATACGTGACCGCGATGCTCTGGGTGTTCCCGTCGGCACCGACGAGTACCGGGGACTGGACAGCGGCGGCTACGCCGGCGACCGTGACGGCTACGCCAGCCGCCATGGCGACGGCAAGAGTCAAACGTTTGCGCATCGGCTTCGCTCCTATCTAGGTTTTGGCCATGCGCCTCCCAATTACCTAAACCCGCCGCACCCCCAGAGTAGCGCGTTGAATTCCAGTTAAGTACACGCCCGCCCCGTGCGTGACAGCGGGTCGCTTGGATACGATTCTGGCGCCGTTCCGCCGGATCGGAGGCCGGGGAACCGCACGCGACGAATCCGTGGCTGCCAAACCCTCAGGCGAGGACATAATTCCGGCGCAAAGTCGGGGAGTTACCCCTGCCCGAATCGCGGTGATCGCGGTGCTGGCGGCGGCGGTGATCGCGCTTGGCGTCGTCATCTTCGGCGGCAACGGCGACCATCGCTACAACCTGCTCTTCCAGAACGCCAGCCAGCTCGTGCCCGACAACCAGGTCCTGATCGGCGGCCAGCCGGTCGGCTCGGTCGAAAGCATCGACCTCACCGACGACAACCTCGCCAAGGTCGAGGTCAGCGTCGAACAGGAGCTGCACGAGGGCAGCACGGCGATCATCCGCGCAACGTCCCTCTCCGGCGTCGCCAACCACTACGTCTCGATCAGCCCCGGGCCCAACAGCAACCCGGCGCTCTCCGCAGGCGCCACCCTGGGCCTTGCCTCGACCACGACCCCGGTCGACATCGACCAGTTCTTCAACACCTTCCCAAAGCCGGTGCGCCGTGCCCTCGGGCAGTTCATCCGCGGCAACGCCGCCTGGTACGCCGGTCGCGGCAAGGACGGCAACCGGGCCACCAAGTACTTCGGCGTCGGCCTCAACCGCGCCGGTGCCCTGTTCCAGGAACTGACCGCCGACGAACGGCTCTTCTCGCGTTTCCTGGTCAGCTCGAGCAGGCTCAGCACGGCCGTCTCCGAACGCGGCGAGGAGCTCTCCAGCGCGATCGCCAACGCGAGCACGGCCTTTGGCGCGATCGCCGAGGAGAACGAAGCGCTCGGCCGCAGCCTGGCGCTGCTGCCGCCCACATTCCGCCAGGCGAACACGACCTTCGTCAACCTGCGAGCGGCGCTCGACGACCTCGAACCGCTGATCGACGAGTCGAAGACGGCGACCAAGGGCCTCGCCCCGTTCCTGCGCGAACTCCACCCGGTGCTCTCGAAGGCGGTGCCGGTCTTCAAGAACCTGCGCCTCACCGTCGCCCGCAACGGCTTCGCCAACGACGCCGGCGAACTGCTCGCCTCGCTGCCGACTGTGCAGCAGCGGGCTTCGCGTACCTTCCCCCATGCCGAAGACGCGATCGTCGCCTTCCAGCCCAATCTCAACTTCTTCCGCGCCTACGCCCCTGACCTGCTCAATGGCTTCGCCAAGCTTGGCCAGGTCACGGCGCCGTATGACGGCAATAGCCACTACGCCCGCGCCAGCCTCTCCGGTCTCAACATCTTCAAGTACATCGGCAGCGGGGCCAACCTGGAACCGATCTCACCGAGCGAACAGTACGAAGTATTCGGCTCCTCGGCCGGGGTCAAGCGCCGCTGCCCCGGCGGCGCCAGCCAGCCAGCCGCCGACGGCTCCAGCCCCTTCGTCGAACCGCCCTTCACCGGTTCGGGCATAACAACCTCCGACTGCAATCCCGCCGACGCACCGCCCGGGCCATGAGAAGGATCGTCGCCATAGGAGCACTCGTCGCGGCGGTCGTCGCCGTCGTCCTGTTGGCCTCCGGCAGCGGCAGCGGCAACGGCGACTACGTCGTCCGGGCGATCTTCGACAACGGCGGTTTCATGGTCAAGGGCGAGCAGGTGCGTGTCGCCGGCGCCAACGTCGGTGAGATCGAATCCGTCGACGTGACCATGCCGGGCGAGGTCGACAGCTACGAAAACGGCGAGCCCCGGGCGATCGCCGGCAAGGCCGTGATCGCGATGAGGATCGAAGACCCCGGCTTCCAGGACTTCCGCAGCGACGCCAGCTGCCTGATCCGGCCCCAGTCGCTGATCGGCGAGAAGTTCGTCGATTGCCGGCCCACGGTGCCCAGGGCCCCGGGCTCGCAGCCCGCGCCCCCGCTCGAGCAGGTGCCCTCCGGTGAGCCCGGGGCGGGCCAGTACCTGTTGCCGCTGGAGAACAACAGCACCAGCGTCGACCCCGACCTGATCAACGACATCAACCGGCTTCCCTACGCCCAGGGCTTCCGCCTCATCCTCAACGAACTCGGCGCTGGCCTGGCGGCACGCGGCCCCGACATCGAGGCGGCGGTGAAGCGCGCCAACCCGGTCCTGCGCGATGCCGACCGCCTGATCGGCATCCTCAACCAGCAGCGCGACCGCTTGACCAAGCTCGCCGCCGACTCCGAACAGATCCTCGTCCCGCTCTCGCGCCAGCGCTCGCACGTCGCCGGCTTCTTCGCCAACTCCGGCGCCGCCGCTGAAGCCAGCGCCGAACGGGGGGCCGACCTCGAAGCATCGCTGCGCAAGTTCCCCGCCTTCCTGCGTGAGTTCCGCCAGACGATGAGCAGCCTCAAGGGCTTCTCCGACGCCGCCACCCCGGTCTTCGAAGACCTCGGCGTGGCGGCGCCGTCGTTCACCGAAGCTACCCGTGAGCTCGCCCCCTTCTCGGCCGCCTCGACCGTGTCCTTGAAGTCGCTCGGCGCGACCGGCGAGATCGCCGGCCCGACCCTGGCCGAAGCCGACCCGATCGTGAAGAAGACGCGCGACCTTGCCCGCTCCGGGGCCAACCCGACGACGAAGCTGGCCGAATTCTTCGAAACCACCGAGGAAACCGGGGGTTGGAACTCGCTCGTCGACCTCATCTACAACACCGCAGCCTCGTCGAATGGCTTCGACGAGTACGGGCACTTCACCCGCATCCTGACGACGCTTACCAACTGCCTGGACTACGAACAGGAATCAAGCGGTTGCTCGGCCAAGTTCACCGGTGGGAATGCAGGCGAAGCGTCGGCCACCAGCTCCGCCCTCCGCAACCTCTTCGAAGAAGAGCTTGCCCGGCCCGGCGGCGGGACGCTTGCTCGGCCAGGCGCGCCGGCGACGAGCCTCACGCCGGCCACGCCGGCCGCCCCTGACGCCAACCTCGGCGGTGGACGCGCTCTCGGTGCCGGCAAGGCACTGACCGCCCCGCGTCGCCGCGCCCTCCTCGAGTACCTCCTCAGCGAATGAGAAACCGCAGCGGCATACAGGGAGTTGCGAGCAGCCCGGTGATCGTCGGCGCGGTCACCGTGCTGGTCGTGATCGTCGCCGTCTTCCTCGCCTACAACGCCAACAACGGCCTCCCCTTCGTCACTACCTACAACCTCACCGCCCGCGTGCCCGACGCCAACGCCCTGGTCAAGGGCAACGAGGTGCGGATCGGCGGCGCCCGCGTCGGCGTGGTCAAGGAGGTGGTCCCGGTGCAGACCGGCGACGGCGGCGTCGCCGCCGAGCTCAGCCTCAGCCTCGACAAGAGCGCGCAGCCGCTGCCGGCCAACTCGACGATGATCATCCGGCCCAAATCGCCGCTCGGCCTCAAGTACCTGCAGATCGTCCCCGGCGACTCCGCCGAGGGCCTCGACGCCGGCGAAACGATCCCGCTCTCGGCCGCCCGCCCCGAACCGGTCGACATCGACCAGTTCTTCGACATGTTCGACGCCAAGACCCGGACCGCGATCCAGCGCAACCTGGCCGGCTACGGCAACGCCTTCGCCGGCCGCGGCCCGCAGCTCAACGGCTTCTTTGCCGTCCTGCGCCGGGCGCTCGAAAGCGGCCAGCCGGCATTGGCCAACCTGGTCTCGCCCAGCACCGATTTCGGCGGCTTCTGGCGCGCGCTCGAGGATCTCTCCGCAACCGTGGCGCCGGTGGCCGCGCAGCAGGCGAGCATGTTCGTCGCCCTCGACGTCACCTTCGCCGCCTTCGCCCGCGTCTCCCGCCCGTACATCCAGGAAACGATCTCCAAGGGCCCGGAGACGCTCGACGCGGCCACCGCCGACCTGCCCGCCCTGCGTCCCTTCCTCCGCGATTCCGAACGCTTCTTCGTCGCGCTGAAGCCGGGGGCGAGGGCGCTCGCCGAAACCTCGCCGACGATCGCCGCCGCCTTGAAGGCCGGCACCCCGGCGCTCAACGCCTCGCCAGCGCTGTACGCCCAGCTGCCGCCGACGGCCGACGCCCTGGTCGCCTTCCAGAACTCGGATGGCGTCTTCAACGGCCTCGACCTGCTGATCGACACCAACGACCTGCTCGGCCCGGCGATCAGGTTCATCGGCCCGGCGCAGTCGACCTGCAACTACCTGACGATCGCCTTCCGTAACCTGGCCAGCACGTCGAGTGAGGGCAACGGGCTCGGCAACTGGTTCAACGCAATCACCTTTCAGCCTGCGGAAGGGTTTAACTCCGAGGGCGGGCCTGCGTCGGCGCCCGCCAACGGGCCGGAGCGCTTCAACCACCTCCACTCGAATCCCTACCCGAACACTGCTTCCCCGCACCAGCCCAGGGAGTGCGAGGCCGGAAACGAGCGCTACGAAGTGGGGGTAACGAGGATCGGCAACACGCCGCGCAACGACGGCATCAAGACCTCGGGCCAGTCGAAGAGACAGCTGGGTGAAGGCTGATGGGACGCCTGCCAGAGCGCGACACCAGGGCGGGGGCGACCGACAGTCGCTTCAAGTGGCGTCCCAGCAACGCCCTGATCGCGGTCATCTTCCTCGTCATCTTCACCTTCGGCCCCTACCTCGCCTTCACCGGCCACGTTCCCTTCACCAGCTACGGCTACGAACTGAACGCGACCTTCTCCAACGGCGTCAACATCGCCACCAACTCGCCGGTGCGGATCGCCGGCGTTGACGTCGGCCGCGTGATCGGGGTCGAGAGGGATGGCGATGCGACCAAGGTCAGGTTCACGGTCGAAGGAAAAGGACGCCCGGTCCACGACGACGCCTTCGCCGCGATCCGGCCGCGGATCTTCCTCGAGGGCAACTTCTTCGTCGACCTCGCCCCCGGCAGCCCCAGCGCACCGGAGCTGGCCAGCGGCGAGACGATCGGCGTCAGCCACACCTCCACCTGGGTCCAGATCGACGAGGTGCTGACGGCCCTGCAGGCCCCGGTCCGCGCCGACCTCAGCCGCCTGCTCGAGAGCTACGGCACGGCCCTCACCCATGAGCCGACGGCGGCCGAAGACGCGACCCAGGCAGCGGAGGTGAGAGGCAAGACCGGCGCCGAGGCGCTCAACGGCGTCCTCCGCTACGGCGGCGACGCCGGTCGCTACAGCGCCGAGGTGACCAACGCCCTGCTCGGCACCGGTCCGCGCGACCTCTCCCGCCTCGTCGCCGGCGCCGGCCGCACCTTCGGCGCCCTCGCCCGCAACGAGGAGGACCTCAAGGGCCTGATCGTCAACTTCGACGTCTTCACCGGCGCCCTCGCCGCCCAGTCGTCCAACCTCACCGCCACCGTCCGCAACCTGGCACCCTTCCTCGACGAGTTCCACGGCTCGCTGGTCAGCCTCAACCGCACCCTGCCGCCGCTGCGCGCCTGGGCGATCGAGCTGACCCCGTCGATCGCCGAACTGCCCGACTGGATCGCCGCCGGCAAGCCCTGGATCAAGCAGGCGCGCCCGCTGCTCTCCGGCAAGGAGGGCGGCGGCATCGCCAAGCTCCTGCGCGAAGCGACCCCCGGCTTCGCCGGCGCGGCCCAGGCGGGCAAGGCGATCGCCCTGCCGCAGCTCAACCGGATCAGCCTCTGCGCCACCATGGTTCTCTCCCCGACCTTCGACCAGACGATCGAAGACCAGTTCAGCACCGGTGGCCCCAACTACCGCGAGTTCCTCTACACGCTGACCAACTTCGCCGGCTGGGGACAGAACTTCGACGGCAACGGCCCATTCCTCAGGGTGCAACCGGGCGGCGGCGATCTCTTGGTCGAACAAGAGAACAAGCTGGGCAACCTATCCACGGAGCAGCAGGATTTCGCCCACACTTCCGCGCCGGTCCTCGGCACCCAGCCGCAGCTCGGCGGACGGCCGCCGAAGAAGTCCGAAGTTCGCTGCGACAGCAACCCCGTTCCCGATGTCAACGGCCCGCTTGGCCAGGTCGGCAACCCCAGCCCCGCGGTGGTCAGCCCATGAGCCGCTGGTCGCGCTTCCGCGCCTCGCTCTCGCGCCAGTCCCGCGGTCGCCGCAAGGACACGATCGCGATCGCCGTGCTGGTCGCGATCGGCGTCGTGATGACGCTCTGGATCTTCACCCAGCAGAAAGCCTCGCTGCCCTCCTGGGTTCCCTTCGTCGGCGAAGAGTTCGTCCAGGTCACGGGGGAGTTCACCACCGCCCAGGCGGTCACCCCCGGCCAGGGCCAGGCGGTCGACATCGCCGGCATCCAGGTCGGCAAGGTCACCTCGGTCGACCTCGAAGACGGCCACGCCGTCGTCGGCATGGACATCGAGCCCAAGTACCTCGAACTGATCCACCCCGACGCCACCCTGCTGCTGAGGCCCAAAACCAACCTCAACGACATGGTCGTCGAGGTCGACCCCGGGCAGGCGAGCGGCTACATCGAAGCCGGCCATAACTTCCCGCTCTCGCGCACCGAACCGAACGTCAACCTCGACGCCTTCCTCGCCGTCCTCGACGCCGACACCCGCCAGTACATCCAGCTGCTCGTCGCCGGCGGCGCCCAGGGGATCGGCGGTCGCGGCCGCCAGCTGTCCGGCGCCTTCCGCCGCTTGCAGCCCTTCGTCCATTACACCGCCGACCTCAACCGCGCAGTTGCCAGGCGGCGCGTCGCTATCGCCCGGGCGATCCACGGCTTCAGCCTGCTGACGACCGAACTCGGCCGCCACGACAAGGAGCTCGAACGCTTCGTCAGCTCCTCCAAGGATGCGCTCGGCAACTTCGCCAACCAGCAGAGCTCGATCCAGGAAACGCTCGAACTGCTGCCGAGCACGCTGAGCACGGCCGAGGCCACCTTCGCCAGCACCAACCGGTTCGCCAAGGTCGCCGAACCGGCTCTCGTCGACCTGATCCCCCAGGCCCAGGCCCTGGGTCCCGCACTGAGGGCGAACGCGCGCTTCTTCACCCAGACGACAGCGCCGATCCGCAACCAGATCCGTCCCTTCACCCGTGAAATCCGCCCGGTGCTGACCCACGCCAAGCAGGGCTCTGCCGATCTCGACAAGTCCGTGCGCGGCTTCGGCAACTCGCTCGGGGCCTTCAACAGCTTCCTCAACGAGCTCGCCTACAAGCCGAAGGGCTCGAAGCAGAGCTTCCTCTTCTACCTGCCCTGGCTCTACCACAACACCAACGCGACCTTCAACCTCGAGGATCCGGCCGGCCCGATTGGTCGAAGCCTGATCTTGATCTCCTGCAACGGCACCGAACTCGCCGAAGGTGCAGCGGCAGCCAAATCGTATATCCAGACGGTACTGCGGGGATCGAATATCCCACGCAAGATCGAACTCCCCGAGATACCACCCGACCCTTCATTCCCGATCGGTGGCTGCGGCCCCAACTCCGAAGAATGAGCAAGCGCGCCCCCAGCACAACCCAGCTCCTCGTCATCGCCGGCTTTGCCCTGTCCTGCTTCGGCATCCTGCTCTTCCTCTGGATCACCTTCGGCGGGCCGACGCCGTTCAAGGCCAAGCCCTACGAGATCCACATCCCCTTCAAAGAGGCGACCCAGCTCGCCCAGCAGTCCGACGTGCGCATCTCCGGCGTCTCGGTCGGCAAGGTCCAAAACATCGCCCTCGGGCCCGGCGGCAAGGACTCGCTGGCGACGGTCGACATCGAAGACAAGTACGGTCCGATTCCGCGTGACACGCGGGCGATCCTGCGCACGAAGACGCTGCTCGCCGAGACCTACATCGAACTAACCCCGGGCGATCGCCACGGCCCGCCGCTGCCCGACGGCGGCACCCTGCGCCCGGGGCAGGTGGCGGAATCGGTCCAGCTCGACGAGATCTTCCGCACCTTCGATCCCCAGACCCGGGCCGCCTTCCAGACCTGGCAGCAGGAAGCCTCGGCCGTGATCGCCGGCCGCGGGCAGGACCTCTCCTACGCCTTCGGCCAGCTCGAACCGACCTTCACCCAGATCGACCGGATCTTCCGCATCCTCGACAGCCAGAAGCTCGCCGTCAACCGCCTCTTCCGCAATGGCGCCACCTCGCTGCAGGCCCTGCGCGGACGCCAGGGCGAGCTGAGCGGCCTGATCCGCAACTCGAACGCCGTCTTCACCACGACGGCGGCCCGCGACCGCGACATCGAAGCCCTCTTCCGCGCCTTCCCGACCTTCCAGGACGAGTCGCGGCTGACCCTGGACCGGTTCAAAACCTTCGCCATCGACGCCGACCCGGTGATGCGCCAGCTCGTCCCGGTCGCCGAAGAGCTCTCGCCGACCCTGGTCGCGCTCTCGAAGCTGGCGCCCCAGGCGAAGGGCTTCTTCGAAGGCCTCGAGCCGGTGATCGAGCGGGCGCCGAGCGGCTTCGCCGGGGCACGCAAGCTCTTCCGCGACCAGTTCCCACCGCTGTTGCGGGCGATCGATCCGTTCGCCCGCAACCTCAACCCGATCATCACCGGGCTCGGGAACTACCGTCATGAGCTGACCGGGACCTTGGGCAATGTCGCCGCGATGTCCAACGCCACACTCCCAACCAATGCGGCAGGCAAGCAGGTCCATTACCTCCGGGCGCTGGGCCCATTCAGTCCGGAGTCGCTGGCCACATTCTCCAGCCGCACTACGACGAACCGCACGGGTGCCTACCCCCAGCCACTTGCGATGAAGAGCCTTGCCTCGGGCCTCCTGAGCTTCGACACCCGCGGTTGCACCTCGGGCGTAACGGCCACGCTCGATCCCGAAACCCCGACCAACCCCGCCTTCAAGGCGCGGACCGAAAAGCCGAGCAAATCCGCCGAAGACAATGAACGATTCTCCAAGACCTTCTTCGAAAACCTGAAGAAATACGCCTACGCGGGCGAGTCGGACTCAGCGGCCGTCCCGGCGCCAGGCTGCACCCAGCAGGGCCCCTTCGACCCGATCGGCAAACCCGGCGCGGCGACGACCTACCAGCACGTCTACGAACAGAGCGAATAGAGGCTTGTGGCGCGGCGGGTCCTG
>Ga0210126_100008_pt1 | contig 16231 bp, 17 predicted proteins | sample RushMan_ThreeSqC_FD_185560 | JGI IMG/M metagenome (GOLD analysis project Ga0210126, IMG submission 185560) | Wetland microbial communities from San Francisco Bay, California, USA, that impact long-term carbon sequestration - RushMan_ThreeSqC_D2... | ecosystem: Environmental > Aquatic > Marine >... | reverse complement strand
GGGGCTCTCCGCCGCGTGGGCGGGACACGTCGCGCTCGCCCCCCGCCCGCCCCGCGCCGCGAGCCAGAAGAGCGCCCCGAAGACGGCCAGGCCGAAGACGTTGAGCGCCAGCTTGTAGTCGACCTCGACCGAGCCGAAGATGTCGTTGCGGCTCGGGCGCGTGGTCGGGATCAGGCCGGCAGCGCTGAAAGGCCGGCCTCAGCCGAGGCCAAGGCGCCGGGACCGCTCCAGCGCACGGGCCACGATCTCCTCGCTGCCGGCAACGGCACCAGCCCGCATCAGCACCCTTCCCGCAACCACCGTGGTGTCGACGATCGAGCCGCTGGCCGAGTAGACCAGGTCGGAATAGAGGTCCCCCAGGCTCAGCTCCGGCGAGCCCGCCCGCAGCAGAAGGAAGTCCGCCGGTCCCCCGATCCGAAGCCCGCCCCCCACATCGGCGGTGAGCAGGGGAGCGAAGGCGCCGGTGGCGATGCCCCATGCCTCCCCGGCGGGGAGGACGGTTGCGTCGGCGGCGGCGTGCCGTTGCGTCAGGGCGAAGACCTTGAGGTCGCTGAGCAGGTCGAGCGAGTCGTTGGAGCCCGGCCCGTCGGTGCCGAGGCCGACCCTGACTCCCGCCTTGCGCGCCGCCGGATAGGGAAAGACCCCGCCCACGGCGAGCTTCATGTTGGCGACCGGGTTGGCGACGACGGTGCAGCCGCGTGCCGCGATCAACTCCAGCTCCTCGCGGTCGAGCCAGACGCCGTGGGCGAGGACGGTGCGCTCGCCCAGCACCCCCAGGCGGTCGAGGTAGGTGGCGGGGCGGGCCCCGTGCTGCTCGATGCAGTCGCTCACCTCCTGCTCGGTCTCGGAGAGGTGTATGTGCACGGCGACCTCGCGCTCCGAGGCCAGCTCGGCGACCCAGCGCAGCAACCCTTCGCTGGCCGTGTAGATCGAGTGCGGGGCGAGCGAGGACCCGACCCGCGGGCCATGCGCGGCCAGCTCGTCGAGGCTGGCCCGGGCCATCTCGCGAGCCTCCGCGCTGCTCCCGTCGACGTCGAAGAGCGGCTGGCCGATCGTCGCCCGCAGGCCCGAGTCCTCGACCGCGCGGGCGGTTGCGCCCGGGTGCCAGTACATGTCCCAGAAGCGGGACGTCCCGTTGCGGATCATCTCCAGGCAGGCGAGGCGCGCACCCCAGTAGACGTCCTCAGGCTCGAGCTTTGCCTCGACCGGCCAGACCGCCTCGCGCAGCCACCGCATCAGCGGCAGGTCGCCCCCGTACCCGCGGAACAGCGTCATCGCCGCGTGGGTGTGCCCGTTGACGAGAGGCGCCGCCAGGGGGGCGCCGGCGGCGTCGATCGTCTCGTCGCCGGGCGCGGCCGCGACATCGGGACCGAGGGCGACGATCTTCCCGCCCTCGCAGCGCAGCCCGACCGTCGCGCCGTCGAGGACGGCGCCGGTAACCGTCAGCGCCGCCAGCTCAGCCATCGGCCAGTGCGGGCAGCACCGCGTCCAGGGCTTCGCTCAGCTGGGCGACGTTGGCGCTGCGATCGCCTTCCAGCTCCTCGACCTCAAGCGCACCCGGCCCGACGCCGTTGGCGAGGTTGTCGACGACGCAGACCGCGGCGTAGGCGAGTCCGAGCTCGGCGGCGACTATGCACTCCGAGGCGATCGTCATCCCGACCAGGTCGGCGTGCGCCGCGATCAGGCGGATCTCGGCCGGAGTCTCGAAGCGCGGGCCGATCGTCTGCCAGTAGACGCCACCGTCGCGGATCGGCGCTGCGCCGGCCGCGCTCCAGGCCGCCAGCAGCCGCGACCGCCACTCGCGGTCGAAGCCGGGCAGCCGGTGGGCGCGCACGTCCGCGAGCGTGCTCAGCCCGAGCTGGAGAGCGATGAAGTCGTCGGGGCAGACGAAGCTGCCGACCGCCAGCTTGGGATCGAGCGAGCCGACCGAGCCGATTGCGAGGACGCGGTCGCAGCCCCGTTCGGCGACGGTCCGCAGGTTCGCGGCGTGGTCGATGCGGTGGGGGAGGGTGTAGGCGCCGCCGCCGTCATGGCGCTGGACGACGAGGGCGTCGTGGCGGAGGGCGGATGCGCCCACTTCTTCGCCGCCGGGGCCGAGCCCGTTGCTGCCCAGAATCACCGCCAAGCGTCCCATCGGAGGCGATCCTAAGGCCGGCTAGGGCAGGTCGCTCGGCGGCTCGTCGGGATAGCGGACCGCCCGGAAGCGGTCTCCCCAAAGGGCGACCATCTCATCGGCGAGCCGGTCGGTGATGTCGAGGTCCGGCGCTTCGTCGAAGAGCATTTCGAGGTCCCCCTCCCAAACGTAGATCTTCACGTCGAGCGTAACCGGGAGTTCGTCGCTGACGCCCTCGGCGATCAGCGAGTAGGCCTCGCGCAGCAACATCACGTTGGTCAGTTTGTCCGCGGCGAAGATCGCCAGTGCCGCCGGTCCTGCGCTCGCGACCCGCCAGCGGTGCTCTTTCTTGCGCTCTTCGTAGGACTCGATCGACTCGTCCTCGGTCATCGCCTCGACCAGTTCGGCGACGATCTCGCCGAAGCGCTCGCGCACCGCCTCCAAACTGGTGTCGCTTTTCTCGACCACGTCGTGGAGGAGCGCCGCGGCGACCACCTCGTCGCCGAGATGGTGCTTGACCATCATCTCGGCGACCGCGATCGGATGCTCGGCGAAGGGGCGCCCGTCGCTGCCGCGCCGCAGTTGGCCCAGGTGCGCCTGTCGCGCGAGTTCCAGCGCCTCCCTGACCAAATCCGATCTCTCGGCCGCCGCGTCGATGCCCATGGTCGACGACATTCGGTGGCAGGGTACCGCGGCAGGGAGCCGTGGCAATCTTCGGGTACTTAGGTTGCAGACGCAATGCCGGCGGCCCGCGCCGTCAGCTCGTACTCCGACTGCTCCTTGGCGAGCTCGATGCCGCCCCCGGCCCCGCCACCGCTCGACCAGCGCTGCCGCGCTTCGGCGTCCAGCCGGTCGAGCTGCTCGTCTGTGTGCATCGGGTCGTGGTGAAAGAGCACGGTCCGCTCGGCGCGGGACCGGCGAGCGAAGGAAACAGCGTGGGAGAGCGAGGAGTGGCCCCAGCCGATGTGGTCGGGGTACTCGGCGTCGGTGTACTGGCCGTCGTGGATCAGCAACGAGGCGTCGCGCGCCAGGCCCAGTCCCGAGATCCAGTCCTCCTCGAGCAGGTCGAGGTCGGCGCCGAGTGCCGGCTCGTGGTCGGGTATGTAGGCGAGGGAGGAATCTCCATCGTCGATCCTGTAGCCGAGGGTCGGCCCGCGGTGGGCGACGGAGGCGGCGCGGATCCGCGCCGGGCCGATCTCCCACTCGGCGGTCGGGCAGTGGCGGAAGGAGACGTCGCAGGGCAGCTCCCGAACCTCGACCGGCGAGAGCGGGGCCGAGATGTAGCGGGCGATGCGGTCGCGCAGCGAGGCCTCGGCAGAGGCCGGGCCCCAGATCACGATCTCGGTTTGGCTGCGGAAGGCGGGGGCGAAGAAGACGAGCCCCTGGATGTGGTCGAGGTGGAGGTGGGTGAGCAGGATGTGAAGCCGCGCCGGCTCGGCGGCGAGCGCGAGGCCGAGGTTGCGGATCCCCGTGCCGGCGTCGAGCGCCAGCAGCGAGCCGTCGGAGAGGGTTACGCCGACGCAAGAGGTGTTGCCGCCGTAGCGGATCGTCTCCGGCCCCGGGGAGGGGATCGAGCCGCGCGTGCCCCAGAGCTTGACCTTCATCTCAGCTGCCGGCGCCGTTTTCGGAGGCTGGCCAGAACACCGCGATCGCTCCCTGCGAGCCGTGCGCGGTGAGGATCGGGAAGGCCGAGGCCTCGACCTGGTGGCGGCTGCCGTCGACGGAGCCGATCTCGAAGTCGGCGTGGGCGGGGCGGCCGTTGCGGACCGCGACGACGAGCGGCAGCTCGTCGTACGGGATCGGCTCGCCCTCTGTGTCGAACGGCCCGAATAGCGAGCCCCACTCGTCGGGGCCGACGGCGCCCAGCTCCTCGAAGCGCCTGCCGAGCAGCAGCCCTGCCGCCTCGTTGTAGAAGACGAGGACGCCTCCCTCGTCGACCAGGAAGGCCGGCGTCGAGAGCGCAGACATCAGGTTGCGAGCGAGGATCAACTCGAGTGGCTTCTGCGTCACAGTTGACACTTTAGATAGTTGGGATCGGCACAGCCAGGAGTCGTTGCGGGCGAGATCGCGCAGAAACGAGACAGATACCTTCGAGTCCTCGCCCCCGCGAGTCCGTGACTTTGGTCACTTTGGCCGTGTGCGCGGGGGCGCTGCGGCGATCGAGTACGGTCCCGCCCTCGATGGACGCTGCCGCGCAAGAGCAAAGTGCGACTCCCCTCGCCGAGCCGGCCCGGGAGCCGAGCCCGATGTACAGGATCGCGATGGCGGCCTGCAGGCCGCCATCGATCTGGGGGCGACTCGAGGTCGACGGCCTCGAGGTCCTGCCGGAGAGCGGGCCGGTGCTGGTCGTCGGCAATCACGACAGCCACTGGGACCCGGTCACGGTCGGGGTCGCGGCGATCCGCCGCCGCCAGATCAAAGCGCTGGCCAAATCGGACCTGTGGAAGGTGCGCGGGCTGGCGCCGGTCCTCAACGGCATGGGTCAGATCCCGATCGAGCGGGGGGCCGGCGACGCCGACGCCCTGGCGCGGGCGATCGAGGAACTGCGCCGGGGCGCATGCATCGGCGTCTTCCCGGAGGGAACCCGCTCGCGGGGCAAGGTCCTCAGGGCTCGCAGCGGCCTCGGCCGACTCGCCCTCGAGGTGCCCGAGGCGAAACTGGTCTGCGTGGCGATCGAGGGCACGACCGAATACACGAGCTTCCCCCGGCGCCCGCGGGTCAGCACGCGCTTCTTCGAGCCCGCCGGAGGCCAGGCCCGGCCCGACGAGGACCCCGGCGACCTGGCCGCCCGGCTACTGGCGGAGATCCGCGAGCAGGTCCCGCCGGCAGCCGCCGGCCGCAAGAACACGTAACCCGCCGACCTGGGTTGGCCGCGGGCGCTGCGGGGGTTAGACCCGCGCTACCTCGCTATTCGAGTTTGCCGATCTTGAAGATCTTGGTGCCACAGTCCGGGCACGTTCCTTGGATCGCCGGGCGACCGTTTTTCATGGTCACCTGTTTGGCATCCTTGATCTCGACCTTCTTACGCTCCTTGACGCAGTAACCCTCGGGCATCAGGGGGGCTCCTTTCACTGCCTTGCCGGCAGAGCTCGCGGTGCTCGCGAGATCGAATTGCGGCGAATGTAACGCAGGGAGGGGACGGTGAAGTGTAATTATGTGCGAATACGCACAATCACTTCTTCGCGGCTTCGATCAGTTCTTTCAGCTTCTCGGCCCTGGTCGTGTCCGCAGACCCCCCGGTGCCGCTGGCGCCCTGGTCCGAAGTCCCGCTGCTGCCCTGGCCCGACGCTCCACCCTTGCCGCCCGACGCTTCGGACTGAAGCTGCTCGACTTCTCGCTTCAGGTCAGCCAGTTCGGCTTCGAGCTGACTGGTCGCAGTGGCCGAGCCGGCGCCGGTCGCAATCCCGAGCCGGTCCTGCACCGCTTGCAATTCGCTCCTGCTGACGGAGTTGTCGGCGGCGTCGATGGCGAGGTAGATGCCAGCGCCGGCGCCGCCGATCGCGATCGCGACCAGGGCGAGGAAGACCCGCGTGCGCATCGTCAGCTTGCGCTCCACCACCCCTATCCATGCCCGCAGGCCATCCAGCGACATCGACACAAACCTAATCGACTACCCTGCGGCGCGCACTTTCCGACCCAGCTTCGAAGGAGAAAATTCAATGCCCGATGCAGTGATCGTCGATACCGTCCGCACGCCGATCGGCCGTGCCTTCAAGGGCTCGCTGGCCCAGCTGCGCCCAGATGAGACGGCGGCCTACGTCGTCGACCAGCTGCTCGAGCGCAACCCGGGGGTCGATCCCGCCCTGGTCGAGGACCTCTTCTGCGGCTGCGGCATGCCGCAGGGCCTGCAGGCCTTCAACATCGGCCGCATCGTCTCGCTGCTCTCCGAGAAGCTGCCGCAGGAGGTCAACGGCCTCACGGTCTCGCGCTACTGCTCCTCCAGCCTCGACGCGATTCGCCACGCGGGCAACGCGATCAAGGCCGGCGAGGGCGATGTCTATATCGCCGCCGGGGTCGAGTGGGTCAGCCGTTACAACGAACGCACCGAGCCGGCCGGCGCCGACGACCAGAACGAGAACCTGCAGGGCAACGACGGCCAGCCCAACGCCTACATCGACATGGGCAAGACGGCGGTCAACGTCGCCGAACGCTACGAGGTCAGCCGCGCCGACATGGACAAGTTCGCGCAGCGCTCCCAGGAACTGGCCGTCCAGTCTCAGGAGGACGGCTTTTTCGACCGCGAAATCGTTCCGGTGAAGCTGGCCGACGGCACCGAGGTCGCCAGGGACGACGGCCCGCGCGCCTCCTCGACCCTGGAGAAGCTCTCCGAACTGCCGGAGGCCTTTGGCGGCGGCGGAGTCACCGCCGGCAACTCCTGCCCGCTCAACGACGGCGCTGCCGCGGTGCTGCTGATGAGTGACGCCAAGGCCAAGGAGCTCGGCCTCACCCCGCGCGCCCGCATCGTCACCGCCGCCACCTGGGGCAACGAGCCCGAGTACATGGGCGTCGCCCCGATCGGCGCGATCAAGAAGGTCCTCGATCGGTCCGGGATGACGATCGACAACGTCGACGCGGTCGAGCTCAACGAGGCCTTTGCCGCCCAGGTGATCCCGATCATGGACGAGTGCGACATCCCGCTGGAGAAGCTCAACACCCACGGCGGCTCGATCGCCCTCGGCCACCCCTTCGGCATGACCGGCGCCCGGATGATGGGCACGCTGCTCAATGTGCTGGAGACGGATGACCTCCAGGTTGGGATCGAGACCATGTGCGTGGCTGGCGGCCAGGGTAAGGCGATGCTTGTCGAACGAGTCTGAGGTGTAAGAGCCTCTAAGGTCAGCTCTTCGTGGAGACGTTGACTTACGAGACCGAGGGTCGGGTCGCCCGCATCACCCTGAACCGGCCGGAGCGGGGCAACGGGATCACGCCGCGGATGCCGGTCGAGATCGCCGCTTGCGTGGAGCGGGCCAACCTCGATCCCGAGGTCCACGTGATCGCGCTGGCCGGAAATGGCAGTGGCTTCTGCGGTGGGTACGACCTCGTCGCCTCGGCGGAGGGAGATATGTCGGAGTTGGGGGGTGCTGCGGCGCCGGCCGGCTCGCCACTCGACCCGGCGACGATCGCCGCCAACCATGCTCCCGATTCCAACTGGGACCCGGTCACCGACTTCCAGTTCATGTCGCGCAACGTGCGTGGCTTCATGAGCCTCTTTCATTCGGAGAAGCCGGTGCTCTGCAAGGTGCACGGGTACTGCGTCGCCGGCGGCACCGACATGGCGCTCTGCTCGGACCTGCTGGTGATCGCCGACGAGGCCAAGATCGGCTACCCGCCGGCCCGCGTCTGGGGCTCGCCGACGACGGCGCTCTGGGCCGCCCGGGTCGGCCCGATGAGGGCCAAGCGCCTGCTCCTCACCGGCGACTCGCTAACCGGGGAGCAGGCGGTCGAGTGGGGGCTGGCGACCGAGTCGGCGCCCGCCGAGGAGCTCGACCAGCGCTTCGAGCGGCTGCTCGAGCGCGTCGCCAGGATGCCGCTCAACCAGCTGGTGATGATGAAGATGCTGGTCAACCAGAGCCTCTACGCGCAGGGCCTGCACCAGACCCAGATCCTCGGCACCCTCTTCGACGGCATCGCCCGTCACACCGAGGAGGGACATAGCTTCGTCCGCCGCGCCGGCGAAGCCGGCTTCAAACAGGCCGTGCGCGACCGCGACCAGCCCTTCGGCGATTTCGGCATGGAGGGGTTCGGCGTTGAGTAAGGCTCGCTCGATCGCGATCGTCGGCGGCGGCTTCGGCGGCGTCGGCGCGGCGGCGATGCTGCGCCGCCAGGGCTACGAGGACATCACCGTCTTCGAGAAGGGCGAGCGGGTCGGCGGCGTCTGGCACCGCAACACCTACCCGGGCGCCGCCTGCGACATCCCGTCCCATCTGTACGAGCTCTCCTTCGCGCCCAACAGCTGGTCGCGCCGCTACGCGCCGCAGGCCGAGATCCAGGCCTACGTCGAAGGGGTCGCTCGCCGCTTCGGCGTGCTCGACAAGATCCGGACCGGAACCGAGGTGACGGCCGCGCGCTGGGACGAGGGCCGAGGCAGGTGGCTGCTGGAGACCGGCGCCGGCTCGCATGAGGCCGACTTCCTGGTCACCGCCTGCGGCCAGCTCTCGACCCCGCAGGTGCCTGCGATCCCCGGCCTCGACGGTTTCGACGGCCCGGCCTTCCACACGGCCGAGTGGCGCCACGACGTCGACCTCGCCGGCAAGCGCGTGGCCGTGGTCGGCACGGGCTGCAGCGCGATCCAGGTCGTGCCGGCGATCCAGCCGGAAGTCGCCCAGCTCGATGTCTACCAGCGCTCGCCGGGCTGGACCTTCCCCAAGGGCGACTACGAGTACCCGGCTTGGGTGCGGGCATTGTTCAGGCGTGCCCCGCGACTGCGCCGCCTCGACCGCGCCTCGATCTTCGCCTTCAACGAGCTCGGCGCCGCGGCGATGACCCGGCAGCGCTGGTTGCTGCCCCTCTTCCGGGCCGTCGGCCGGCATCAGATCAAGCGGGCGATCGACGATCCGGAGCTGCGCCGCAAGGTCACTCCGGCCGACGAGATCGGCTGCAAGCGAATCATGCTGACCGACGATTGGTACCCGGCCCTGGCCCAGCCGAACGTGGAGCTGATAGCGGATCGGGTCGCGGCCGTCACCGCGACCGGCGTCCTGGACGGCGAGGGCGTCGAGCGGCCGGCCGATGCGGTCGTCCTCGCCACCGGCTTCGCCAGCCACGATTTCGTCGCCCCGATGGAGATCGCCGGCCGCGACGGCCGCAGCCTGGCCGAAGTATGGGGTGCGGTGCCCCGCGCCTACCTCGGGCTCAGCGTCCCCGACTTCCCCAACTTGTTCCTGCTCTACGGGCCCAACACCAACGGCGGCACCGGCTCGGTCGTCAACACGCTCGAGTGCGGGATCGGCCACGTGCTGGCGGCGCTGCGCGAGATGGACCGTGCCGGCGCGGACCGGATCGAGGTCCGGCGCGCGGCCGCGGAGGCGTTCGATCGCGAGCTGCGGGCGGCCCTCGACAACACCGTCTGGCACAGCGGCTGCACCAACTGGTACGTCGACGAGAACGGCAACGACCCGAGCCAGTGGCCGTGGCTGTGGAGCACCTACCGCCGGCGTACCGAGCGGCTTGCCCATGGCGCCTACGAGCTCGGCAGCGCTACCGCGCCAGCCGTCCCGGCAGCGCTGGGGTAGGGTCCCGCCGCGATGAGCGAGAGCCCCTCGATCGACGACCGTTCGCCGTTTACGCCGGAGAACGTCCGCGCCTTCATCGGCGACAGCTTTCCCGGCGACCTCGGGATCGAGCCGATCGAGATCGAGGACGGCTTCGCCAGCGGCCGGATCGTCGTCGACCGCCGTCACCTGCACCCCGGTGGCTACGTCCACGGCGGCGTCTGGACCGCCCTCGGCGACACCGTCGCCGCCTGGGCAACCTTCCGCAACATCCCCAAGGGGCACAACTTCACCACGATCGAGCTCAAGCTCAACGTCTTCGCGGCCGGATTGCTCGGCGACGAGATCGTCGCCACCGCCGAGCCCCTCCACGTTGGCAAGAGCACCGTCGTTATCGAGGTGCGAATGGAGCGCTTGCGTGAAGGCTCCGAGCCGAAGCTCGCCGCCAATCTAATAGTGAGCCAGTTCGTCCTAGCTCCCCGCTGAGGCCTCCTCAGCAGGTGCTTCCAGGGCTTCGATTTGCGGCAAGCGCCAGAGCACGCTGGCGATGGCCAGGCCCGCGGCCGCCGAGAGCAGCGTCAGGAACCACTGGGCGGAGTTGAGCAGCTCCATTTCGAAGAAGTCCCGCAGCGGCCCGATCGCCAGGATGCCGGCGAAGAGGCCGCCGAGGCCGACCACCAGCATCAGCATGTTGCTCTGGATCGCGATGTGCTCGCGCCCGGGACCGCGCTCGAGCAGGAGGACGAAGCTGAGGCCGAGCACGATCAGCGTCGTCGTCGCCGCGGTGCGGCCGGCCGAGAGGTCGCCGCCGAAGACGGTGTCGACGAGGAAGAAGGAGAGGATCGAGCCGAGTGCCGTCGCCAGGCCGGCCGGCACGGCGAAGGCCGCCAGGGCGCGCAGCAGGCGGCCGCGGTAGAGCGGCCCGTCCGAGGGCGCCAGGGCGAGGACGAAGGAGGGGATGCCGATGGTGAGGAAGGCGGCCAGGGTCAGGTGGCGGGGGAGGAAGGGGAAGGCGAAGCCGGGCACGGCGACGAGCAGGATCAGCGCCGCCGCGTAGACGGTCTTGGTCAGGTACAGCCGCCCGAGTCGGTGGATGTTGCGGGCGATCCGCCGGCCCTCGCCGATCGCCTCCGGCAGGCGGGCGAATTCGTCCTCGAGCAGGACGATGTCGGCGATCCCCTTGGTCACCTGCGCCCCCGAGCCCATCGCCACCGCCATCCGTGCCTTCTTCAGCGCCGGCACGTCGTTGACTCCGTCGCCGATCATCGCCGCGTAGCGCCCGTTCGCCGCCAGCGCCGCCACCAGATCCCGCTTCTGCTCGGGCTTGATCCGGCAGAAGACCGTGTTGCCCAGGGCCGCCTCGGCCAGCTCCTCCGGGTCGCCGGGGAGCTCGGGCCCCTCGATCACCCCCGCGTCCGCCGGCACCCCGACCGCGGCGGCGACGGCGGTGACCGTCGCCCGGGCGTCGCCGGAGATCAGCTTCAGGTCGACGTCCTCCGCGCGCATCGTCGCCACCGTCGCCGCCGCATCGGGACGCAATGTCTCCTCCAGGATGACCAGCGCGACCGGCGCCAGCCGCGGCGGCGGCTCCGCCGACGGGTTGGCAGTCAGCGGCTCGCTCGCTTCGCCGAAGGCGACCACCCGCCGCCCCGCGGTCGTCTCCCTTTCGAGCACGCGGGCGAGGCCAGGGGGGAGCGTCAGCGCCCCGGCCGCGCCGAGCACGTCGGGCGCTCCCAGCACGTAGCTGGTCGGGCCGATCCGCAGGCCGCTCCACTTCCACTCCGAGGAGAACGGCACCTCGCCGGAGACCCGACCGGCCTCACCGGGGTAGCGCTCCGCGATCGCTTCCAGGGTGCGGTTGCGGTCGCCGGCGCTGGCGGCGAACCGCCCCAGCGCGGCATGCGCGGCCGCCGGCTCCAGGCCCTCGGCGACCTCCGCCCCGAGCAGCCGCAGCTCGCCGTCGGTCAGCGTCCCGGTCTTGTCGACGCAGATCGTGTCGACGGCCGCCAGGCTCTCCGTCGCGCTCATCTGCTGCACCAGCGTGTTCCTGCGCGCCAGGCGGACCGCGGCGACGGCGAAGGTGACGCTCATCAGCAGCACCAGGCCCTCGGGGACCAGCGTCACCAGGCCGGCGGTCGCGGTCTGCGCCGCCTCCTCGATGTCGGTGCTGCGCAGCTTCAGCGTGAGGATCAGCAGGACCGCCAGCGGCACCATCGCGTAGACGCAGGCGACGATCACGCGGTTGACCTCGTTCTGCAGCGGCGAGAGCGGGTGACGGAAGGCGCGCGCCTCGCCCGCCAGGCGTCCCGCGTAGCTCTGCTCGCGCACCGCGTCGACGGCGTAGTAGCCGGAGCCGCTGATGCAGAAGGAGCCCGAGAGCGCCCGCTCGCCGAGGCCCTTGCGGATGCCGTCGGCCTCGCCGGTGAGCAGCGACTCGTCGAGCGTCATCCCCCTGGTGCGGATCACCTCGCCGTCGGCGACGAGCTGGTCTCCCGGCTCGATCTGGATCACGTCGCCGGGGACGATCTCCTCGGCGAGCAGGGCGGCGACGGCGCCGTCGCGGACGACCTTGGCGTGGGGCGCGACCAGGACCGCCAGCTCGTCGAGCGTCCGCTTCGCCTTCAGCTCCTGGCGGATGCCGATGTAGCTGTTGATCACGGCGACGACGCCGAAGATCGAGTCGGCGTAGAGCCCGAGCCCGAGGTCGAGCAGGAAGAAGGCGGCGATGATCGCGTTGAACAGGGTGAAGACGTTGCCGGCGACGATGCTGGAGACCGAGCGCGAGGAAATCTCAGGCGGCTGGCCGAGCTCGCGCAGCCGCTTCGCCGCCGTCGCGCTGGAGAGCCCGCGCTCGATCGCTGTATCGGTCATGGCGTCTATTCAATAGGGTCCGTCCCGGATGGCGCTGAAGCTCGGACTCAACCTTGGCTACTGGGGCATCGGCCCGGCCGGCGAGGATGCCCTCGAGGTGGTGCTCGCCGCCGAGGCGGCCGGCTTCGAGTCGGTCTGGGCAGCCGAGTCCTACGGCTCCGACGTCGTCAGCGTGCTCGCCTGGCTGGCGGCGCAGACGACCACGATCAACCTCGGCGCCGCGATCATGCAGGTGCCCGCCCGCCCGCCCGCCGCCGCGGCGATGGCCGGCGCGACGATCGACAAGCTCAGCGGCGGCCGCTTCCTCTTCGGCTTTGGCCCGTCGGGCCCGCAGGTCTCAGAAGGTTGGTACGGCGTTCCCTACTCCAAGCCCTGGGGCCGCACCCGCGAGTACATCGAAGTCGTCCGCGAGGTCGTCGCCCGCGAGGACAAGGTCGACCACCAGGGTGAGCACTACCAGCTGCCGCTGCCCGACGGCGAGGGCAAGGCCTTGAAGCTCAACTTCCACCCGGAGCGCAACCGCATTCCCGTCTTCGTCGGCGCGATCGGGCGCAAGTCGGTCGAGATGGCGGCCGAGATCGCCGACGGCTGGATCCCGATCTTCTTCAGCGTCGATGCCTTCGAGCAGACCTGGGGCGAGCACCTCGAGGCCGGCTTTGCCAAGGGCGGCCGCCAGCGCTCCGACCTCGAGGTCTCACCGTCGCTGCAGGTCGCGATCGACGGCGACCAGGAGGCTGCCAAGGCCGTGGTCAAGGCCGGCCTCGTCCTCTACTTCGGCGGTATGGGCAGCAAGAAGACCAACTTCTACGTCGACCTCGCCCACCGCTTCGGTTTCGGCGAGGTCGCCGACGAGGTCCAGCGCCGCTTCCAGGACGGCGACCGGGCGGGGGCCTTTGCCGCAGTTCCCGACGAGGTCGTCGAGGCGACCTCGCTCGTCGGCAGCGAAGCCGAGGTGGCGGAGCGGGTCGAGCGCTTCCGCGGCGCCGGCATCGACCGCCTGATCGTCTCGCCCGTCCACGCCGAGCGCGGCGAGCAACTCCATACCTTGAAGCGCCTCGCGGCGCTCATCGCATAATCTCCCCCGCCGCATCGATGAAGATCGGAGTGCCCAAAGAGACCGCCGAGGGGGAGCGCCGCGTCGCGCTCGTCCCTGACGTGGTCAAGTCCCTCGCCGCCAACGAGAAGGTCTCGGTCTTGGTCGAGAGCGGCGCCGGCGAGGCCGCCGGCCATCCCGACTCCCAGTACGTGGAGGCCGGCGCCGAGGTCGTCGAGGGCGAGGTTGCGTGGGGCGCCGACGTGGTCCTTCGCGTCGCCGCCCCTTCCGCCGCCGAGATCGGTCGCCTCGACTCCAGCCAGGCTTTGATCGGCCACCTCGCCCCCTGGACCGCGGCCGAGACCAACAAGGCGCTCGCCGCTGCCGGCGTCACCAGCTTCGCGATGGAGGCGATCCCGCGCACGACCCGCGCCCAGGCGATGGATGCGCTCTCCTCGCAGGCCTCCGCCGCCGGCTACGCCGCGACCCTGATCGCCACCCGCGAGTCGGGCCGATTCTTCGGCATGATGACCACCGCTGCCGGCACCGTGCCGCCGGCCAAGGTCCTCGTCCTCGGCGCCGGCGTCGCCGGCCTCCAGGCCGTCGCCACCGCCAAGCGACTGGGCGCGATCGTCACCGGCTTCGACATCCGCCGCGCCGCTTGGGAGCAGATCGCTTCGCTGGGCGGCCGCCCGCTCGAACTCGACTTCATCCCCGACGCGGAGGGCGAGGGCGGCTACGCCCGCCCGCTCACCGACGAGGAGAACGCCCAGGTCCGCGACGCCCTCGGCGAGAATGCCGCCAAGCAGGACGTGATCGTCACCACCGCCGCGATCCCGGGGCGGCCGGCGCCGCTGTTGATCACCGCCGACGCGGTGCGCGGGATGGCGCCCGGCTCGGTGATCGTCGACCTCGCCGCCGAGACCGGCGGCAACTGCGAGCTGACCGAGGCGGGGCAGACCGTGGTCGTGAACGGGGTCAAGGTGATCGGCCCGCGCAACCTGGCCAGCGAGATGCCCCGGCCCGCCTCCCAGCTCTACGCCAAGAACCTCGAGAACCTGCTCGGCCTGCTGATCGACGAGGAGGGCGCTCTCAGCGTCGACTTCGAGGACGACATCGTCGCCGCCGCCTGCATCACCCACGGCGGCGAGATCCGCAACGAGAGGGCCGCCCAATGAGCTTCCGGTGCGCCTTTCCCCCCTCATGCACGGATAAAGCGCACCGGAAGGTGGGAGGGGGTTGGGTATGAGTGTGATGACCGAGATCACGATCTTCGTCCTCGCCGCCTTCGTCGGCTTCGAGGTGATCTCGAAGGTGCCGACCACACTGCACACGCCGCTGATGTCGCAGACCAACGCGATCCACGGCATCGTCATGCTCGGCGGCCTGATCGTCGTCGGCTACGCCAACGACCCGCTCGAGTACATCATCGGCACGATCGCGATCGCCTTCGGCGCGATCAACATCGTCGGCGGCTTCATGGTCACCGACCGGATGCTCGGCATGTTCTCGAAAAAGCCGAAACCCAAGGCCAAGGGCGACGGGAAGGCCGGCACATGACCCCGCTTGCCGTGCTCGAGCCGGGCGGCGACGCCGCCACGGCGCTCTACATCGTCGCCTTCTCGCTCTTCATCATCGGGGTCAAGCGCGGCACTCACCCGACCACGGCCAAGCAGGGCAACATGGTCGCCGCCGTCGGCATGGCCGTCGCCGTCGTCACCACCCTGCTGCTCGACGGGATCGGCAACTGGGGCCTGATCGCGCTCGGCCTCGGAGTCGGCACCGCGGTCGGCGTGATCGCCTCGGTCCGCGTGCAGATGACCGAGATGCCGCAGATGGTCGCCCTCTACAACGGCGTCGGCGGCGGCGCGGTCGCCCTGATCGCCTGGTCGGAGATTCGCCACGGCATCTCGCTCGGCGAGACGATCCCGCTCGACACGCTGATTCCGGTCCTCTTCGCCGCCGTCGTCGGCTCGGTCTCCTTCTGGGGCTCCAACATCGCCTTCGCCAAGCTTCAGGACCTGATCCCGACCAAGCCGCTCTCGGTCCCCGGCCAGCAGGTGATCAACGCCCTGCTGCTGCTCGGCATCGCCGCCGCCTGCGTCGACATCGCCGCCAACAACGGCGACCCCTCGCAGGCGATCTTCATCGGCATTCTGATCGCCGCCGCGCTGCTCGGCAACCTGGTCGTGCTGCCGATCGGCGGTGCCGACATGCCGGTCGTGATCTCGCTGCTCAACGCCTTCACCGGCCTCTCCGCCGCGGCCGCCGGTTTCGCCCTCGACAACGTCGCCCTGATCGTCGCCGGCACCCTGGTCGGCTCCTCGGGAACGATCCTGACGATGGAGATGGCGACGGCGATGAACCGCTCGGTCACCAACGTCCTTTTCGCCGGCTTCGGTGGCGCCCCGGCCGGCGGCGCGTCGGGCAGCACCGAGGAACGCCCGCACGTCTCGATCGGCGCCCAGGACGCGGCGATCAAGCTCGCCTACGCCGACACGGTCGTGATCGTGCCCGGCTACGGCCTCGCCGTCGCCCAGGCCCAGCACGCGATCAAGGAGGTGGGAGACGAGCTGGAGAAGCGAGGGGTTACGGTCAGCTACGCGATCCACCCGGTCGCGGGCCGTATGCCCGGCCACATGAACGTTCTCCTCGCCGAGGCCGACGTTCCCTACGAGCAGCTGCGCGAGATGGAGGACATCAATCCCGAGATGCCGCGCACCGATGTCGCCGTCATCGTCGGCGCCAACGATGTGACCAACCCGGCGGCCAAGAACGATCCCGACAGCCCGATCGCGGGCATGCCGATCATCGAAGTCGACCAGGCCCAGCAGGTGATCGTGATCAAGCGCTCGCTCAGCCCCGGCTTCGCCGGCATCGACAACGACCTCTTCTACGAACCGAATACCTCGATGCTGTTCGCCGACGCCAAGCAGGCGGCGGCGGATATCGCGGCCGAGATTCAGCAGCTTTAGGTTGGGTGGGGCTCCGGCGGGGCGCCCC
>Ga0210126_100007_pt1 | contig 17646 bp, 14 predicted proteins | sample RushMan_ThreeSqC_FD_185560 | JGI IMG/M metagenome (GOLD analysis project Ga0210126, IMG submission 185560) | Wetland microbial communities from San Francisco Bay, California, USA, that impact long-term carbon sequestration - RushMan_ThreeSqC_D2... | ecosystem: Environmental > Aquatic > Marine >... | reverse complement strand
CTCCCAGACTCGGCCCCACTTGCGCTCGTTGAGCCTATGCAACACCCTCGCGTCTTCGAGCTGCTGCATCGCCCGGCCAACCGCTACATGCGACCTGCCGGTCAGGCCTTGCGCCGCAGTGATGTCGATGACTGGCTGCTCGGGAAGAGCGCTGACCAGCTGACGAGCCGCCGCGTCTTTGCGCAGCCCTCCCAAACGCTCGAGCCAACGCTCCTGAAGCTCCTCGATCGCCTGGGCAAAGCGCTCGGCCTCCCCCGCCGCCCGGGCCGCCGCGTGAAAGAAGGATCCGCACCAGCGCTGGACCTCTCCCTCCCGGTAGTCGCTCAATCCGGCGATGTAGGACTTCGGCCTGGCGCCCAACACGAGGCTGATAGGTGGAACATAGGTTGGAATCTCGCCGCGCTTGCGCAAAACCGCATAGATGAGCGCGCGCCCGGCCCGACCGTTGCCGTCGGCGAACGGATGGATGGTCTCGAACTGAGCGTGGGCGATCGCCGCTTGCGCGATCGGTGGCAGATCGTCCCGGTTGATGAAGTCGCAAAGATCCGAGAGCAACTCGGCGAGGTGCTCGGGAGGGGGCGGCACGTAGACAGCGTCGACAGGGTTGTAGTCGTTGCCGCCGATCCAATTCTGCGTCGCACGGATCACCCCAGCGATCTGGCGATCCTCGGTGAATCGGAGGAGAAGCCTGTGGATGTCAAGCAGGTCGTCGACCTCGAAAGGCTTGCCCTGCTCACCGATCGCAATCGCCCGCTTCATCGCCTCGACGTTGCCGAGCACGGCTGCTGCGCGATTGTCGCCTCGACGTTTACCGGTCCCCCTTTGAGCAGTACGGGCCAGGCGCTTGTGCGAGATCACCACACCCTCGATTCGAGACGAAGCCACGCTCTCGGAGCGCAGTAGGTTCTGTGCGACTGCACCGAGGGTTGCCACGCGGGTCGGAGATTGCTCCAGATGCGCGAGCGCCTTGGCGGCATCGTTCAGGAAGGCACCCGCTTCGCCGTCGATGAGAAAGGACTGGCCCGAAATCGGATCGGGGGTGAACGCTCGGTATCGACCGCCGAGGCGACCGGCGCGCCCGTAGGCGCCAGGATTGGCAGGCCAGAGACGCTCTTCGTAAAGGCCCATCGGGCCTCGTTTGAACTCACCGCTCGACAAGGTTGCCTTCCCTTTCGAAGCCTATCAATCTTTGTAAGTTTAACAGATAAGCTTACAAAGCCTTGAAGGCTTTTAAAGGTTAAGCCCGTGGCAAGCCCGGGTCAGCGGATCTTTTCGTAGATGCTGAACATCGGCAGGTACATCGAGATCACGATGAAGCCGACCATGCCGCCGACGAAGACGATCATGATCGGCTCGATCAGGGCGGTCAGGGCCTTGACCTTGGCGTCGACCTCGGCCTCGTAGAAGTCGGCGATCTTGGACAGCATGTGCTCGAGCTGGCCGGTCTCCTCGCCGACCGCGACCATGTGGCCGACCATCGGCGGGAAGATCGCGTTGCCCTCGATTGGGCCGGCGAGCGAGCCGCCGCGCTTGACCGAGTCGTAGACGTCCTCCATCGACTTCTCGACGACGACGTTGCCGGCCGTCTCGCCGGTCAGCTTGATCGACTGCAGCATCGGCACGCCGGAGGAGACCGAGCCCGAGAACGTCCGCGACCAGCGCGCCAGCGCCACCTTCTGGATCACGTCGCCGATTTTGAACGGCAGGCGCAGGGTGAACCGCTGCCATGCCTCCATCCCCTTTTCCGTCTTCTTCCACCTGAAGAAGAGGAAGAAGGAGATCGCGAGACCGGGCAGCAGCACGAACCAGTAGCCGGTCAGCAGGTCGGAGGCACCGACGCAGAGCGCTGTCGGCGGCGGCAGCGAGGCTGATTCGCCGGGGTGTTCTTTGGCCAGGTCTTCGAAGATGCCGGCGAAGACCGGGATCACGAACATCACGATCGCGACCAGGACGACGATCGCGAAGCCGAAGACCAGCGCCGGGTACATCATCGCCGATTTGACCTGGCGCCTGAGCGCGTCGGACTTCTCGACCTGAAAGGCGATGCGGTCGAGCGCTTCCTCGAGGCGACCGGATTCCTCACCGGCGCGAACCATCGCCCGGAAGAGACGGTCGAAGACCTTCGGGTGGCGCTCCATCGCCTGCTCCAGGGTGCTGCCGGCTTCGACGTCGGCGCGCAGCCCGGCGACCGCCTCGCGGATCGCGTCGTCCTGGGTCTGCTCCTCGAGCGTGTGCAGGGTGCGCAGCATCGGCATCCCGGAGGCGACCAGGGTCGCGAACTGGCGCGAGAAGACCGCCAGCTCGCGCATGTCGACGCTCTGCCAGCGCTTGAAGAAGTCCTCGACGTTGAGTGGCGAGCGCTTCTCACTGACATCGAGGACGATCAGGCCGCGCTGGCGCAGCAGCTCGCCGACCTGGGCCTTGGACTCGCCCTCGACCTCGCCACCGGAGGCGGCGCCGGCGACGTCGAGGGCGCGGAAGCTGAAGGTGGTGGCGCCGGCCATGCGCTAGCCCCCCTGGACGTAGGACGGGGGCGCGGGGCCGCCGTTGGCGCCGATTCCGGCGGGCACCGGCTGCGGCATCGCTTCCTGGGCGCCGCCCAGCAGCCGTTTCAACTCCTCCGGGACCGAGGCGCGCTGTTCCGCCAGCGAGCGGGTGATCTTGCCGGCCCGCACGAGGCGGGCCAGGTCGGCGTCCATCGTCTGCATCCCGACCGCGCCCGAGGTCTGCACGGCGGCGTAAATCTGGTGCGTCTTGCCCTCGCGGATCAGGTTGCGGATCGCCGGGGTCGGCACCAGGACCTCGGTGGCGACCGTACGGCCCCTGCCGTCGGATGTTGGCAACAGCTGCTGGGTGACGACGCCCTGCAGGGCGATCGAGAGCTGGGTGCGGACCTGGGCCTGCTGCTGGGGCGGGAAGGCGTCGATGATCCGGTCGACCGTCTGCGCCGTCGACTGGGTGTGGAGGGTGGCGAAGACGAGGTGGCCGGTCTCGGCCGCGGTCAGCGCGGTGGAGATCGTCTCCAGGTCGCGCATCTCGCCGACGAGGATGACGTCGGGATCCTCTCGCAGGGCAGCGCGCAGGCCGAGGGCGAAGTTCTCGGCGTCGGCGCCGACCTCGCGCTGGTTGACGATCGAGCGCTTGTGATTGTGCAGGAACTCGATCGGATCCTCGATCGTGAGGATGTGGTCCTGGCGCTCGCTGTTGATCACGTCGATCATCGCCGCCAGGGTCGTGCTCTTGCCCGAGCCGGTCGGCCCGGTGACGAGGACGAAGCCGCGCGGTTTCGCGGTCAGCTCGCGCAGCACCTGGGGGACGCCGAGCGAGTCGAGCGCCGGGATCTCCTGCGGGACGAGACGGAAGGCGGCGCTGACCGCGCCGCGCTGGAAGAAGCAGTTGACGCGGAAGCGGGCGACGCCGGGGATCGCGTAGGCGAAGTCGAGCTGTTTGTGGTTCTCGAAGCGCTTGCGCTGGTCCTCGTTGAGGATGCTGAAGACGACCTCGCGCGTGTCCTGCGTGGAGAGGACCGGGTAGCCCTCCATCGCCACGATCTTGCCCTTGTCGCGGATCGCGGGCGGGAAGCCGGGCGTCAGGTGCACGTCGGAAGCCTGGACCTCGACCATATGGCCGAGCACCGTGGAGAAGTCGAAGTCCATAACCCCTAGATCGACCCCTCGCCCGCGATCCTTGAGCACGGCGGGGGTTTACGCGGTGACACGGAGGACCTCCTCGAGGCTGGTGAGGCCGTTGCGAACCTTGCCGACGCCATCCTCGCGCAGGGTCATCATCCCCTCCTCGCGGGCGACGGAGGCGATTTCGGCCTCCGGCTGCTGCTCGACCACCATCTCCTTGATCCGCTCGCTCAGCGCCATCACCGAGTAGAGGCCGACGCGGCCGCGGTAGCCGCTCTGGTTGCAGCGCGAACAGCCGACCGGCTCGTAAGCCTCGAGGTCGCCGCCGACCCGGATCTCGGCCTCGGTCAGCGCCTGCGCCGGCACGATCGAGCGCTTCTTGCAGTGGGTGCAGAGCTTGCGGGCCAGCCGCTGGGCGACGACGCAGTCGACCGCCGAGGCGGTGAGGAAGGCCTCGATCCCCATCTTGGTCAGGCGGGTGATCGCACCCGGGGCGTCGTTGGTGTGCAATGTGGTCAGCATCATGTGCCCGGTCAGCGCGGCCTCGATCGCGATCCGCGCCGTCTCGCCGTCGCGGATCTCGCCGACCATGACGATGTCGGGGTCGGCACGCAGGATCGAGCGCAGGCCGGTGGCGAAGTCGAGCCCGGCCTTGCGGTTGACGTTGATCTGGTTGATCCCCTGCAGCCGGTACTCGACCGGGTCCTCGATCGTGATGATCTTCTTCTCGACCTGGTTGAGATCCTGGAGCGCGGCGTAGAGCGTCGTCGACTTACCGGAGCCGGTCGGGCCGGTGACCAGCACGGCGCCGTATGCCTGGTGGAAGGAGTCCTCGAAGCGCTCGCGGCCGGAGCCGTCCATGCCGAGATCGTCGAGCGAGCGCTGGGCGCTCTCCGTGTCGAGGATTCGGATCGTCGCCCCCTCGCCGCGCTGGGTCGGCAGGGTGGTGATACGCAGGTCGACGCGGCGGTCTTCGACCGTGACGCCGACCCGGCCGTCCTGGGGCACGCGTTTCTCGGCGATGTTGAGGTCGCTCATGATCTTGATCCGCGAGACGACCGCGCTGACCATCCGCTTGGGCACATGGGCCGCCTCCCTGAGCACCCCGTCGATGCGGAAACGGACCCGCATCTCGTCCTCGCCGGGCTCGAAGTGGATGTCGGAGGCGCCCTCCCCCACGGCCTGGCCGAAGATGCTGTAGACGAGCTTGATCACCGGCGCGTCTTCGGCGCTGACTTCGATGTCGCTGACCTCGGCCAGCGCCTCCTCGGCGTCCTCCTCGACCGCCTCGCTGACCGCGCTCTGCAGCGTGTTGAGGCGGCCGATCAGCGCCTCGATGTCCTCCTCGGCGGCAACCGCTACGCGACAGACGAGCCCGGTCGCGATCTGGATGTCGTCGACGGCGAGCACGTTGGTCGGGTCGGCCGCGGCGACGAGCAGCGTCTGGGGATCGACGAAGCCGACCGGCAGCGCCCGGTAGCGGCGCGCCGTCGTCACCGGGATCAGGTTGGCGGCCGCCATATCGACCTGGTACTGGGAGAGGTCGATGTGGTCGAGGCCGTAGCGCTCGGCGACCGCGCGCGAGAGCTGGTCGGCGGTGACCGCGCCCTGCTGAACCAGCAGCTCCTCGGGCGGCGCGGCGGCGGTCCGCGCCTCTTCGATCGCGGCGCGAGCGCGGTCTTCCGGCACGAAGCCGAGGTCGACGAGGACGTCGGTGACGAACCCTGTCGAGTGGCCGCGGGCGACCGGCGGAGTCAGGCCCGGGGTGCCGCCCGCGCCCTGGTCGAGAGCCGGCGCGGTCGAGTCGCCGGACTCGGGGACCGGGCGCAGGTGGCTCGGGTAGTCCCTGCTATCCATCTAGATCAGGGGTGGTAGGGAAGCGTGCGGCCCTTGTAGCCGGCATCGATCACTGCCTGTTCGACGCTGGCGAAGCTCTGGTACCCGTAGTGCACCGATGCCCTGGGGACGCCGTGGTCGACTCCCTTCGGGCTGACGACGACGAGGGCCGGCACCCGGTTGACGTCGGCGCCCTGGGCGATCGCCGCGTAGCGGGAGATCCTGCTCGCCGGAACGACGAAGATGGCGGCGCTCGGGAAGGAGCTGAGGCTGTCGACGGCCCGGGTTACCCGGCGGTCGTCGATGCCGCCGTCGCGGACGAAGAGGAGGACGACGGTCTCGCCCGCCTCGTAGGCGGAGACGACATCGCCGGGCAGCGGTGGCGGCGCGCCGACTCCGGTACTGGGCGCGGGCAGGTCGGTCGGGCTGCCGGCTTCGACCGAGGCGACCACGGCCGTGCCAGCGGCTTCGCCGCCGCCTTCTTCTTCTTCGCCCCCACCGCCGCCCATCGAGGTCATCGCGAAGACGCCGGCGCAGAGCAGCAGGACGCCGATCACGGCGGCCTGGGCGAGCGGGTTGTCGTTGAGCTTCTCCCTCATACGTTCGCTTACCTAGGTCGTCAGCGGAGGCCGCGACCTTGAGCGCCGCTCAGCAGCTTGCGTCGGGGGTGGGGCCGCTGCCGCCGGTGCACTCGACGTAGTGGGTCCGTTCGAGCAGCGTTTCCCAGTTGATGTCCGGGATCGGGATGTTGGGATCGGATTCGACCGTCGGGTTGCCGTGCACGTACATGGTTTTCCCGGCGAACATGCCCTTCCAGGTGGCGGTGCCGCCCAGGTCGATTTCGCTCTGGGGCGCGTAGAGCACCAGCTCGTTGATGCCGGCCGCACCCTCGAGCTGGATCGTCGATTCGCCGAGCACGTAGATGCCGGGCACCTCGAAGGTCCCCTGCGACGGGTTGTACCCGGTCGAGACGATGTTGGCGTTGCCGGTGACCACAATCTGGGTGGCGCCCGGTGCGAGGCCGCAATTCTCGGGTGTGTCGACGAAAATCCGCACGTTGGCGGTGGCGGCCATGATCAGTTCGCCGCTGTTCAGGAAGAGGCCGCAGACGAAGTAGTCGGCCCCACCCATCGTCAGCTTCGCGTTCTGAGCAATGTTGATCGTCCGGTTGGTGGCGTCCCATGGGTTCGTCGCGCTACGTTTCTTGGAGTACGTGTCGACTTCTTCGGCGGGTTTTTCACCTTCGCAGCTCGGCACCAGGCGGCAGTTCGAGTTGTTGGTGGCGATGTCTTCCGGCGGCGTTATTTCGGGCAGGCTCTTCTCGCCTTCGGTGACTTCGCCGTCGCAGTCCGGTTCGGGCGCGGACTCCCCGGTCCCGTGGCGGATGTTGCCGCAGACGATCGCCGCGTTGCCATTTTCGTTTTCGAGGACGACGCTGCCGTTGGTGCCGACGTCGGTGCGGATCGTGACGCCGCCTTTGAGCCGGATGTCCCCTTCGCCGATCATCTTCTCCTCGCCGAAGACCTGATGGTCGTTGTAGGTGATCAGCCCGACCTCGACCCGGCGGCTGACCGTGTCCGAGGCGCCGGTGGCGACGACGCTGTAGACGCCGGATTCGGCGTAGGGGCTGACCCGGTAGGTGAAGGTCGCTTCGCCGACGCTTTCCGGTTCGGTCGCCGGGCACCAGCCGTCGGCTTCGACGGCGAGCGCTTCGCCCGCCGCGCCGATGCACGGCGTGGCGGGGCTGAGTGAGTTGAGGAAGCGGTTGAGGCGCAGCAGGGCGACCCCGGAGCCGGCGTCGGCGGCGGCGATCGCTTCCTTTGCGTCGTGGTCGCGGACGGAGCCCTGCTGGACGTTGACCGAGGAGAGGACGGCGGCGCTCGCCAGGGCGAAGCTGGCGACCATCGCGAAGATCGCCGTCGGCAGCGCCATGCCGCTCTCGCTGGCAAGGAGGAGGCAGAGCCGCGCGCGCAATCGGCCGAAACTGGGCATCGTCACGCTCATCGACACCAGGCCGGGTGCTCTTGAGCGGTGAAATACGGCGGTTCCAGGCCGCTGGACGCTCGTACTAGGCGACGGTCTGGGACTCGAGCTGCTCCATGCCGCTGGCGCTCTGTCCGCCCGCGGCCAGCATCAGTTTGAAGTCGTGCGGGCTCGAGGCGTATTTGAGCGCCACGTCCTCGGCGATCTTGCCCTCCATCACGTAGCCGAGCAGCGACTGGTCGAAGGTGCGCATCCCGTAGTACTCGCCCTCGGAGATCACCTCGGTGATCTTGCCGGTTTCCTCCGGGTTCATGATCAGGTCCTGGACGCGGCCGGTGACGACGAGGACCTCGGAGGCGGGCACCCGGCCCTCGCCGGTGATGTCGGGGACGAGGCGCTGGGCGATCGCCCCCTTCAGGGTCGAGGCCAGCATCACCCGGGCCTGGTGCTGGAGGCGCGGCGGGAAGAAGTCGATGATGCGGTTGATCGTCTCGGTGGCGTCGAGCGTGTGGACGGTCGAAAGGACGAGGTGGCCGGTCTCGGCGGCCGAGAGCGCCGTGTGCACGGTCTCTTCGTCGCGCATCTCGCCGATCAGGATCGCGTCGGGGTCCTGGCGCAGGACGCGCCGCATCGCCCGGCCGAAGCCTTCCGTGTCCGAGCCGACTTCGCGCTGGTTGACGATCGAACGCTTGTCTTCGTGCAGGTACTCGATCGGGTCCTCGAGCGTGATGATGTGGTGGGAACGGGTGCGGTTGATGTGATCGATCATCGCCGCCAGGGTCGTGCTCTTGCCCGAGCCGGTGGTGCCGGTGACGAGGACGATCCCGCGCTGCTCTTCGGCGAGCTTGACCACCACGGGCGGCAGGCCGAGTTCCTCGACCGAGCGGATCTCGAACGGAATCGCGCGGCAGACGATCGAGATCGCGCCGCGCTGCTTGAAGGTGTTGACGCGGAAGCGGGAGAGGCCGGGGAGCGAGTAGGAGTAGTCGGCCTCGCCGGCCTCCTCGAATTCGGTCAGCGAACGAACTTCGGCCATGTCGTGGAAGGCTTTCTCGGTATCCGCTTCGGTCAGCGGCTCGTAGCCCTCGATCTGAACCAGCTCGCCGTGCTGGCGAATGATCGGCGGCGAGTTGACCTTGATGTGAAGGTCCGACCCTTCCCGCTCGATCAGCTGTTTCAGCGCTTTGTCGATCTCGAACATCCCGACCTCTATCGGCCGGGATGCTCGGGGCTTTAGCTCAGGTTACCTCGCGGAGCTTTTGTGCTTCGCCCAGCTGTTGCAGCTTTTTCAGGCTCTGGTTCTCGATCTGGCGGATTCGCTCGCGGGTGACGTTGAAGGTCCGGCCCACCTCGTCGAGCGTGCGCGGGTGCTCGCCGCCGAGGCCGTAGCGAAGCTCGAGCACGCGACGCTCGCGGTAGGAGAGATTCTCCAGCGCTTCCTTCAGCGCCTCTTTGGTCAGCAGGTCGGCCGCGCGGTCGAAGGGGGACTCGGCCTTCTCGTCGGCGATGAACTGGCCGAACTCCGACTCCTCCTCGTCGCCGACCGGCTTCTCCAGCGAGACCGGGGCCTGGGCGGAGCGCTTGATCGAGTCGACCTCCTCGGGGTCGATCCCGGTCACCTCGGCGATCTCCTCCGGGGTCGGCTCGCGGCCCAGCTCGGTGACCAGCTTGCGCTCGGCGCGGCCGATCTTGTTCAGCTTCTCGACCACGTGGACCGGGATGCGGATCGTCCGCGCCTTGTCCGCCAGCGCACGGGCGATCGCCTGGCGGATCCACCAGGTGGCGTAGGTCGAGAACTTGAATCCCTTGCGGTAGTCGAACTTCTCGGCCGCCCGGACCAGGCCCAGCGTGCCCTCCTGGATCAGGTCGAGGAAGGGCAGGCCCTGGTTGCGGTAGTTCTTGGCGATCGAGACGACCAGGCGCAGGTTGGACTCGACCATTTTCTGCTTCGCGTCGAGGTCGCCGCGCTCGATCCGCTTGGCGAGTTCGACCTCCTCCGCCGCGGTCAGCAGGCGGACCTTGCCGATGTCCTTGAGGAACAGCTGCAGGCTGTCCGTGGTCATGTCCGGTTTCAGGTCGAGCGCCTGTTTCTGGCGGCGCCGGCCTTTTTTGCCGGTGTCGGCGGGCATGGCTTCGGCGGCCGCTTTCTGGGCCGGGTCCATGTCCTCGACGAGCTCGATCCCCGACTTCTCGAGGTGCCCGTAGAGATCCTCGACGTCGGACTCGTCCAGATCCACCTCCGAGACCGCGGAGGCGATGTCGCCGAAGGTCAGCACGCCAAGCTGCTGCCCTCGCGTAATGAGGCCTTTGACCTCCTCAAGCTCTTGAAGCTCTGCTACCAGCATCCTGTCTGCACTCGTTCCTTTGGGCTAGGTGATTGGGTCTTCGACTGAAACGCCGCGGCGGGCGCAAAGTCGCGAAAAAACGGACCGGGAAGTCCGGTCCGCATGGCCGATTAGTCTGCGCTGCCCGGGGGCTGTGTTGCCCTCCTGGACCCGCTCAAACGTCTGTTCGCATCTTAATCGCTTCACTTTCTGAAGTCAATGCCCACCGCAATGCGACATTCACGCCCATGGCTGCGCGCCTTCTGGCAGCGGGCCTACCGCGAGAACGTCACCGGCCTCTCGGCGATGGTCGCCTACAACCTGATGCTGGCGGTCTTCCCCTTCGCCCTGCTGGTGCTCTTCGTCTTTGGCCAGGTGCTGAAGATCGGCGGGGTCGAGACCAGCGTCGTCAACGACCTGCAGCGGCTCTTCCCCACCACCGAGCAGCAGACCCTGACCAACGTGCTCGACCGGATCCAGGAAAACTCGACCACGATCGGGATCGCCGCCTTCCTCGGCTCGCTCTGGATCGGCGCCTCCTTCTGGGGAGCGATGGACACCGCCTTCTGCCGCATCTACCACGTCGAGTGCCGCGGCTGGGTCGAACAGAAGCGCTTCTCCTTCGCCATGCTCGCCGTCGTCCTGCTGTTCATCGCCGCCAGCATCTTCCTCCCGACGATGGAGAGCACGCTCATCGCCAGCACCGACAGCCTGCCCCTCGGCCTCTCCGACATCAAGGCGATCGACACCGTCCTGCTGCTCGGCGCCGCGATCCTGATCGTCTTCGCGATCTGCTGCGTGATCTTCTGGGCGGTGCCGAAGGGCCACATGCCCTGGCGCGCAGTCTGGCCCGGGGCCGCCTTCGTCACCCTCTGTGCCGGCATCGCCAACTGGCTCTTCCCCTTCTACCTCTCCAACGTCTCCAGCCTCTCGCGATTCGGCTCGACCCTGGGGTTCGTCCTCATCGCCCTGCTCTGGTTCTACGTGCTCAGCCTGGCGCTTCTGGCGGGGGCCGTGATCAACTCGCTGCGCCACGAGCTGCACGACACCGGCGAGCTTCCCTACGCCCCGGCGGGCTCGGCGGCGACGCCCGATGAGGACTGCGGCTGCGCCGGAGAGTCGCCGAAGAGGGCGTCGTGATAGCCGCGGACGACCGCCCGCCCGAGATCGCCGTCGCCGCCGAAACGGAGTAACTCCGGGTCCCGACCGATCACCGCGCCGAGCCAGGCGTCGGCGGGGCCAAGGACCCAGTTCTCCGGCTGCTTCTGGACCCGGGCGATGCATGAGGTGACCGAGCCTTTCTCGACCTTCAGCTGCGCGCCTGCCCAGGGCCTGCCCAGGTCGGCGTTGCTGGCCTCCACCCCAACCTGACAATCCCCCACTGCTCCCTTGCGCAGTTGGATCAACGGTGCGGCGAGCAAGAATGCTGACTCGACATCGATCCGACCGATCGGCGCGGTCTGGCCGGCGAGGTACTTGCGCTCGCAACGGGCGGCCACAGCAAGCGGGGCGATCGCCTGGCGCAGCCAGAGACTGACGGTGTACTCGCGACCCCTGTTGCCGTCGCTAGGCCCGAGGTCGACCTGTCCCGCCAGGCGCATTGCCGAGAGTCGTCGCTCGAGCGCCGGGTAGGTGATGCCGTCGATCAGCTTGTCGATCTCGGTCAGGGTCAGGGGCCGCGCCGCAAGCGCACGGACGATGGTCGAGGTCCAACCGCCGACCAGGGCCTTGATCGCGGCTTTTGCCGCCGTGCTGTCGAGTGCAACCGATCCCTCCGGCGCGAAGCGGAGCCATGCTTCGATCGCGCCGGCCGCAAACAAGAGATCCCGGCCAAACGGGGTCAGGTCATAGGCGAGGATGCTGGGGCGATCTCCCTGGCAGCGCGTCAGCACGCCGGTTTCGCCAAGCTTGGCGAGGATGCCTCGCAGCGTCGACTGGGCCGGGCCCCCCAACTGTGCACGCAGGTCCGCGAGTCGAAGGGGACCGTCGGCCAGAGCTTGCAGCACGAGGGCGTTCAGAGGCACTGAGAGCAACGTGAGCACCGTAGAACCCGCCCGGAGTCGCGGGCCGTCCTCCCCTGAAATCACAGACGAAACCCCACCTAATAGCTCCTTTTAAATACTAGAGACTTTCAGATGAGTATAGCTCCAGTTCCCAAATATGTACGAGTAGGCGCAGCGTCGCCTCCGGGAAAGCCGGGCCCTACTAGGGAGCGTCTAGCCGTAGCGCTCGCCGATGATCGCGCGCAGCTTGTCGCGATCGTGGCGGGCGTGGACACGGCGGACGGTGCCTGAGCGGGAGCGCATGACCAGCGATTCGGTGGTGGCGCCGGGTCCGCGGTAGCGGACGCCCTGGAGCACGTCGCCGTCGGTGACGCCTGTGGCGGAGAAGAAGACGTCGTCGCCGGAGCAGAGATCGTCGGCGGTCAGGACCCGGTCGAGGTCGTAGCCGGCGTTCACGGCGGCGCTGCGCTCCTCGTCGGTGCGCGGCCAGAGGCGGCCGAGCAGCTGGCCGCCCATCGACTTCAGCGCCGCGGCGGAGAGCACGCCCTCCGGTGTCCCGCCGATTCCCCAGAGGAGGTCGACGGGAGAGCGGTCGCTGACCGCGAGCAGCGCGGCGGAGACATCGCCGTCGGTGATCAGGCGGATGCGGCCGCCGGCCTCGCGCACTTCGCGCATCGCGTCCTCGTGGCGGGGGCGGTCGAGCATGACGACGGTGACGTCGCCGACGCTGCCGCCCTTGCGCCCGGCGATCAGCTTCAGCGTCTCGGGCAGCGGCCGGTCGAGGTCGAGCAGGTCGGCGATCTCCTCTCCCCCGGCCATCTTTTCCATGTAGACGCAGGGGCCGGGATCGAACATCGTGCCGCGCTCGGCCAGCGCGATCACCGCCAGGGCGCTGGGCATGCCGAGCGCGCAGAGGCGGGTCCCCTCCAGCGGGTCGACCGCGATATCGACAACCGGCGGGCTGCCGTCGCCGATTTGCTCGCCGTTGTAGAGCATCGGCGCCTCGTCCTTCTCCCCCTCGCCGATGACGACCACGCCGTCCATCGAGACCGAGTCGAGGACGAAGCGCATCGCGTCGACGGCGGCCTGGTCGGCGGCGATCTTGTCGCCGCGCCCAACCCAGCGGGCGGCCGAGAGCGCCGCCGCCTCGGTGACGCGAACCAGCTCCAGGGCCAAATTGCGGTCCGGCTTGACAGGAGAGCCCTCCATGCCCGGCAGCCTAACCCGAAACCCGCTCCGGTGCGCCTTATGCACCTGTGGGGTCCATAAGGCGCACCGGAAGGGATTTGGCCGGATAGGGTTCGTCCGATGGTTGATCGCTGGGGACTGACGCTGCCGCTGCCGGGGCTTTCGCTCGCGGCTCACGAGGAGCTGGTGAAGCGCGCCGAGGCGTGCGGCTACACGGACCTCTGGAGCGGCGAGACGAACGGGCCCGACGGCTTCACGCCGCTGGCGCTGAGCGCCGCCTGGACCGGGCGGGCGCGGCTCGGGACGGGAGTCGTCGGCGTCTTCCAGCGCGGTCCGGCCTTGCTCGCCCAGGAGGCGGCGGCCCTCGCCGACGCCTCAGGTGGGCGCTTCGTGCTCGGCATCGGCTCCTCCTCCGATCGCATCGTCGAAGGCTGGAACGGCATCCCCTTCGAGCGGCCACTGAGCAAGGTGCGGGAGACGCTCGACTTCCTCCGGGTCGCTCTCGACGGCGAGCGCACCCCTAGCGGCTTCAAGCTCGAAAGCGGACCCGCGGAGCGGGTGCCGATCGTGCTGGCGGCGCTGCGCGGCAAGATGCTCGAGCTGGCGATGGAGCAGGCCGACGGGGCCTTCACCAACTTCCTCCCCCTCGGCGGCTTGCCAAAGGTGACCGGGCAGCTCGCCGGGGCCCCGGATGGCTTCGAGCTGCTCTGCCGCTTCTTCTGCCTGCCGGGGGAGCGCGAGGCGGTCGAGCCGCTGGCCCGCTTCATGTTCTCCTCCTACATCACCGTGCCCGTCTACGCCGACTTCTACCGCTGGCTCGGCTACGGCGACGAGATCGACCCGATGATCGCCGCCTGGGAGTCGGGCGACCGCCAGGCAGCCGCGGCGGCGGCGCCCTGGGGGCTGATCGAGGCGATGTTCGTCTTCGGCTCGCCCGCGGAGATGAAGGAGCGAATCGGCGCCTTTGTAGAGGGCGGAGTGACCCTGCCGATCCTGACGCCGATCACGACCCCGGACAAGGTCGGCGAGCTGGTCGAGGCGCTGGCGCCGTAGGACCTAGGCGACCCGGGCAAGCGAGAGGGCGTAGTCGCCGGCCGCGTCGGTGAACCAGCCGCTCATCGCCAGGCCCGCCTCCTCGTAGACAGCCTCCAGGCGCTCGCGGGTGAACTTGGCGGAGATCTCGGTCCGCATCTCCTCGCCGGCGGCGAAGCCGACCGCCATCCCGAGCTCCGCGATCGTGATCGTCTGCTCGGCGAGCGAGCGCAGGCGGATGTCCATACGCGCCTCCGCCGCGTCGTAGCGGGCGACGTGCTCGAAGGCGTCGAGGTCGAAGTCGGCCCCGAGCTCGCGGTTGAGCACGCGCAGCACGTTCTTGTTGAACTCCGCCGTCACTCCGAGCGAGTCGTCGTAGGCAGCCTCGAGCCGACCCGGGTCCTTGACCAGGTCGGTGCCGAGGAGGAGGAAGTCCTCGGGGCCGAGGAGACGGGCGAGGCGGCTGAGAAACTCGTGGCGCGCCTCGGGATAGAGGTTGCCGATCGTGCCTCCGAGGAAGGCGATCAAGCGCCGCCCGCCGCCATTGTCGATGCGCTCGAGGTCGTGCTCGAAGTCGCAGACGAGGCCGCGCACCGCCAGTCCCGGGTACTCCTCGACCAGCGACTCCGCGGTCTCGTGCGTGATCTCCACGGAGATGTCGACCGGAACGTAGGTCCGCAGGCAACGCGCATCGCGCATCGCGCTCAGCAGGTGGCGGGTCTTCGCCGCCGAGCCCGAGCCGAGCTCGACCAGCGTCTGCGGCGCCCCGGCACCGGCGACGATATCGCCGGCTCGCTGGTCGAGGATCGCCCGCTCGGCCCGGGTCGGGTAGTACTCGGGCAGCTCGGTGATCCGCTCGAAGAGCTGCGAGCCGCGCTCGTCGTAGAAGTACTTCGGCGCCAGCTCCTTGGGATCGGTGGAAAGGCCGGCGCGGATGTCGCGCCGCATGTTCGCGCCGCCGTCGGCGTCGAGGTGCACCTCGATCTCGATCGGGGGCTCAATCGTCGTCATCTCACACGTCCCTTGCGCAACGCAGGCCGGAGAAGATCTGCCGGCGCTGGGGCAGGTCCCAGTTGCGAAAGCTGGGCCGCATGACGCTGCGATGGGTCGCCCACGAGCCGCCGCGCAGCACCTTGTACTCGTCGCCGAAGAAGGGGGCGGAGTACTCGCGGTAGGGGAACGCCTCGAAGCCGGGGTAGGCGAGGAAATCCGAGGACGTCCATTCCCAGGCCTGGCCCACGCCCTCCAGCTCGGGCGCGGCAGCCTCCCACTCGTACTCACTCGGCAACCGCTTGCCCGCCCAGCGGGCGAAGGCATCGGCCTCGTGCCAGGAGACGTGGACGACGGGCTGGCCGGAGTCGACGGGGTCGCGGCGCCCCCTCGCAGTGTGGACCCAGCCCCCCTCGCCGTCCTTCTCCCAGTACAGCGGCGGCTCGGCGCCGGTGTCCTCGACGAAATCGCCGTAGGCGCCATTGCTCACCGGTGTCCGGTCGATCTCGAAGGGCGCCAACTCAACCACGTGCCGCGGCCGCTCGTTGTCGTAAGCGAATCCTTGGGCAGTTGCACCGATCTCGAAGCTCCCCCCATCGATCCGAACGGGCTCCGGGACGCGGGGCATTGCTCGAACGGGCGGATACTCAAAATGCCGGTCCAACTGGACCGGCATTTGTCCGGGCGAGCGATGCCCCGCGTCCCGGAGACCCCCACCCGCATCGGGCTCGCAGCCGTCGACCATCTGCAACAGCTGCAGCATCGTCTCGTTGTGCTGGAGCTCATGGGCGATCAACAGCTCGTAGACGAATCCTTCGCGCAGCAGCGGATCCTCAACGTCAGCGCCGATCTCGACCTCCTCCAGCACCTCGAGCGTGCGCTCGCGGACATCGGCGAGGTAGGCGCGCAGCGCGGCGTCGCGCAGGATCGGCAGCTCGCCGCGAGTCTTGCGCGGGTTCTCGATCGCGTCGTAGAAGCGACCCAGCTCGCCGTGCAGCGGCTCGCGGCCGCCGATCGCCTGCACCAGCCAGAGCTCCTCGAAGTTGGCGATGTGTCCCAGGTCCCAAGCCAGCGGGCTGAGGATCGGTGAGTAGACGCGGTTGAGCTGCTCGTCGTCGAGCGGGCGGATCAGCTCCAGCGTGCGCAGCCGCGCCTCGGCGAGACGTTTCGCGATCGCTTCCTTGGAGCTGGGCGTCACCTCAGTGGCGATGCCCGAAACCCTAGCGAGGTCAGATTGCCGGAATGTGAAGTACGCAAAGCTGGACAACCAGTGCTGCATTCACCGTCTATATGACGGCGAAAGCAGCACTGACCGGGGTCAATCGGTTGTCTCGGCCTCTGGGTCGAACCAAACCCGCTTGCGCCAGGGTGGGGAGATCGCGAAGCTGGCTCGGCTGGCGGCCGCAACCGGCTCCAGCGGGACCAAATGGATCCGGTTGCGTGGGGTGATGCGTTCGATGCGGGGGATGCCAGTGGCGTTGCCGGCGTGGCTGCCGCCGGAGACGAGCAGGATGTGGGTCTCGGGGCCCCAACCGTTGCGGGACCGAAGGCCGACGGCTTCGGTCGCGTCCTTGAGCGGGCCGATCGCCGCGTCGGAGCCCCAGTTGACCACTCCCTGGCCGTGGTTGTAGCCGTGGTGAGAGGAGGCGCGCTGGTCGACCGAGCCGTCCGGGCGGACGCGAATCTGGACGGACTCCCAGTCGTCGCGGTGGTAGCCCTCTTCGCCGGCGATCGGGACGCCGCGCAGGGTCGCCGAGTCGGCGTAGTAGGTCCAGTATTGTGCATTACAATAGAGACAAATGGGCACCTTTGCCGGATACGTCCGCGTCAGCCGGGTTGGCGATCGCGCCGACACGCTGATCTCGCCGCAGCTCCAAGAGCGAGAAATCCGCAATTGGGCAAAGCCGCAAGGGCTGGAACTGGAGATGCTCCCGGCGGAGTTGGATCGCTCCGGCGCCGACGACAATCGCCCGATCTTGCAGGGGGCAATCGAGCGAATCGAGCGCGGCGAGCTGGAGGGAGTGATCGTTTGGAACTTCGCTCGCTTCACCCGCTCCCTCGCCTCTAGCGTCGCCTTCCTCGAATTGATCGAGCGAGCTGGAGGGCAGCTCTACTCGACCAGCGAGCAGATCGACCCAACCACCCCGGCGGGGCGCATGACTCGCAACTTCCTCTTCTCGATCGCCCAGGCCGAGCGGGAGCAAAAGGCGGAAGGGTTCGACAAGGCCAAGGCCGACGCCGTCAAGCGCGGTATTTGGACCGCGCCAGTGGTCCCGTTCGGCTACCGCAAGAACGCCGAGAGGCGACTCGAACCCGATCCGGTCGAGGGGCCGGTAAGGGCGGAGGTCATCCGCCGCCGCGGTGCCGGCCACTCCTGGCGTTTGCTTGCCAAGTACATCCGCGAGGAGACGGGCCGGTCTTTTCTGCCGGCGGCGGTGCGCCAGATGGTCCGCAGCCGCACGTCTCTCGGCGAGGCCAGCCAGGGCAAGCACGTCAACCCAAACGCGCATGAGCCGCTGGTCGACCGCGCCACCTGGGAGGCGGCCCAGGTCGCCCAGCCCAAACCCGCGCGCGGAATTCACGGCGAGGCACTGCTCGGCGGGCTTGTCCGCTGCGCAGGCTGCTCGCGCCGGGTTTCCTCCACCTTCCGCAACGGCC
>Ga0210126_100005_pt1 | contig 19423 bp, 22 predicted proteins | sample RushMan_ThreeSqC_FD_185560 | JGI IMG/M metagenome (GOLD analysis project Ga0210126, IMG submission 185560) | Wetland microbial communities from San Francisco Bay, California, USA, that impact long-term carbon sequestration - RushMan_ThreeSqC_D2... | ecosystem: Environmental > Aquatic > Marine >... | reverse complement strand
GCATGATGCCGAACTGCGCGGGGACCCAGTGCAGCAGATGGTACAGGGCACACACACCCACGCCCGTGACGCAGCCGGCGAGCACCTCTGGTTGCGGGTGCGCAAGACCGGGGAAAATACCGAACACGTTGCCCGGCTGCTGGCGCGGGCCGCGGGCGTTGCGCCGCGCGCGATCGGATACGCGGGGCGCAAGGACCGCCACGCGGTCGCCACCCAGTGGTTCAGTGTGCAACTGCCGGGGCGCGCGGATCCGCCGTGCTGGAACCTGCCGCCGACGGTGGAAGTTATCGAGTCGCAGCGGCGCTCGCGAAAACTCCAGATCGGTGGACTGCGCGGCAACCGCTTCCGGATCGTGGTGCGCGGGTTTGCGGGTGATGCCGCCGGGCTCGATGCCCGCCTGGCGGTGATCGGCAGACAGGGGGTGCCGAATTATTTCGGCGCGCAACGTTTCGGGCGCGACGGCGGCAACCTCGCCGAGGCGATCCTTACCGCGATCACGATGGCCTTCCTCGCCGGCATCGCCTGGATGGTCTTCGTCCTCAGCCGCCAGAACCAGTTGACCCTGGCGGCGCTTGGCGACGGTCGCAGGGCGATCCTCTACGGCGCGCTCGGGATGATCGCGCTCCTGGTGGCGGGCCAGGACGAGTTCTTCTCCAGCGGCGGCGGCACGCTCGCCTGGATCGTCCTCCTCGGCGCCTCGATCGCGGCGATCTGGCGGGTCTGGATCGACGCGAACAGCTATCAGCGCGGATGATGTGACCGATTCGCGCGTTTGAGCGCACCACGCGTGCGTCCGCGGCTGCGACGGTCGGTGGGTGCCGCCACCGATCGCCAGCAGCGCAGGCCACAGGGAGGGGGGGACCGCATCGGTCGAGACGATCGCGACGGTTCCCTTCCTACTGCTGGCGGTCGTGGTGGCGGCACAGCTCGGCCTCGCCGGCCAGGCATTGTGGTCGGCTGGGATCGCGGCCCGTGCGGGGGCGCGGGCTGAGCTGGTCGGGCGCGACGCGAGGACGGCCGCCCGGCAAGCGCTGCCGCCGGCGCTTCGTCGCGGCGCCCGGGTCGAGGGGCGGGGGCCGATCACGGTGCGCGTGGCGGTTCCACGGCTGCTGCCGGGATTGCCGCCGCTGGCCGTGGGGGCGACGAGCGGGCTGGGCGATGAGTAGGCAGCGCGGCCAGGCGACGGTCGAAACGGTCGCCGCGATCCCCCTGCTGCTGCTCGCGGGGACGATCGCCCTGCAACTCCTCGCCGCCGGCTACGCCCTCACCCTCGCCGACGGCGCCGCCGAGGCCGGGGCGCTGGCGCTGGCCGCCGGCCGGCCTGCGCGGGCCGCCGCGACCGCGGGCCTGCCGCAGTGGGCCGAGGACCGCGCCCAGGTCTCGGTGCGCGGGGGAGAGGTGAGCGTGCGGCTGCGGCCGCCCTCGCCGGTCCCGGGCCTGGCCGACGCGCTCGCAGTAACGAGCACCGCATACGCGAGGCCGGCTGAGAGCGCACCTGGCGCTGCGCAGATCAGCGTCCTCGGTCGCTCGCGTGCAGAGCACGCCACGCTCCCTGCGTCCTCGATCTGCTTGGCCAGGTGCGCTCTCAGATGATTGTTTTGGTCACCTCGGTGGGCGCGGCGGCCGGCTCCAAGGCGGCGGCCGCCGCCCTTGCCTGCGCTGGGTCGGAGCCCGACCGGCCCGGCCTGCTGGTCGACGTCGGCGGCAGCGCGCCGCGGCCGACGCTGGTCGCGTCCGTGGGGGCGCGCGAGCTGGAGGAACGGCTGGCGCGCCACCTGCCGCAGGCGCGGGCGGCGTCGCGGGGCCAGACATGCCACCTCGCCGTCGGCGCCGACCCGGCCGGGCTCGGGGAGCTGCGAGCGGCGCTGCCGCTGGTGCGCGACTCGGTCGCCGCCGTCCACCTGCCGCCGGCGCTGCTCCAGCCAGCGCTGGAGGATCCCTCGATTCCCTCCTCCGCGGTGCTCCTCCGCGCCGACCTGGGCGCCGACCGCGCCCTGGCGGCGCTCGCGGTGGGCGGCCCGATCGACCGCGGCGTTCGGGTCCGCGTGCTCAAGCGTCCCCTGGCCTGGGTGCCGGCCCGTCGCGCGCTGTTCGGGGTCCTGCCACCGTCGGCGCCCGGCGGCCTGCCGGGCCGCCTGCTCGCATCCCTTTTGGAAAGCGAAAACTCAGCGGAGCACGCGTGCTACATTGAGTCAGATGGCACGGAAGCTGACCCAGAGGGAACTGCGCAACAACAGCGGCCAGATCATGCGCGCCCTCGACGGCGGCGAGGACTTCATCGTCACCCGCAACGGCAGGCCGGTCGGTGAGCTGCGCCCGTACAGGCGGCGTCAGTTCATTTCACGACGGGCGTTCGTCGATCTATTCGCCGGCTCTGCGCCGATCGACCACGAGCGCTTCCGAGCCGATATCGACCGATACGCGGATCAGGATCCTACGCCCCGTGGCTGAGCCGCCTCCGGCGCGCGGGCTGATCGATACCTCGGTGGTGATTGGCTACGAGAAGGTGAACTTTCGCCTCCTGCCGGACGAGATGGCGATCTCGACTTTGACTCTGGCCGAGCTGAGCGCCGGCCCGCTCGCGACCGACGACGAACTCGAGCGAGCGCGTCGCCAGGAGCGCCTGCAGCGCTTCGAGTCGGGCGTCGAATCGCTGCCCTTCACGGCCGGGAGCGCCCGCGCCTACGGGCAGGTCTACGCGGCCGATATGGCGAGCGGCCGCAAGCCGCGTGGAGCCCGTGCGGCCGACCTGATGATCGCCGCCACGGCCCTCGCCCACGAGCTGCCGCTCTACACACTGAACGCCGCCGACCTGAAGGGCCTCGACCAGCTGATCGAGATTGTCGACGTGAGCGCCTGAGAGCCGCATCACAGCGGGGATTGCGCCCCCGTTTCCGCGCTACTTCTGCACTAGCATCGGGTTGTGTTTGGCATGGGGGGGAACGTAGGGAAATCGCCGGCAGGGCTTCGCCTCGGCCTGCTGGCGCTGGTCGCGGCGCTGTTTGTGCTGATTCCGGTGGCCCAGGCCTCGGCCGAAGACTTCACGCTCACGGTCAACGTCGAGGGCGAAGGCGAAGTCTATTGCGACACCTATTTCGAAGGCGAACCCATACTTGAATTCGAAGAATGCGGGGCAAAGAAACTTGATTTGCCCGAAGAAACCGAAGTCGTTTTGACGGCGATAGAAGCCGGTGATGAATTCAAGGAATTCATAGGCTGCGAAGTCGTCGGGCCGGAAGAATGCGAAGTGACGATGGACGAAGACCGCGAAGTGACCGCGGTCTTCGAGCCGGAAGGTGAACCCGAAAACCCGCTCACGGTCAACGTCGTCGGCCCGGGCGAAGTCCAGTGCGAACTCGAAGAAGGCGCCGAAGAATGTGCGTCCACGTATCCGCAAGAAGCGGAAGTGACGCTGGTTCCGATCCCCGCGCCCGGATCTACGTTCGTCGGCTGGAGCGGTGACTGCACCGAAGAGCCGTGCGAACTGGAAATGGACGAAGCCCACGAAGTAACGGCGACCTTCGAATCCGAAGAATCTGGCGGAGGCGGCGGCGGCGGAGGCAGCACGACCCCTCCGCTCGCCCCGGCGGTCGCCCTCCCCGGCAAGCTGCAGGTCGGCCGCGGCGCCCTGTACAGGGGTGGCAGGGCGACCCTGAGGCTCTCCTGCAAAGGGGGACCCTGCAAGGGCAGGCTGAAGCTGATCGCCAAGCTCAAGGCAGGCAAGGGCAAGGCTAAGAAGGTGACGATCGGCAAGGCCTCGCTCAGCCTGGCGTCCGGGCGTTCGACCGCTCTCATGGTCAAGCTCTCGCGGCCGGCGAGGAAGCAGCTGGACCGTGGCAGGGCCGTCACCGCCTGGGCCAGCGGCCAGCGAGTCAAGGCCTCCAAGGTCAAGATCAGGCCAGCCTCGCTGTAGGCGGGACACCACGCGCGAGTGCCGGGCCGCCACCGCCAGTCGCATTCCGCCAGAATCGCTGCATGCTGACCGTCGCAGTCACCGGGCCCACCGGGGAGATCGGCAGGCCGTTCATCTCGGCGCTCGAGCGCGTGCCCGAGGTCGATCGCGTGATCGGGATGGCGCGCCGTCCTTTCGATATCGGCGGGCACGGCTGGGAGAAGACCGAATACCGGCGCGGTGACGTGCTCGACCGCGAGGCGGTCGACGGGCTCGTCGAGGGCGCCGATGTCGTCGTCCACCTCGCCTTCGCGATCATGGCCGGGGGAGGGGACAGTCGTGAGGTCAACCTGGAGGGGTCGCGCAACGTCTTCGAGGCGGCCGCCGCTGCCGGAGCCAAGCGGCTCGTCTACACCTCGTCGGTCGCCGCCTACGGCTTCCACCGCGGCATGCCCGAGCTGCTCGGCGAGGACGACCCGGTGAAGGGGACTTCGCGCCATCCCTACTCGGCCCACAAGGCCGCGGTCGAGGCCGAGCTGGACGCGGCGCTCGACGGGTCGAGTACCGACGCTTACGTCTTCCGGCCCTGCATCGTCGCCGGTCCCGAAGCGACCCTGCTGCTCGACATGATCCCGCTGCTGGCGCTGGGGCAGAGGATTCCCGGGCCGCTGCGCTGGGCGCTCGGCAGGGTGCCCGAGCTGCGGCCGGTGCTGCCGGACCCCGGCGTCCCATTCCAGCTCGTCCACCACGACGACGTCGCCGCGGCGCTCTGCGCGGCGGCGATCGGGGACGGCCAGCCGGGCTTCTACAACCTGGCCGGGCCGGGCGAGGTGACGATTACCGATGTCGCCCACGCGCTCGGCTGGCACGCGGTGCCGGCGCCGCACCTTGCCGTCGGCGTCGCCGCCGAGGCGGTCGCGCTGATGCCGTTCCTGCCCGACGAGGCCGCCTGGATCGAGGCGGTTCGCCGGCCCGTTCTGATGGACACCTCCCGGGCCCGGCGCCGGTTGCACTGGATGCCCCACCACGATGCCCGCGAGACGCTGAGGCAGACTGTCGCCGCCGCCCGCTCTCGCTGACTCCGCGGCTGCCCGCGGTTACGCCTGCGGCTCGATGTTCTGGTTGACGCGGAAGAGGTTGCCGGGGTCGTACTGCGCCTTGACCCGGGCCAGACGCTCGTAGTTGTCGCCGTAGCTCGCCCGTACCCGCTCCTGCCCCTCGTCCATCATCATGTTGACGTAGGCGCCGCCGGCCGAGTAGGGGTGCAACGACTCGAAGTAGTCGATGCACCACTGGCGGATGGCATCGGCGTTGGCGGGGTCGGGATCGACGCCGGCGAAGACCGATCCCCACTTGGCGTCGCGGTAGGCCCAGGGCGTATCGGTCGGCCCCACCTCGCCGGCCGCGCCGTCGAGCGGGTAAAGGTGCATGGTCGATTTCATCGTCGGCATTTCGGGCCCGAAGCGCGCGTGGGCCGCGACGGCCTCGTCCGGTATCTCGCGGACGAAGTCGGCCCGCCAGTACCACTGCTCGCCGCGCGGGTAGAGGGCGTCGAAGGCGGTCTGCAGCGCCGGGAAGGGCATCGGCTGGACGCCGTGCATCAGCGGCTCGGGCAGGGCGTCGAGCAGCGGGGCCATGTCGCTTGCCGCCGTTTCCTCGTCGCCCAGGTGGCACCAGACGACCCCGCACACCTTGCGCAGGTGCAGCTCCTCGGGGAAGGGCGGCGCCGGCGGCACCGAGGTGAAGGCGAAGAAGCCGTTCAGGTCGCGCGGCGCGCCGGGCAGGAAGTCGCGGTACGCGGCCAGCACCTCGGCCCCGGCCTCGGCCGGCCAGAAGGTCGGGCCGCCGACGACGGTTCCCACCTCGTGCAGCCGGAAGAGGAAGGAGGTGACGACACCGAAGTTGCCGCCTCCGCCACGGATCGCCCAAAAGAGATCGGGGTTCTCCTCGCCGGAGGCGCGCACCCGCTCGCCGCCGGCGAGGACGAGCTCGGCCTCGAGCAGGTTGTCGATCGTGAGGCCGCACTTGCGGGTCAGGTGGCCCATGCCGCCGCCGAGGGTGAGCCCGCCGACCCCGGTGGTCGAGATGATGCCGCTCGGGGTCGCCATCCCGTGCTCGGCGGTCGCGGCGTCCACTTCGCCCCAGGTGCAGCCGCCTCCGGCCCGGACGGTTCTCGCCGCAGGGTCGACCTCGATCGCGTTCAGCGCCGAGAGGTCGATCACCACGCCGTCGTCGCAGGTGCCGAGGCCGGCGCCGTTGTGGCCGCCGCCCCGCACCGCGAGCAGGGTGTCGCTGCCGGCGGCGAAGGAGACCACCTTCGCCACGTCGCCGGCGTCGGCGCAGCGCGCGATCAGCGCCGGGCGCCGGTCGATCATCGCGTTGTAGACCGCGCGGGCCTCGTCGTAGCCGCTGTCCTCGGGGCCGATCAGCTGTCCTTGGAAGCTGGGCAGGTCCGCTGCGCTGGGAGCGTTCATCGCAATGCCTTTCGGAGGGATGGAGACTGGGTGCCTCTGAGAGTAGGGCGTCGCGGGCGATTTGTCAGCGCCAGCCGCGTCTTCAGCCGGGCGCGCCGGCGGTGAGCGGCGTCGACGAGACGCTGTAGATCTCCCACTCGTCGGCGACTCCCTTGAGCCGGTGGCTGCCGAAGGAGTCGAACTCGATGCCCGACCCGGCGGCGAGGTCGCGAACGGTGCGCGAGGCGAGAACGGCGCCCGGCCCCGCCAGCGCCGATACCCGGGCGGCGACGTGGACCGCGATCCCACCGATGTCGTCGCCAATCAGCTCGACCTCGCCGGTGTGCAGCCCGGCCCGCACCTCGAGGCCCAGCGTGGGCATCTCGCTGGCGATGCTTCGGGCGCACTCGACCGCCCGGGTCGGGCCGTCGAAGATCGCCAGGAAACCGTCGCCGGTCGTCTTCACCTCGCGCCCGCCGAAGCTGGCCAGCCGTTCGCGCACCAGCTCCTGGTGCTGCTCGAGCAGGCCGCGCCAGCGCCGGTCGCCGATCTCGGTGGCGAGCCGGGTCGAGTCGACGATGTCGGTGAAGAGGACCGTCGCCAGCACCCGTTCCGGCGCCACGCCCGGTCGCACCCCGGTGAGGAACTCCTCGATCGGAGCCAGCGCCGCCTCGCTGTCGCCGACCCAGGGGAAGTGGTCTTCGCCCTCGAGCTCGACGTAGCGGCTGCCCTCGACCTGCTTGGCCAGCCAGGTGGCGGCGCGGTAGTTGACGGCCCTGTCGCCGTGCCGGTGCAGCACCAGGGTCGGCGCCTGGATCAGCGGCAGGGCGCCGCGGACGTCGGTGTCGAGGAACATCTGGAAGAGCTGGTCGGCGCGCATCGGGCTCGCCGCCTGGCGCTCGAAGCGGGCCTGGAACTCGCGAGCGCGGGCGTTATCCGCGAGGCTGGGGGAGAAGATGTCGATCGTCGCTCCCTGCCCCCAGAGGGGTGCGACCAGCTCGTAGTGGGCCTCTTCCGCCGCCTCGCGGGAGGGCGCCCAGGGGTAGTCGTCGTCGGCGGTCGAGCGCGCCATCGCCCCCCACAGCACCAGGGCGGAGACGCGCTCGGGGTAGGTGGCGGCGAAGAGTACGCACATCGTCGCCCCCTCCGACATGCCGAGCAGGGCGGCGCGCTCGGAGCCGGCCGCGTCCATCACCGCGCGCACGTCGTCCATCCGCTCCTCCAGCGTCGGCGCCCCTGCGGCGGGGTCCGAGAGGCCGACGCCCCTGCGGTCGAAGAGGATCACCCGGGCGAAGCTGGCGAGCCGGCGAATGAAGTGGGACTGCACCGGGTTTTCCCAGAGCATGTCGAGGTGGGAGATGAAGGGAAAGGCGATGACCAGGTCGATCTCGCCCTCCCCGGTCACCTGGTAGGCGATGCTGGTCTCGCCGCTGCGCGCGTATCTGGTCTCGGGACGGTTCACGGCATCCACACTACGCATGGCCGCCGTCCCGTCAAGCCGGACCGGTGGGGAATCCCGCGTGGCTCGTGAACCTGATTCCCGGCCGTCAGGAAGACGCGCCTGCGGCGGCGCTCCACTGGCGGCGCTTCTCCGCGTATCCGGGCGGCAGGGCGATGTTCAGCTGCTCGGCGAGCGTCAGCCAGCGAAGCGCGCCCTCGTAGTCCTTCCAGCGAGCGTCGGCGTCGGAGCTGGCGAGCGCCAGCTCGACCGCCGCCTGGTGGTCGGCGGCGGAGTCGTCGAGGTCCTCGCCATGCAGGGCGGGTACGTCACCGAGGATCGGCTGCCCCTCGGGGGATCCGGTCAGGTGGGCGGCCAGGTGCCCGGCGGCGACCTTCGCCGGCGGCCACCAGAGCGGCGCCGCGCCCGCCGCGGAGGCCTCGCCGGACCCCGCCACGCCGGAGCGGAGGTAGAGCGGGGCGGCCCCGGTCAGCAGCGCTCCCCGCAGGACCGGCCTGAACTCGCCCTTGCGGATCGAGGAGTCGACGCAGGAGGCGATCGAGCGGGCGGCGGCGTCGGCCTGCTGGGCGGCCAGGCCGCCCTGCTTGATCGGGAACCAGGTCGCGTCGCCGGCCGCGTAGACCCGCGCCAGGCCTTCGACCCGCATGTCGAGGCCGGTGCCGATGAAGCCGGAGGGCCCCTGCGGCAGGCCGGGGATCGGGGCGACCTTGAGCCGTGGCAGGGCGACCACCCGGTCCGCCTCCAGCAGGTCGCCACCGGCCAGGGCCAGCCCGTCCGGCTCGACCGCCGCCGGCGCCTGCGAGCCGTGGAACGAGACCCCGGCCGTTTTCAGCAGGGTGGCGAGCGCCTCGCTGGCGCGCTCGCCGAACATCGCCAGGGGTCGCTCCTCCTCGGTCGCCAGCAACAGCTCGACATCGTCGAGGTCGTGCTCGCGGGCGTGGTGGGCGGTGAGCAGGGCAAGCTCGTAGAGCGGCAGCCCCCAGCGCAGGCCCGTCGGCGCGGCGAAGGCGATCCGCTTCAGGCGCCCCGCCTCGATCTCGTCGAGCAGTTCCCGGTAGGCCGCGTTGGCGACCGGGCTGCCGTCGTAGCTGAGGGCGCCCGGCAACTGGTCGGCACCGTGGGCGCCGACGGCGATCAGCAGCGCGTCGTAGGAGAGGGTCGCCCCACCGTGGGTGCCGATCGTGCGCCGCTCGGGGTCGATCTCGGCGACCCTCTCTTCGCGGAACTCGGCCCCCTGTTCTTCGGCCAGGGCGTCGAGGCGCAGCTCGTGCGCCTCACCGAGCCCGAACGGCTCTGTGATCGCCAGCGGTCGGTAGGTCATCTCGGCGCTGGCCGAGACCAGCTCGATCCGGATCCGGTCGCCCAGCAGGTCACGGAGGACCAGCAGCGCCTCGGCTCCGGCGATCCCGCCGCCGACGATCACGGCCTTGAAATCGGTGGCTGGTCTTTTGGTCTGGGAGCTCAATTTGGGCGGCGTTGCGGTGTGGGACAAGATTGTTACCAATTCGTGTGTCCGTGCGCACCACGCGTGCGTCGCGGTTCGCGAGGGTGCGGGCATGGACCGGCGATGCGAGCGAGGGCAGGCGTTGCCGCTGGCGCTGGGGGGCGCGCTGGCGCTGGTCGCGGCGGCGCTGGCCCTGGTCGCGATCGCCGGGGCGGTGACCGGCAAGGGGCGGGCCCAGCGGGCAGCGGACCTGATCGCGATCTCGGCGGCGCGGTCGATGCGCGACGACCTCTCGCGACTGCTCTCGCCGCCGCGGCTGCCCGACGGCAGGCCGGATCCGCGACACCTCGACAGGGTCGGCTACCTGGCCCGGGCGCGGCTCGCCGGGCTTGCCGCCGCTCGCGCCAACGGCGTCGACGGTTCGCACCTGCGTCTCTCCTTCCCGGACGAAGGCTCGTTCGCGCCGGTGCGGGTGAGGGCGGTCGTGATCGCCGACCTGGCTCTGGACGGGGAGCGGACGGATACGCGCGCGTCCGCGGTCGCCGAAGCTGGCGCGCCGGCGGGCGGCACCGCAGATTCCGGGACCGTGGCAAGCGGTGGCGGCTACGGCGGCCGCCTCGCCCTCAGGCAGGGGAAGGGGATGCGACCCGATGTCGCGGCCGCCTTCGATCGAATGTCGGCGGCCGCGGCCGCCGCGGGCATAACGCTCGTCGTCAACTCGGCCTTCCGCTCCGACGCCGAACAGGCGGCGCTCTTCGCCGCCCATCCCGACCCGAGGTGGGTGGCGCCGCCGGGGCACTCGCTGCACCGCTGCGCGACCGAGCTCGACCTCGGGCCATCGTCCGCCTACGGCTGGCTCGCCGCCAACGCAGGCCGCTTCGGCTTCGTCCAGCGCTACAGCTGGGAGGCCTGGCACTACGGGTTCGACGCCGGGCCGCCGCCGTGCTCGGCCGCCGGGAACTCGATCGGCAGATCGGCTGGGTCGACCGGGGGTGGGGCGGACGGTGCGCTCGCGGCCGGCGGCGGGCTCCCATCCTTCGTCCCCGGGCGCTTTCGAGCCCCGCTCCTGCGCGCCGCCACTCGCTGGAACGTCTCGGCTGCCCTGCTCGCGGCGCAGCTGATGGCCGAGTCGAACTTCGACCCCTACGCCGGCTCGCCCGCCGGCGCCCAGGGCATCGCCCAGTTCATCCCCTCGACCGCGGCCGCCTACGGCCTCCGCAACCCCTTCGACCCGATCGAAGCGATCGACGCCCAGGCCCACCTGATGTCCGACCTGATCCGCCAGTTCGGCTCGCCCCAACTGGCCCTGGCCGCCTACAACGCCGGCCCGGGCGCCGTCGCAGCCTGCCACTGCATCCCGCCCTACCCAGAGACCCAGGCCTACGTCACCCGCATCCTCGCCCTGCTAGGCGGCGCCGCGGCGATCGTCGCCCCCAGCTTCGAAGTGAGGCTGGTGGAATAGGTGTGGGCTGTTCTATGGGCATGCGCGGGCCGTTGAGGCCGACCTGACGAGCGCGTCGTGGAGGGACACCACCGATCAAGGCGTCACGCTGGACTAATCGCCGATGCTCAGGAGGGTCCTCCGGTGATCGTTCCGCTTAGATATCGTTGTCGTACCTCAAGGGACTTCATTTCGAATTCGTCGACTTCTCGCTCCGATGACAAGATCACCTGATGAGCCCGAATACGAGCCCATCTATCGGGCCGTAATCCCCGAGGACACGCACCCGGAGTTGATGGAAGAAGAATTCGAGCTTTTCCAGCGGATGATGGATCGCCTGGGAAGGGATCGGATTCCTGAAAATTCCACGGGGGCGGAGTCGAAAGCGATCCTCCAGGAGGCGATGAGCGAAGACCCCGCGCTGGCGGCCATCGCCAAACGCCTGGACGAAGTGATCCGCTTCCATAGAGGGAGCATTATCCGCAAGCTGATGGAGGCCGAAGAGGCCGAGGAGAGCTGACCACCTGGCGTCGAGCGTTTCAGCTCCCGGCTCTGCCCCTCGCGGTCCCCGCGGCTGGGCGAGTTCGCTGCCTTCCCTTTAGACTGCGGCCGATGGCAAGCGTCGAGGTCCAGGGAGTAGAGGGAATGCAGTCCCTGCTCGGGCAGGAGATCGGCCCGAGCGAGTGGCGCACCGTCACCCAGGAGGACATCGATACCTTCGCCGTCCTCTCAGGCGACGACCAGTGGATCCACGTCGACGTCGAGCGCGCCAAGGCCGAGAGCCCCTTCGGCACCACGATCGCCCACGGCAACCTCACCCTCTCCCTCGTCGACGGCTTCCGCAAGGAGCTGATCTCCTCCAGCGGCTTCGCCCTCGGCGTCAACTACGGCTGGAACAAGATCCGCTTCCCGGCCCCCGTTCCCGCCGGCGCCCGCGTCCGCGCCAAGGCCGAGGTCGTCACCGTCGACGAGGTCGGCGGCGGCTGGTGGCAGTCCGTCACCCGTTTCACCCTCGAGGTCGAGGGCAACGAGAAGCCCTGCTTCGTCGGCGACAGCGTCACCCGCGTGATGGCGCCCGCCGCCTGAGGAGCCACCGATGAGCCCAGGGGACGCCGCGACCTACGACGAACTGGGTCGAGGCTACTCGGCGGCCCGACGCACGGATCCGAGGATCGCCACGCACATCGAGGCGGCGCTCGGCGAGGCGCGGACGGTGCTCAACGTCGGTGCCGGAACGGGCTCCTACGAGCCCGGCAACCGCGAGCTGACCGCGGTCGAGCCGTCCGCAGTGATGATCGCCCAGCGCCCTGAGAGCGCCGCTCCCGTGATCCAGGCGGGCGCCGAAGCGCTGCCCTTCGAGGACGACAGCTTCGATGTGGCGATGGCGATCATCAGCGACCATCACTGGAGGGATCGCGAGGCGGGCTTGGCCGAGATGCGGCGGGTTGCGCGCGATCGCGTCCTCCTCCTCAATGCCGATCCGGCTGCCGCCGGACGTTTCTGGCTGACGCGCGACTATCTCGACAACCTGGAGGGCCTGATCACCTCGCGCTACCGGGAAGAGGGTTTCTGGCGCGATGAGCTTCAGTCCTCACTCGGCGAGGTCGAGCTTCGACCCGTCCCTGTGCCACACGACTGCGTCGACGGCTTCTATCAGGCATTCTGGCGCCGTCCCGACGCCTACCTCGACCCGGGCGTGCGCGACGGCACGTCGGTATTCCGGATGCTTCCCAGGGCTCGGGTCGACAGCGCGATTCGCCAACTGAGTAGGGATCTCTCCGACGGCGCCTGGGAGGAACGGTACGGCGACCTCCTTCAGCAGTCCGAGCTGGACGTCGGGCTGCGCCTTGTGGTCGCCGGAGACCCAGCTGCCTAGTCGGCAGATTCGATCCTGAGGGTGTTAGGCGGAGGCCGGTAGACGGTCGAGGGCGTCGATCGTGTGCGCGCAGGCACGCGCGGCCTCGACTCCCTTGGTTTCGAGATGCTCGAAGAAGAAGGCGCGATGGGTCTCGTGCTCGTGGAAATGGTGTGGGGTGAGGACCGCGGAGATCACCGGGACACCGGTGTCGAGTTGGACGCGCATCAGTCCGTCGATCACGGCGTTGGCGACGAACTCATGGCGGTAGATGCCCCCGTCGACGACCAGCCCGGCCGCGACGATCGCCTCGTAGGCGCCGCTTTCCGCGAGGCGCTTGGCGTGCAGAGGGATCTCGAATGCGCCGGTCACGTCGAAGAAGTCGATCTGTGACTCTGCGATCCCGAGCTGCTCACTCTCTGCGATGAACGTCGTCCGGCTCTGGTCGACGAGATCCTTGTGCCAGCACGACTGGACGAAAGCGATGCGCCGGTCGTGGTCAGGCCCCTGATTCGAATGCTCATCGTTCATTTGCAGCGGCTCCTTCCTGCTGGTTGGTTGAGGAAGTGTATGCGTGGGCCGGCCGCCGGTCGGGAGCGATCGACCGCGGTGCAGGGTCCTCGCAGTCCTCATTGCCGCGCGAATCTCCTAGTCGTTGCTCGGCCGCGACGTGCTTAGGGTTCGACGGACGGCCTCCAGCGGCACCATCAGGGTCAGCGGTTCCGCGCTCGCCGGTTTGAAGCCGAAGCGCGAATAGAAGGCGGCGGCTTCGTCGTCGATCGCGTGGACGAGAACGGCTCGCATGGCGACTGAACGCGAGGCGCGCTCGGTGCGTTGCAGGGCGTCGAGGAGGAGGCTTCGCCCGAGGCCTATGCCTTGCACAGAGCGATCGACGGCGATGCGGGCGATCAGGCAGACGGGGATCGGGAAGTGCTTGGATGTGCCGCACTGAATTTCACCCGTTGCCTCGCTCTGCTCGATCTGTGAGGCGACCAACGTGTAGTAGCCGACCACATCAGTCTCTCCTCGCCGGCAGGCCACGAAGGTGCGGGCGGTGTCCCGCCGCTGGCCTTGCCCGGCATAGGCGCGCAACCAGCGGTCAAGCTGTTCACGACCGCACTCGAAGCGATCGACGTTGTGACGCGGTTCGAGCGGCTCGGCCGCTCCGAAGTCGGTGTTCAACCGCCGAGGACGCTCGGACGCTCGGTCAGAGCGCCAAGGCTGGCCTCGAAGGAAGCGGGGTCGTCCAGCGCTGCCAGAAAGCGGGTGGCCTCTAGCGGATTGAGCGCAATGCTCGTTTGCTCGGCCAGCGCCTCCTCCGCCTCGCGACGTGCCGCCTGGCGGACGAACTCGCTGAGCGTTTGACCACGGGCGGCAGCAGCGGCCTGCTCCAGGTCGCGCTCCTCATCGGTCATCCGAATCTCGATCCGGCGGGTCTTGGCACTCGTCGTAGGCTCCATGGGGGCAATGTACGGCTTTCGTCCGGACAACGCAAGGTTGCTGGCCTAATCGCGCTTTCGCAGCGGGACTGCATCGGACAATTCATACAACCCAACAAGATCCGCTTCCCGGCACCGGTCCCCGTCGACTCCAAGGTCCGCGGCAAAGCCGAGGTCGTCTCAGTAGGCGAGGTAGGCGAGGGCTGGTGGCAGGTAGTAACCCGCTTCACCCTCGAGGTAGAGGGCAACGAGAAGCCCTGCTTCGTCGGCGACAGCGTCACCCGCGTGATGGCGCCCGCTGCGTAACGGGCGCGTTACAGATTGCTCGGTGGTGATGGAGTGCGGCTGTTCAAACGTACTCGCGTAGCAAGTGCATAGCGTCGCGCTCATTGGGTACACTGCTGCGGTGCCGCTCAACCCCTTCATCTGGGAGTACGCGATCGAGGATGGCGTTCCTCGCGAGACCTTCACACGGGAAACCGCCCTGCAGCTCAAGGCGGGAACGCACGTCGCCCTGTTTGGACCGCGCGGCACCGGCAAGACCAGCTTTACCCTCGAACTCCGTCGCGAGCTTGGGCTCGATCATGAGGGCGACGCACCGCCGTGGCAGATGCTGCGCGTCGATCTGCGCCGGGCAATCAGCCTCCCTGCGTTCATCGGTGCGATCCGGAACGCCCTGGACAGGCACCCAGACGGCCAGCTTCGGCGCCGCGCCGGCGACGCTTGGAGACGTTTGGAGAAGAACATCGGGATCAACCTCGGCGTCGTCGCGGCCGGCGTCCGAAGTGGAGGGCGGCAGGCACTCAATGAGGCCGAGGTCCTGCACGATCAGCTCCATGCCCTCACCCAGGCGACCGACCGCCTCGTGATTGTCTTCGATGAGTTCCAGCGGCTCAACGGCTGCCCAGGCGAGCCGTTGAGCATCATCCGATCGGCGCTGATGGAGCCCGAGGCGGGCGGAAAAGTCAGTCTGCTTCTCACCGGAAGCCTGCGCGAGAAGCTCGAACTGATGCTCCACACCGATACCGAGCCGATTTGGGATCAGACCCACGATGTCGCCCTGCCGTCGATCGACGCCGAGCCGTTCTCCGTCTTCCTCGAGCATGCCTTCGAGGCCACCGGCAAGCCGATCGACGAGCGTGCAGCCGATATCCTGGTCGAATTGACCGAGGCGCACCCCAAGCGCACTCAGCACCTTGCCTGGCAGGCCTGGGAGACCACTGAAGACGGCGAACGGGTCGACAGAGACGCCGTGCAGGCTGCCTTCGATCAGCTGCTTTCAACCCGCTCGCACAGCACCGATTTCGGCTCGATCGTCGATGGCCTGCTTGCGGGAGACGACAGCGAAGGCAATGGAGCCAAGGCCCTCTTCTTGGTGGCAGGCGGTGCCTCGCCCGGCAGCAGGACCGCCCCACCGCGCTACGGCTTGAGTGGTCCCGATGCCGCCAAGCGGGCACTGGAGCGCCTGCGCGCTCGCGGAGTCGTGGAGGGCTCGGGACCGGACTGGCGGATCGTCGACCCCCTGTTCGCCGAGTGGCTGCGGCGCAACGACCCGCTCGCAATCGAACCACCGACCTTGCAGGAGAACTGACAAGCGAGCGGGAATGCGCGCTCAGCTGGTCAGATGGCGCGAAGCAGGTACTTGGCGAAAATCCCGTCCTCGGAGTGCTCGGCATTGACGATCTCGAAGCTACTTCGCAAGATCATCGGTTCGAGCAGCCAGGCAAAGGTGGAGTGCTCGTCCCGAACGTGCTCCTCCAGCTCCGCACGGCTCCACTCGGCCTCGACGGTGTCGCCGCCTGTCGCGCACCATGCCTCGATTCGGTCGCCCGCTTCCCTGGACGCGAAGTCGTAGACGACATCCCATAGTCGGAATATGCCGCCCGGTCGGATCATCTGACGAAGGCGGTCAAGCGCCACCGCCTTCCAGAAGTCGGGCAGGTGATGAAGGGCGTAGCGAGAGTAAATGATGTCGGCTGGGTCTCCGACGTGCTCATAGGTCAGGAAGCCCGCTTGACTGACTTCGACGTTGTCGACCCCGGCGTCTGCGACCTTGGCCTGGAGGCGATCCAGCATGGGATCGGATACATCTACTGCTATCACGCGCCGACACGCCGCCGCCGCCTTGACGCTGAACTGCCCGGTCCCGGCTCCGAACTCCAAGACGAGGGAGTCCCGCGTGAGGCCCACGTTTTCAAGGAGTGCGACCTCGCTGGCTGCGCTCGCATCCTCCTTTGCGTCGTACCGAGCGACGTGTCCTGCGTCAAGGTTCTCCCTCCCAGCGCAACTCAACTCGTCAATCAGCCAGCCGGGCGCAGCGGGGAAGGGATGATCTGAACTCACGGCGGCGATCATGCCACAGGGCGGCAGGGCTGACTGGTGGTCTGACGTGCTCAATCGGCAGCGGCTACGAGAATCGGGCCAAACAGCTCGCGCAGCCGGGAAACCGAATTGAAGCTGACCGGCTCGGCCTCATCGGACAATTCATACAACGCCAACAAGATCCGCTTCCCGGCCCCCGTCCCGGTCGACTCAAAGGTCCGCGCCAGGGCCGAGGTCGCCTCGGTCGAGGACAAGGGCGGCGGCTGGTGGGAGGTCGTCACCCGCTTCACCCTCGAGGTCGAGGGCAACGAGAAGCCCTGCTTCGTCGGCGACAGCGTCACCCGCGTGATGGCGCCCGCCGCCTGAGCTGCATTGACCGTCACATAGATGGTCAATGCAGCACTGAGTGGGGGGCGCCGGCTACTTGACCGTCAGCGTCCCTTCCATGCCGGCTTCGCGGTGGCCGGGGACCGTGCAGTAGAAGGTGTAGGTGCCCGGTTCGAGTTCGACCGTGGTCGAGTCCGAGCTGCTGGCGATCAGTTCGGTCTTGCCGATCTCGTTGCCGCTGGAGTCTTCGATCGCGACATCGTGGGTGAGGGCCTGCGGGTTGTTGAAGTCGATCTCGACGTTGCCGGCCTTGGCCGTGGCTTCGGTGGTGGTGTAGGCGAGGGCGCCTTCCGGGTCGGCTTCGAATTCGAGCGCTGTGCTTGCGCCGCCGCTGGCAGCGCCGGTCTTGCTTTCGGTCGTCGTCTCCGCCGTGGATTCGCCGCCGGAGCTGGTCGAGCTGGAGGAGTCTGAGCCGCCACCGCAGGCGACGAGGGTGAGCGAGGCGAGGGTTAGCGCGAGTAGCGCCGCGACCTTCTTCATGGCTGGGGAGTCCTTTCGGTCGAAAAGTTTGCTGATGGAAACTGTACCTGGGTACGAGCGCTTGCCGGAGGTAGTTCAGCGTCCCTCGAACTCGGGCGTGCCGCCGCCGAAAAAGGCGGTGACGCCGTTGCGCAGGTCCTCGGTGGCCATGCTGTCGGCGATCCCGTGGCGCTCGAGCTGGAGGTGCTCGGTGAGGCTGTTCTCGATGCTCTGGCCGCAGAGCACCTTCGCCATCCGCACGTAATGGGGGGCCTTGGCGGCGAGCTTCTCCGCCTTCGCCCGCGCCCGCTCGATCAGCTCGTCCGGGGCGACTACCTCGGAGACGAGCCGCTCGGCGAGGGCGTCCTCGGCGCTCATGTTGGGATCGTTGAGGAGGATTTCCAGCGCCCGGCTGGGGCCGACGACGCGCGGCAGGAAGTAGGTCATGCCGCCGTCGGGCGAGGCGCCGATGCGGCCGTAGGCGCAGGCGAAGAAGGCGGACTCCGAGGCGATCCGGATGTCGCAGGCGAGCGCCAGCGAGAAGCCGGCCCCGGCGGCGGGCCCGTTGACCGCGCAGATCACCGGGTAGGGGATCCGCCGCAGGTCGACGATCGCCGTGTGCAGCGCCTCGGCGCCGCGCCGAACCTGCGCCGGCAGGTCGATCTGATCCGAGCCGACCCCCTCCTTGAACCAGTTGACATCTCCCCCTGCGCAGAAGGCCTTGCCGGCGCCGGTGACGATCAGGGCGCGCAGCGGCGCCTGGTCCGCCAGCCAGGCGAATGCCGTCGTCATCTCGCCGATCATTTCCGGGCTCATCGCGTTGAAGGCGTCGGGCCGGTCGAGCGTGAGGGTGCCGATCTTGCCGTCGATCTCGATCCTCATCGTGTTCAGCTCGGGCGGGCTGGTGGTCAGGGTCTCGGTGCTCATCTCACTCTCCGTCTTGACGTGAAGTTGGCCGGGTGGCCAGGAGCCTACCCTTTGCTCTGTGAAAACCGGAGGTAACGACGACGGGCCCTCGCGAGAGGAGCGGATCGCGCAGCAGCGTCGCGAGCTGCCCGACTCGCCGGGCGTCTACCTCTTCCACGACGGCGAGGGCGAGATCCTCTACGTCGGCAAGGCGCGCTCGATCCGCAAGCGCATCGCCTCGCACTTCTCCGGCGGCGATGCCCGCCTCACCTCGCGCGTCGACCGGATCGAGTGCGTGGTCACCTCGACCGAGGCCGAGGCGCTGCTGGCCGAGCAGAGTTTCATCAAGCGCCACCGGCCGCGCTTCAACATCCGCCTGCGCGACGACAAGTCCTACCCCTACGTCTGCGTCAGCCTCGACGAGGACTACCCCCGCGTCTACTTCACCCGCGAGAAGCACCGCTCGGGGCGGGCCTACTTCGGCCCCTTCTCCAGCGCCAAGCGTGTGCGCGAGACCCTCGACCTGCTCGGCAAGCTGTTCCAGTTCCGCACCTGCGAGGGGGCCGAGCCGGGCCGCCGCTCCGGCAGCCCCTGCCTCGACTACTTCATCAAGCGCTGCGGGGCGCCCTGCGTCGGCCACGTCGGCCGGGACGAGTACCGCCACAACATCGCCGCGATCGTCGACTTCCTCTCCGGTCGCTACCGCCAGGTCGAGGCTGCCGAGCAGGAGAAGATGGAGGCGGCGGCGGCCGAGCGCGAGTTCGAGCGCGCCGCCCTTCACCGCGACCGCCTCAAGGCGATCCAGTCGCTGTTCGAGCGCCAGCGCGTCGCCGGCGGCTCGGTCGGCACCGCCGACCTGATCGGGGTCGCGGCAGAGGGAGCCGACGCCAACGCCCAGGTCTTCCAGGTCCGCGACGGCATCCTCGCCGAGCGCCAGAGCTTCTACCTCGACAACCAGGCCGAACGCGACCTGGCCGAGGTCGCCGAGGAGTTCGTCGGCCAGTACTACTCGGCCTCGCCGGCGGTGCCGCGGACGATCGTCGTCGGCCCCTACCTGGCGGACCGGGTCGGGCTGCTGGAGGCGGCGCTGGGCGAGCGCCGCGGCGGCGCGGTCGAGGTCCGGGTCGCCGAGCGCGGCGACAAGCGGCGGCTGCGCGAGCTGGCCGAGCGCAACGCCCGCCTCGCCCTCGACCAGGACCGGCTGCGCCGCGAGCACCGCCGCCAGCTCCGGGTCGAGTCGCTCGCCGACCTGCGCGAGGCGCTCGGGATGGAGGAGCTGCCGGTGCGGATCGAGGGCTTCGACATCTCCAACCTCGGCGGCGAGCACACCGTCGCCTCGATGGTCGTCTTCGAGGGCGGGGCGACG
>Ga0210126_100004_pt1 | contig 19912 bp, 16 predicted proteins | sample RushMan_ThreeSqC_FD_185560 | JGI IMG/M metagenome (GOLD analysis project Ga0210126, IMG submission 185560) | Wetland microbial communities from San Francisco Bay, California, USA, that impact long-term carbon sequestration - RushMan_ThreeSqC_D2... | ecosystem: Environmental > Aquatic > Marine >... | reverse complement strand
TCAGGCTCCCTCCCTCTCCAGCTCGATCCGCGCCATCGCCGCGGCGCCGATCATGCCGGCGTCGTTGCCGAGCTCGGCGGCGACGACGGGGATCCGCTTCATCGGCGGCAGCGCCCGGGCCTCGATCTCGCGGCGCGCCGGGTCGAGCAAGAGGTCGCCGGCGGCGATCACGCCGCCGCCGATGACGAAGACCTCGGGCTCGAAGATGTTGGCGAAGCTGGTCAGGGCGACGCCGAGGTACCTGCCGACCAGGTCGAAGACCTGACGCGCCGTCGCATCGCCCGCCAGGGCGGCATCGGTGACGGCCTTGCCGTCGATCTCCCCACCGCCGGCGAGCATCCTGCCCAGGGCGGAATCGGGCTCGCGCTCGGCCGCGGCGCGGCCTTCGCGGCCGAGGGCCGTCCCCGACGCGTACGCCTCGACGCAGCCGCGGCCCGGGCAGTTGCCCTGGCAGGGCAGGCCGTCGACCTCGATCACGGTGTGGCCGAGCTCGGCTCCGGCGCCGCTGCTGCCGCGGTAGATCTCCCCGCCGAGGACCAGCCCACCGCCGATCCCGGTGCCGATCGTCAGCATCACCGCGTTTTCGGCGCCGCGGGCGGCCCCGTAGAGATGCTCGGCGAGGGCGGCCACGGTGGCGTCGTTGTCGACGAAGACCGGCAGGCCAGCGCGCGCGCCGAGGAGATCGCGGACCGGCACGTCCTCGAGCGGCAGGTTGACCGCGCTCAGCGCAACCCCCTTCTCGTGGTCGATCGTCGCCGGGATGCCGAGGCCGACCGCCGCGACGCCGGGCCGGGCGGCGCGCGCCTCCTCCACCTCGCGCACGAGCAGGTCGACCAGCTCCTCCTCGGTTCGCCCGGTCGAGGCCTCGCGACTCTCCCAAAGCAGCTCGGAGTCGGGGGCGAGGACACCCAGCAGCATCTTCGTCCCACCCAGGTCCACCCCGATGATTTCCCCTGCACTCATGCGAGGTTGGGGTGTGGCTGGAAGCGAGCGACCGGGGGCATAGGCATGATTCCCGCAGTCTTTCATGCCCACTGACGGCGAGCAGCAGCCCTCCGGGCCGCCCGATTACAAGGTCTACCGGTCCCGGAAAGGCCTTCTGTCGCGGTTGCGGTCCCCCGATCTCTCCGGCCTCGGAGAGCGGGCGTCGCGCGCGCCGAAATGGCGGCGGCGCGAGAAGCGGGAGAAGCCCGAGCGCCAGGGCCCGCCCCGCCGCTGGACCCGCCGGCGGGTGCTCAAGTGGCTCGGGCTGGCGGCGCTGGGCTGGATCGCGCTCAGCTTCCTAGCCTTCGCCGTCTCCGCCCAGCTGCAGTCCTTCAAGCTCTCCGGCGAGGCGAAGTCGGCCCTGCACGGCAACCCGCTGCTGCTGCCGAGCGCCCAGACGATCCTCGTGCTTGGCACCGACGCCCGCCCGCCCGACACCCAGGAGCCCGGCGCCGCGCCCTCGGAGGAGTGCTTCGAACAGCAGGCCAACGGCGATTCCCCGCACGGCCCCTGCTCGGTCGGCGAATTCCGCGCCGACACGCTGATGCTGATCCGGGCCGGCGGCGGCGCCTTCCGCAAACTCTCGATCCCGCGCGACTCCTACGCCGAGATCCCCGGCCAGAGCCCGACGAAGATCAACGCCGCCTACGCCTTCGGCGGAGCCAAGGCACAGATCGAAGCGGTCGAAGGCTTCCTCGGGATCGAGGTCGACCACGTGGCGATCGTCAACTTCACCGGCTTCGAAGACCTGATCGACGCCGTCGGCGGGGTCAAGGTCAACCTCAAGCACAAGCTCTGCGGCGACATCTCCGGCGGCGCCGGCGGCGGCCAGGGAGGGGTGACGATCCGGCTGCCCAAGGGCGAGAGCACGCTCGACGGCGAAAAGGCGCTCGCCTACTCGCGCGTGCGCAAGCCGAGCGAATGCCCCGGGCCGGGCAAGAGCTATTACACGTTCGGCTACAGCGATTTCGACCGCGAGCAGGCCCAGCAGGAGGTCATCAACGGCATCCGCGGGCGGCTCACCGACCCGCTGCGCCTCCCCTACAACTTCGTCAAGGGACCGATCATCGGCTGGGACGCTCCCAAGGCCTTCGTCAGCGACATGGGCTTCCTGACGATGCCGCAGCTGGTGCTCTCGGCGGCGATCGGCGGCAGCGCGCCGACCGACGTGCTCTGCGCGAAGGGGGAATGCCCGCCCGGGCCAGAAGGCAGCGTCGAAGTGCCGGACGCGACACGCCGCCGCGCCGTCCACCGGCTGCTCAACGGCTAACTCGTCGCCGGCTGGTCAATTGACCCCCGAATATGGGGGTCAATGGTTCAGTCGCTGGTCGTCGAGGCCTTCGGCTTAATGTCGCCGGAGGATTTCGAGTCGCTTGATTTGGAGTTGCCGGAACTCTCAGACGACGCCTTCGAGTCGCCGGCGCCCTCGGAGGAGCCGCCGTTGGCGCCGGCCTTCTTCTTCTTGCCGTAGTCGGTGTTGTAGAAGCCGGAGCCCTTGAAGTGGACGGCGACGGGGTGGAGGACGCGGACCGCGGGGGCGCCGCACTCCTGACACTGGGTCAGCGCCTCGTCGCTCATCCGCTGGATCACGTCGAAGACGTGGCCGTTGTCGCACTTGTACTCGTAGATAGGCATGCAGCTGGCGATTATCGCAGCCGATACGGTTCCGGCATGGGAGCAGCCGAGCAGGGAACGCGTCCGACCGATGTCTCGATGGAGGAGATCGTCGCGCTCTGCAAGCGCCGCGGCTTCGTCTTTCCCTCCTCGGAGATCTACGGCGGGCTCGGCTCGACCTACGACTACGGCCACTACGGGGTGCTGCTGAAGAACAACGTCAAGGCCGAGTGGTGGCGGGCGATGCTGCAGCAACGCGACGACATCGTCGCCCTCGACTCGGCGATCCTCCAGCACCCGCGGGTCTGGGAGGCCTCCGGTCACCTCGAGGGCTTCACCGACCCGCTGGTCCAGTGCCTCGGCAAGTGCAAGAAGCGCTGGCGCGAGGACCATCTGCGCGAGGACCTGGAGAAGGAAGGCAAGGACTCCGACGGCGAGCTGCGCTGCCCGGAGTGTGGCGGTGAGCTGTCGGAGCCACGCCAGTTCAACCTGATGTTCGAAACCCACGTCGGCCCGGTTGCGGGCCAGGGCTCGGAGGTCTACCTGCGGCCCGAGACGGCGCAGGGCATCTTCATCAACTTCAAGAACGTGCTCGGCTTCGCCCGCAAGAAGCCGCCGTTCGGAATCGCCCAGATCGGCAAGTCCTTCCGCAACGAGATCACGCCCGGGAACTTTCTCTTCCGGACGCGCGAGTTCGAGCAGATGGAGATGGAGTTCTTCGTCCCGCCGGCCGACGCCGAGCAGTGGTACCGGACCTGGATCTCCGAGCGCGAGCGCTGGTACACCGAGCTCGGCATCCGTCCCGAGTTCCTCCGCGTCCGCCCCCACGACCCCGACGAGCTCTCCCACTACTCATCGGGAACCAGCGACGTCGAGTACCTCTTCCCGATCGGCTGGTCCGAGCTCGAGGGGATCGCCAACCGCGGCAACTTCGACCTCAGCCAGCACGCCAAGTTCAGCGGCGAGAAGCTCGAGTACTTCGACCAGCAGACGAAGGAGCGCTACGTCCCCCACGTGATCGAGCCGGCGGCGGGAGCCGACCGCGCCACCCTGGCCTTCCTCGTCGACTCCTACGACGTAGAGGAAGTCGAGGGCCGCCAGCGCACGGTGCTGCGCCTCCACCCGCGCCTGGCGCCGAACAAGGTCGCCGTCCTGCCACTCGTCTCCAAGGAGGGGATGCCGGAGAAGGCCCGCGAGATCTTCGCCGAGCTGCGCGCCCGCATGCCGGCCGAATTCGACGAGGGCGGCTCGATCGGCAAGCGCTACCGCCGCCAGGACGAGATCGGCACCCCCTGGGGCATCACCGTCGACCACCAGACGATGGAAGACGACACCGTCACCCTGCGCGACCGCGACACCCTGGAGCAGGCCCGGGTCCCGGTCGCCGGCCTAGCCGACGACCTGGCGGCGCGGCTGACCCAGCCGTGGAGCAGCCCGAAGCTGGATCGCCAGTAGGAGCCAGGCGGCGGCGGATCTCTCCGCGGATTCCGTCAACTCGATGCGCTGGTATCCAGCACTTCGAGCAGGTCTACGACATAGACGACCGCCGTTCCGCCCTTGTAGAACTTCGCGGGGATGATCAGCTTCCGACGGCCGCCCACTCGCATGCCGAGCAGACTTCTCTCCCACCCATTCCTATCGAACGCATAGTCGATCTGCCGAAGTGTCTGCGAATCTTCGCTCCACCGAACTTCGAACGGCTTGCGGGTCTTGTAGTCGACGCCGATGTAGTGGATCGCGATCCGGGTGTGGCGCCTGACAGCCGGTCCGGTGCCCCGCTTGAGATCCTTGACCACGATCTGTGCCGGGGGCGGGCCCGCTGGCACAGAGACCTTTGGCGGCTTGGACGCTTCGGCGGTCGCATTGGCAGCCGCATCGGCAGGGGTCGTCTTCCCGGCCTTTTCTCCAAGCGGTTCGGTGGCCGAGCCTCCCCCGCATGCGGCCAGCGAAAGTGCCGAACAAAGAGAGACGATTAGTCCAAGTTTTGCCACGCAAACATCATACTGATGCTGCGGACCTTTGAACTATTCGACCGCGAGCAGGTCGATGACGAAGATCAGCGTTTCATTGGGGCCGATCGCGGGCGGGGAGCCGGCTTCGCCGTAGGCGAGTTCGGGCGGGATGATCAGCTCGCGGCGGCCACCGACCTTCATCCCCTGCACGCCCTGGTCCCAGCCTGGGATCACCATCCCGGCACCGAGCTGGAAGCTGAACGGTTCGTTGCGGCTCCAGGAGGAGTCGAATTCTTCGCCGCTTTCGTAGCCGACGCCGACGTACTGGACGCTGACCGTGTCGCCGGCTTCCGCCTTGGCGCCGCTGCCTTCTTCGATTTCGACAACTTCGAGCTTCGCCGGGGGCGGGCCGCTGGGGACCGTCACCTTCGGCTTGGTCTTCGTCGCGCCGGGCTTGGCCTGCTTCGCCGCGGTCGTCGATTCGGTCGAGGCCGCGGTCGATTCGCTCGACCCGGTCGAGGAGTCGCCGCCGCAGCCGGCAACGGCCAGCAGGGCAACGAGCGCGATCGGGATCGGCAGCCTCCTCACGGCGCGCATCCTACGGCACCCGGGTCCAACCGCGAGTTATGCTCGCGAGGCCGGGAATCAAACAGAGGAGGAACAATGGCAATTGGATTGAGAATCAAGTTCGAGGGCGGCACGCAGGAGCAGTACGACACGATGCACGCCCACATGAACGTCAACAACGACCCGCCCGAGGGCCTGATCCTCCACGCGGGCGGGCCGATCGAGGACGGCTGGGGGATCATCGACTTCTGGGAGTCGCGCGACCATTTCGACCGCTTTCAGGCCTCGCGGATCATGCCGGCCATGGAAGAGCTCGGCGACCAGGCGCCCCCGGGCCCGCCCAACATCAAAGAGTTTCCCGTCCATCACCTGCTCAAGCCGTAGCCGGCGGATGGGCCTCAACCTCGCATCGCTGCTGACCGAGAGCGCCGGGCGCACGCCCGGCGCTGCGGCGATCCGCCTCGGCGAGGTCGAGCTCAGCTACGGAGAGCTCGATGAGCGCAGCACTCGGCTCGCCACGCTCCTGCGGGAGCACGGCTTCCAGCCGGGCGATCGGGTCGGCGTGATGCTGCCCAACGTGCCCGAGTTCCCAGTCGCCTACTACGGGGTGCTGCGCGCCGGCGGCGTCGTCGTGCCGATGAACGTGCTGCTCAAGCGGCGTGAGATCGCCTTCTACCTCGAGGACTCGGGCGCCAAGCTGCTGCTCGCCTGGCACGGCTTCGCCGAGGAGGCACGGGAGGGCGCCGCCGACGCCGGCACCGAGCTGATCGAGGTCGAGCCAGCCCCCTTCGCCGCCCTGCTAGCCGCCCTCCCTTCCGGTGCGCCTTATGTACCTACAGGGTCCAAAAAGCGCACCGGAACGGAGGTGGTCGACACGGACGAGGACGACACGGCGGTGATCCTCTACACCTCGGGCACTACCGGCAAGCCGAAGGGGGCGGAGCTGACCCACCTCAACCTCTTCCGCAACGCCGATGTCTCCAGCCGCACCACCTGCGAGGTCGACGCCGGCGACATCGTCCTCGGCGCCCTGCCGCTGTTCCACTCCTTCGGCCAGACGGTCGGGATGAACGCCTCGCTCAAGGTCGGCGCCTGCCTCACCCTGGTGCCGAAATTCGACCCCGGCGAGGCGCTGGCGACGATGCAGCGCGACGGCGTCACCCACTTCTACGGCGTGCCGACGATGTTCGGCGCGCTCCTGCACCACCCCGAGCGCGAGAGCTTCGACACCTCGACGCTGCGCAACTGCATCACCGGCGGCGCCTCGATGCCGGTCGAGGTGCTGCGCGGCTTCGAGGAGGCGTTCGGCGCGGTCGTGCTCGAGGGCTACGGCCTCTCGGAGACCTCGCCCGTCGCCTCCTCCAACCACCCGGACATGGAGCGCAAGCCGGGCTCGATCGGCACCCCGATCGAAGGGGTGGAGATGCAGGTCGTCGACGAGGACGACAACCCGGTCGCCCAGGGCGAGGTCGGCGAGATCGTGATCCGCGGCCACAACATCATGAAGGGCTACTGGCAGCGCCCCGAGGCGACCGCGGAGGCGATGCGCGGCGGCTGGTTCCACAGCGGCGACATGGCCCGCACCGACGAGGAGGGCTACTTCTACATCGTCGACCGCAAGAGGGACCTGATCATCCGCGGCGGCTACAACGTCTACCCGCGCGAGGTCGAGGAGGTGCTGTTCGAGCACCCGAAGATCCGCGAAGCGGCCGTCGTCGGCGTCCCCCATGACGAGTGGGGCGAGGAGATCGGCGCCGCGATCGTCCTCCACGAGGGCGAGGAGCTGGCACCCGAGGAGGCAAGCTCCTACGTCAAGGAGCGGATCGCCGCCTACAAGTACCCGCGCGTCGTCTGGTTCCTCGACGACCTGCCCAAGGGCCCGACCGGCAAGATCCTCAAGCGCGAGATCGAGCCGCCGGCGCCTGTGTGACGAAGCCCCAGGCACCCGCCTAAGGCCGTGCAGGAAGGGGGCGGGCCTACCGGTAGCGTTGTTGATGTGAACAATCGGATCGAGTGGCCGCCCCTCAGAACCGACGTAATCGGCGCCATTTGCATGGCCATTGCCATCGCGTGCTTCGTGGTCGGGCGATGGCCAGGACTCGCTGTCGCAGCGCTGGTAGCGGGCGTCTTCTGCGCTATCTCACCCCGGATGAAGGGGCCATTTGGATTCAGTGCAGGCGGCGGGGCAAGAATTGGCGGTGAGTTCGACGATCCTAGCCGGGGACAACTTGAGCTTCAGGTCGATGAACCTCTTGAGCTTGATCCTCGTCCTCCGACACCCAATAGAGAACTTGACGAGGGTTGACTGAAAGAGTGCCACCTCGTGGATTCTCGACCCGGATGACTTCGTCGTTTCTCAGGGCTTGCTCAAACACCTTGGTCCAAGCCTCTAGATCGACGTTGAGACGAAGCTTGCGATTCTCGGTCAAGTAAAGCGATAGCGGCATTCTGGTCCTCCTAGGTCGTTACTCAAGGCTATCGACTCGGAGAGAGCTTTCAAGAGCTCTCGGACGGCATTTGCCCTTATTGCTCTAATTTCGAGACCTATCTCAGCTGATCTCGGCATCCAACAGGCAGAAAGCGATCTGTGCAAGGCGATCACAATAACGGCTATTCCTGGCTGCGCAGCCAGTCTTCGCTAACCTCCACCCAGCAGCCGCCGGAGGCACCACCCAAAGGAGAGAGATGAGCGTCGCTTCGCAGAGCCTGATGGACAACGTCACCTACGAGGACCTGTACCACCGCTGGGAGCAGGGCGGCTGGAGCGCCTACGACATCGACTTCTCCGCTGACAAGGCCGGCTGGGAAGGCCTCAGCGAGATCCAGCGGCGCTCGGCGATGTGGATCTACTCGATGTTCTTCTACGGCGAGGACCGGGTCGCCGACACCCTCTCCCCCTACGTCACCGCCGCCCCGACCGAGGAGCAGTCCTACTTCCTCGCCACCCAGCAGGTCGACGAGGTCCGCCACTCGGTCTTCTTCCACCGCTTCTTCAAGGAGGTCATCGGCGTCGGTGGCGACTCGATCCAGCAGACGCTCGCCTCGACGCTGCCGCAACTGAACTGGGGCTACCGCGGCATCTTCGACCGCCTCGACCTGATGGCCGAGGAACTGCGCAAGGACCGCTCGCTGCCCAAGTACGCACAGGCGATCACCCTCTACCACCTGATCGTCGAGGGCAGCCTTGCCCAGCCCGGCCAGCACTTCATCGAGGACTTCTTCGCCTCCGAAGAGACGATGCCCGGCTTCAGCTCCGGCATCGCCAACGTCTCCCGCGACGAGCAGCGCCACATCGGCTTCGGCGTCAAGGTGCTGTCCGAACTGCTCAGGGAGGGCGCGCCGGGGTACGAGGAGTGCAGGTCCGCCGTCACCGACCTGCTGCGCGAAGTCCTGCCCTACGGCCCCGCCGTCTTCTCGCCGCCGAACATGGACCGGGAATACACCGAGTGCTACGGCTTCTCGCTCGAGGACATCTTCGCCTTCGGCCTCAAACTGATCCGCCAGCGCTGGCGCACGATCGGCTACCCGGTCGAGGAGATGCCCCCCGGCGTCTTCCCCTTCGACCCCGAGATGGACGAGCGCGCGGTGGCCGAGAGTCAGGTGAAGCTGATGATGGGTGGCATCCTCGGCGCGCCCGGGGGACCGGCGCCCGATTCCTCGCCGGAGCTGCAGCGGCTCTACTTCAACGTCGTCGAAAGGGCGGTCAACGCCAAGGCGGCCAACGGCTCCCGCCTCGTCTACCAGTGGCGCTTCACCGACGCCGACCCCTGGCACCTGGTGATCGACAACGGCTCCACCAGGGTCGAGCCGGGCGAAGCCCCCAATCCCAACCTCACCCTGGAATCGACCTGGGCGGACTTCATCGCCACCGCCAAGCCCGACTCCAACCCGCTGATGATGATGCTGCAGCGCCGCTTCCGCCCCAAGGGCTCGATCCGCGAGCTGGCCCGGATGCGAAAGGTCTTCCCGAGCTAGGACCTCACTGCGCCTGAACCGTCAGGGAGAACTTCCCGAACGAGTCGCCGACGATGAAGTTGCTCGACGGGGGCGGTTCGGGCGGCGGCTGGTTGAAGACGTCGTTCAGGGTCGCCGCGGCGACCGCCTGCAGGCGCGCTTCGGCCCCAATCACCGAGATCGTCCGCGCATTCGGGTCGGCGACCACGCTGCCGGCCGGCAGGACGAGGTCGGCGATCGAGGAGCGGCCGACGGCGCCGGGGAAGGGTGGCGTCGGGGTGATCTCGATCTCGACCGTCGCCGCCTTCGTTTCGAAATCGGCGTAGATGCCCAGCAGCTTCATCGTCGGTGAGATCGGCACCGCTTCCTTGAGGATCTGAACGCCGCCGCTGGTCCTCACGGTGCCCTTCGACGCGTCCGGCGCCAGCGTGCCGCCGACGATCGGGAACTGGAAGGAGATCGGGTTCGGCTTGGTCGCCGGGGCGATCGCCGAGATTCCCGCGGGGACTTTGACGCCCTTTTCGCCGAACTTGCTCAGGGTGGCCACGTCACCCACCAGGGTGGCCGAGCCTAGCGGGAGCACGGTCACTTCAGCGGGCTGGGTGGGACTCCAAGCGTTGGACATCACCCGGCCGCCGTCGAGGCGGTGGCCGCCCTGCAGGCCGAGCCGGTTGCTGATCCGGCGCGCGGCCTTCTCGGTGAGGACCAGCTTGATCGCCTTGACGTCGGCGCCGAAGCCGTTGCGCGCCGAGGAGACGCTGACGAGGGCGCCGAACTGCATCCGCGCCCTGGCGACCACCGCGTAGACGGCCCGCTTGGCCGTATTGACGGTCGCCTTGGTGACCGGCACGCCGCGCTTGCCGAGTTGGAGCTTGAAACCGCTGCCGGTTTCGATGAAGCCGACGCCGTCGGTCGGGTCGAGCTTGCCGCCGGTGGCGGGAACTCGCACCCTCTGGCCGCTGACGCTGCCCTTGCCCACGCCCACCACTTGGATGTCGTTGCTGCCGAGCTTGCGGACGAAGCCTTTCTTCAAATGCATGTCGGCCACCGACCGCACGAGGGGATCGCGCGCCCCTGACGCCGGCGCTGCGAAGATCAGCATCCCGGCCATCGCCACCGCGGCGCCCAGCAGCCTCGTTCTTCCCAACAGCCTCGTTCTTCCGGTTTTCCGTGCCTGTACCTGGCCAGCGTCACTCATCTCGTCCTCCATTGGTCGCTCCGATACGGCTTCCCAGAGGCGGGAATCCCAAACATCGAGCGGCGCGGTTTAGGAGAGGCGGGACGGGGAAGCCGTAGCAGTACTTACTATGCGTAAGCGCCTGACACTCACCGTGGCCCTGGCCGTCGCCGCCGCGACGGCACTGGCGGTTTCGGCCCTCGGCGTGCCGACCGCCAAGGTGAGGACGAGGACGACCACGACGACGAACCCGTCGGGAATCCCGGTCCCCGCGGCCCGAGCGATCGTCGACTTCGACCGGGATATCCGGCTCTTCACCCTGACCGACTTCGTGGTCGCGATCCGCAAGAAGTTCAAGTTCCGCGACAAGCTTGCGCTCCTACGTCGAAGCGAGGTGCCGAGACAAGCGACTCAAGACCCGCGGCAAGTTCTTCTTCGCCAACGGCGAAGCCCTGACCGCCCGCTCGGTGCAGCGCTGCGTGAAGAGGCGAGCTACGAAACCGGCGGGCGCAGGCCGGCCCAGGGGCGCTCGGCCTCGAGCTGGCCGGCGAGGGAGAGCAGGGTTGCCTCGTCGCCGGGGCGGCCGATGACTTGGACGGCCAGGGGGAGGCCGTCGGCGGCCAGGCCCATGGGGACGGACATCGCCGGGTTGCCGAGGTGGTTCCAGGGGACGCAGTAGGGGTAGAAGCGGCTCATGCCGAGGACCGTGCGGAGGGCGCCCATGCCCTCCCAGCGGCGGATCGGGACCGCGGTGCCGCCCATCACGGGGGTGACCAGGACGTCGTGGGAATCGAAGATCGCGTTGACGCGGGCGGCGTCGGCGTCGCGGCCGCGCAGGGCGCGCTCGAAAAGGGCGTCGGGGAGCCGGCGGCCGAGGCGGCCGAAGCCGCGGGTGCGGCGTTCGAGGCGGTCGGGGTAGGGAACCTTGTCGACGGTCTCGGAGACGCCGCGGAGGAAGCGGGGGGTGATGTTGTTGCCGATCCCGCCCCAGTCGGGGTCCTGCGGCGAAACCTCGTGGCCGAGGGAGCGCATCAGCTCGGCGGCATCGTCGACCGCGACCTTGACCACGTCGTCGACCGTGGGCGGGGCCGCGGCGCGGGGAGCCAGGGTCGAGTAGGCGACCCGGAGCTTGCCGGGAGCCGCCTGCGCCGACTCGACGAAGGGGCGCTCGGGCGGCGGCGGCGCCCCCGGCTCCTTCGAGTCGCCGGAGACGATGTCGAGCCAGAGGGCGGTGTCGAGCACGTTGCGGCTGAGGCAGCCGTTGACCGCGAGGCCGTTCCAGTATTCGAGGTCGGGAGCGAAGGAGACCCGGCCGCGGGACGGCTTCAGGCCGAAGAGGCCGCAGGAGGCGGCGGGAAGGCGGATCGAGCCGCCGCCGTCGCCCGCCGAGGCGATCGGGACCATCCCCGACGCCACCGCCGCGGCCGAGCCGCCGCTGGAGCCCGCCGGGCTGCGCTGCAGGTCCCAGGGGTTGCGGGTGACGCCGTAGGTGGCCGACTCGGTGAAGCCGCAGATCGCCAGCTCGGGAAGGTGGGTGAGGCCGACGACGATCGCCCCGGCCTCGCGCAGCCGTCGCACCATCTCGCAGTCGGCGGCGGCCGGCTCGGTGTAGGCGTCGGTGCCGAACATCGTCACCTCACCGGCGACGGCGCTTTCGTCCTTGATCGCGATCGGCACGCCCAGCAGCGGCCGTTCCTCGCCCTCCTTCAGCCGCGCTTCGGCCTGCTGGGCCTCGAGCAGCGCCCGCCCGGCGAGGACCTTGCGGAAGGCGTTCAGCTGCGGGTCGAGGCGGGCGATCCGGTCGAGGTAGAGCTGCACCAGCTCGGTCGGGGAGACCTCCCCCGCCCGCACCATCTGCGCCTGCTTCGCCGCCCCCGCGAACGCGATCTCGTCGCTCATAGCGGCAACCCTACCCACAGCGGTCGTATTTGTCCCCGGATAGCGAGAAGAAGTACGACCGCAACCCAAATGGGCGGCCAGACCTGCCCAGCGGTCGTATTTGTCCCCGGATAGCGAGAAGAAGTACGACCGCAACCCAAATGGGCGGCCAGACCTGCCCAGCGGTCGAAGTTGTGTCCGCATAGCGAGGAGAAATACGACCGCTAGGGGGAGGACGGCTCCGGGGCCGGGGACGCGCCGGCCTCGAAGCTGAGGTCGGGCAGGGCGCGGTCGAGCCAGGACGGCATCCACCAGTTCCAGTCGCCGAAGAGCTTCATCGCGGCGGGGACGAGGATCAGCCGCACCAGGGTCGCGTCGAGCACGATCGCGACCGCGCAGCCCAGCCCCAGCTCCTTGATCGAGGGCACGCCGGTGAGGACGAAGACGCCGAAGACCGAGGCCATTATCAGCGCCGCCGAGGAGATTGTGCGGGCGCTGGTCGCCAGGCCCTCGGCGACGGCGCGCTCGTTGTCGCCGTGCTCCATGTAGCGCTCGCGGATGCGCGACATCAGGAAGACCTCGTAGTCCATCGAGAGCCCGAAGACGATGGCGAAGATCAGCGGCACGTTGACCGTGTCGAGCGCGCCGAGGCTCTCGAAGCCGAAGAGGCTGTCGAGCCAGCCCCACTGGAAGATCGCGACGAGGACGCCGAAGGCGGCCCCGATCGAGAGCAGGTTCATCAGCACCGCCTTCAGCGGCAGCAGCAGCGAGCGCAGCATCACCATCAGGACGAGGAAGCTGAAGGCCAGGACGAAGAGGACGATCTTCCACATCGAGCCGCTGATCTGGGTCCGCGCGTCGTTGCTGCGGGCGGTCCCGCCGCCGACGTCGACGGTCGCGATCCGTCCCAGCGCCGTCGCCGGGACGACGCTGTCGCGGAGGCGGCCGACCAGCGCCCGGGTCGCCTCGGATTCGCTCGAGGCGCTCGGCGTCGCCTGGATCAGGACGCTGCCGCCGGCATCGATTGGCGCGGCGACGGCGGCTATCCCGTCGGTCGCGGCCAGCCTGCGGGAGAAGGACGCGACCGCGCCCCGGTCCTCGCGGTCCAGCCTGGAGCCGCCGAAGGAGGCGACGACCTGAACCGGGTCAGCCGCGCCGCCGAGCTGCTTGGCGACGAGCTCGTTGCCGACCCTGACATCGCTGCCCTTGGGGAACTGGCGAATCGCCCCGATTCCCGTCTCGACAGAGAGCAGCGGGATCGCCAGGGTCAGCAGGGCGGCGGAGACGCCGACCACGGCGACCCAGGGATGCGCCATCACGCGTCCCGTCCAGCGCACCCAGAAGGCCTCGCGGTCGGGCCGCTCGCCGCGGCGGCGGAAGACCCCCAACACCCTGGCGACGATCCCGCCCGGCATCACCCGGTCGCCCATGATCGCGATCAGGACGGGCAGCAGCGTCGTCGCGGTCAGGATCGAGACGGCGACCACGGTCATCGCCCCAAGCGCCATCGAGCGCAGCGCCTGGTTGTCGACCATCCACAGGCCCGCCAGCGAGACGATCACGGCGAGCCCGGAGAAGGTGACCGCCAGGCCCGAGGTCGCCAGCGCCTGCGAGAGCGCCGGCTCCGGGTCGCGCCCCCGGTCCCGCTCCTCTCGGTAGCGGGCGAGGATGAAGAGCGAGTAGTCGACCGCGACGCCAATGCCGATCATCGAGGCCATATTGGTGACGAAGACCGACATCGTCATCTGCAGCGAGAGGAAGTAGATCACCGCCCCGGTGACGATCACGCTGACGAAGCCGAGGGCCAGGGGGAGTGCTGCCGCGGCGAGCGAGCCGAAGACGACGAGGAGGATCAGGGCGACGATCGGGAACCCGCCGGCCTCGGCCTTCGCCAGGTCTTCCTTGGAGAGCTCCTGCATGCCGGCCCAGACCGTCGGCTGCCCGGCGAGGTAGGTGGTCACGCCGCCGGTCGTCGTGCCGGGGTCGAGATCTTCGCGTAGGGTCACGGCGGCGTCGATCTGTTCGTCGTCGGACTGTTCGCTGCGCAATGGCAGGAAGGTGCGGCCGGTGCGCGCCAGCGCCATTTCGCCGCGGCGCGCCTGCGCCGGCGCCAGGGTGAGTTCGCCGATCCCGGCGACCGCGTGGCGAACCCGGTCGACGGCGGCCGACTGGGCTGCCCGCTCGCTGCCCGCCTCGGCCCGCAACATCACCGTGATTCCGCCCGACTCGTTGGCGAAGTTGCGCTGCAGCGAGTCGGCGACCGCCTTGGACTGGCTGCCGGGAACGTCGAAGCCGCCCCCGGTCAGGTGGTCGGTCTGCTGCGAGGCAAGCGGCAGCGCCAGGGCAACCGCGGCTACCCAGGCGAAGAGGACCGGACGCCGGTGGCGGCCGAGGAACCCGGCGAGCTTGGCCATGGAGTCGCGCATTGGCTGGTTAGCCAGTTTTTAACAGAATGGCCCCAGGGTCTGTGAGTGCGATCACTCGCTGACGAGCAGGTACCGGGCCGAGGCGGCGCCGGCGGCGAGCGCGCCGGCGTTGTCGCGACCCGGGTCCGAGAGCGCCTGCAGGGCGAAGCCGTCGCCGACGGCGAAGAGGTAGGAGACGACCGCCTCCGCCTCGAAGCGGAGGTTGAGCACGCCCTCGCGCTCCTTCGTCTTCAGGGCCTCGGCGACGTGGGAGCGGGTCAGCTCGAACAGCTGGCCGACCTCGCGCTGGATTTCAGGGTTGCGGCGGCCGGCGCTGAAGAGCTCGTAGAGGAGGAGGAAGAAGGCCGGCTCGTTCTCGATCAGGTCGGTGAGGTTGGCGACCAAGACCTGGATCACGTCGTCGACGGTCTTGGCGCTGGCCAGCGGTTCGTCGAGCCGGGCGACCCGGATCTCGGCATCGCGGCGCACCACCTCGACCAGCAGCCGCTCCTTCGTCCCGAAGTAATAGTGGAGCAGGCCGCGGCTGACGCCCGCCTCGCTGGCGACGTGCTCGAAGGTCGAGCCGGCGGCGCCGCGCTTGGCGACGCTGATCCGCATCGCATCGATGATGCGCTGCGCCTTCTCACCGCTCAGCTCACGTGGCTTTGTCGCAGCCTCCATGAAATTAGTCTACGTAGCCCAGGCGGATAGATGACCGACGCCGATCGACGTGCCCGAGGGGACGTGCCCGGCCAAGCTGGGCGCCGCACGCCGACGAACGAATAGCAGCGCTATTCGTGAGGAGGTGGGTGGTGACCCAGCGCCGCGCCGGGAGCGTCATCCGCGGGTGCGGCTATCGGGGGCGTGCATCTATGCGCCGTTGATGCTCGTCGTGCTCGTGTACTCGAACTCCTCCTCGGCTCCGAAGAGCGCGTCGAGCACGGTCTTGCGGGCGTCTTCGCTCAGCACCAGGGCAACCGCCGCGCCGACCAGGGCGAGCAGGACGAGCCGGCCGAGCTTGCCCTTCTTGCGACGCTTCGGCGCCTTCAGCTGCTCGGAAGCGTCGCGCAGGCTTTCCGCTGCAACCCGCAGGTCGCGCTGGACCTTCTTGTCGCTGGTCATCGCCTTGACGGTGCCGCCGCTGCTGCCGGTCGCGCGGCCGTAGGCCCCACGCGCTGCTTCGAAAGCGTTGCGGAGGCTGTCGCGCAACTCGTCGTCCTCGATCAGTCGCTGGACGTAGGGGTTCTCGCGTGCAGTCGAATAAAGATCGGCGGCTTGGGTCGCCTTTGTCTTGGTCATGCCATCTCCTCGCTGGTGCAGGGTTCAAAGTCAGAATAGCCACAACAACCAGTGACGGCGTGGCCGGTGGGTCACACCGTCACTGGGGACCGATTCCGTTGAGCAGGACCCCGTTGGTGCGGAACCCGAGGTCGGCATCGCGCACGGTTCTCAGCCGCAGCGGCGCCAGGCCGGGACGGGTGCGGACGTAGCGGCGAACGTAGAGGCGACCGGCGGGCTCATACCCGGCCTGGCGGAATCCCGGCCCTAAGAGGTGGCGGGACGGAGGCGGGGCGGGACCGTCAGAGACGAAGTCGACCTCGCCCACCCACCAGTCGAAGCGTTCGCGGGGCCGGACCTGGAAGGAGCTGGTCGAGAGGTAGTGGTGCAGCGGACCCTCGCCGATCGTCCAGGTGACCACCGCCCGCGGGGTCGTCGGCTCACCGAGGGTCGAGGCGACCGCGCGCCAGTCGGGCCGCTGCAGCGCCGGGGAGACGCCGGCCCAGACCGAGAAGCCAAGCGAGTAGACCGCCAGGGCCGCCCCGATCGCGGCGCCGGCGCGGCGGGAGCGGCGCAGGGTGCAGCCGATCGCGACCGCGACCAGCAGCGGCACGAGGGCGGGGATCAGGTTGCGGGCGATGACGAAATCCTTGCCCGGGGCGAGCAGGGCGACGAGCAGGGGCACGGCGACCGTCACCGCCGCGATCGCCAGGGGGATTTGGGCCGCGCGACGCCCGTCGCGCTCGCCGCGGAAAAAAATCAGGACCAGGGCCGCGATCGCGAGCAGGGCGGGAAGCACCGCCAGCAGCGGCTGCTCCGGGCGGGAGATGATCTCCCCGGTCTCGCCGAGCATGAAGCTGAGGCCCGTCTCCCAGAGCCGGTGCCAGAGGCCGAAGTCGCCGATCCACTCGGCGTGGCCGATCGACATCTGGTGGACGACGAGGGGCGCAAGCGCGACCCCGAACCCGGCGACGATCGCCACCCCGGGCAGTGCCTCGCGCCGGCGCCGCCACAGCAACCACAGCGCCTCGGCGGCGATCGGGAAGATGGCGAAGTAGTGCGTCGCCAGCGCCAGTCCTGAGAAGACCCCCCAGAGCAGGGCGGCCCGCGACGTGCCGTGAGTTTCGCCACCGCCACCATATGGGTGGATAACTGACGGCACGTCCCGCAGGGCACGGACGAAATAGAGCAGCGAGAGCGAGCAGAGGAGGGCGAGCAGCGAGTAGGCGCGCGCCTCCTGCGAGTACCAGATCAGCATCGGGTTGACGGCGACCAGCGCCGCGGCCATCAAACCCGCCCGCTTCGAGCTGAGGTCGCGGGCGAGCAGGTAGGCGACGGGGATCGTCGCGACGCCGGCCAGGGCCGAGAGCGAGCGCAGGCCGAACTCGCCGGTCCCGGCCACCTGGGCCCAGGGCCAGGCCAGCGCATAGTACAGCGGCGGTGCCGACTCGCTGAAGCCGACCGAGTCCATCGCGTGCCAGAAGCTGCCGCGCAGGATTCGGTGCGCGGTGACGATCTCGTCGTGGTGATAGCTCTGCACGCCAAGCGTGGCGAAGCGGGCCGTGGCGGCGAGCGCGGTCAGGCCGGCGACGATCCAGAAGACGCGAGAACGGGCCCGCACCACCTCCCGCGCCGCCTCCCGGTAGGTCGAGAAATTGCCTTTGAGGAGCGCCCCGGCGGCCTCCACGGCGCTAGGCCAGTGCCCCTGCGATCGCCTGCGAGACCTCGTCCACGTAGACGAACTCGAGCTCGCGGCGCTCGTGCTCGGGGATCTCGGCCACGTCGCCCTCGTTGCGGCCCGGCACCAGGACCCGCTTGATCCCCGCCCGCTGCGCCGCCAGCGACTTCTCCTTGAGGCCGCCGATCGGCAGCACCTGGCCGGTCAGGGTCACCTCGCCGGTCATCGCAACATCGTTGCGAACCGGCCGGCCGGCGACCAGCGAGCTGAGCGCCACGGTCATCGCCACCCCGGCCGAGGGCCCGTCCTTGGGCACCGCCCCGGCCGGCACGTGGATGTGGATGTCGTGCTTGGCGAACCACTCCTCGCCGAGGTCCGGCGCCAGCTCGCGCCAGTGGCCGCGCACGTAGGAGAGAGCCGCCTGCGCCGACTCCTTCATCACGTCGCCGAGCTGGCCGGTGATCGTCAGCTTGCCGCTGCCCGGCATCGAGGTCGCCTCGATGAAGAGGACGTCGCCGCCGGTCGGCGTCCAGGCGAGGCCGGTCGCGACCCCGGGGTCCTTGGTCCGGCGGCGCTGCTCGGCGAAGACGCGGCGGCGGCCGAGCAGCTCGCGGGCGCGCTTGGCCGAGACCTTGACCTTGCCCTTGGACTTGCCCTCGGCGACCTGGCGGGCGACTTTGCGGCAGATCGTGCCGGCCTGGCGCTCGAGGTTGCGCACACCGGCCTCCCGGGTGTACTCGTCGATGATCGCGGCCAGGGCCGGGTCGGCGAACTCGATCTGGGACGGCTTCAGCCCGTTGGCGTCGATCTGGCGGGGGACGAGGTAGCGGCGGGCGATGTGCTTCTTCTCCTCCTGCGTGTAGCCGGCCAGCTCGATCGTCTCCATCCGGTCCTGCAGCGGGCCAGGGATCGTGTCGAGCACGTTCGCGGTGGCGATGAAGAGCACTTCGGAGAGGTCGAACTCGATGTCGAGGTAGTGGTCGCGGAAGGAGTCGTTCTGGGACGGGTCGAGCACCTCCAGCATTGCCGAGGCGGGGTCGCCGCGGAAGTCGGCGCCCATCTTGTCGATCTCGTCGATCATGAAGACGGGGTTGCGCGAGCCGGCGTCGCGCAGGGCGCGGACGATCGTGCCCGGCATCGCGCCGATGTAGGTGCGGCGGTGGCCGCGGATCTCGGCCTCGTCGCGAACCCCGCCAACCGAGATGCGCTCGAATTCCCGTCCCAGCGCCCTGGCGATCGAGCGTCCGAGGCTGGTCTTGCCGACGCCGGGCGGGCCGACGAAGCAGAGGATCGGGCCGGGCGAGTCCGGCTTGAGCTTGCGCACGGCGAGGTACTCGAGGATCCGGTCCTTGACCTTCTCCAGGTCGTAGTGGTCGGCGTCGAGCACCTCGCGGGCGTGGGCGATGTCGAGGTTGTCGTCGGTCTCGGCCGACCAGGGCAGCTCGGTCAGCCACTCGAGGTAGGTGCGGATGACGCCGTGCTCGGCTGCCGCCGGCGGCAGCTTCCCCAGGCGCGAGAGCTCGCGATCGGCCGCCTTCTGGGCGTGCTCGGGCAGCCCCGCCTGCTCGATCCGCTCGCGCAGCTCGTTGACCTCGGCCTGCTGCTCGTCGCTCTCCCCGAGCTCGTCCTGGATCGCTTTCAGCTGCTGGCGGAGGAAGAACTCGCGCTGCCCCTTGTCGATCTCGGACTCGACCTGGGACTGGATCTGGGTCCCGAGCTGGACCACCTCGAGCTCGCGGACGAGGATCTGGGAGAGCCGGCGCAGGCGGGCGACGACGTCGACCTCCTCCAGCAGCTCCTGCTTTTCCTCGGTCGAGATGCGCAGGGCGCCGGCGATCAGGTGGGCGAGCGCGGCCGAGTCGTCGAGGTTGGCGACCGCCATCTGCAGCTCTTCCGGCAGGTAGGGAATCTGCTCGATGATCTCGGAGAAGGTGCGCTGCACGTTGCGAGTCAGCGCCTCCAGCTCAGGGCCGTCCTCGACCTGGTCGGGCAGCTCGGCGATCTTGGCGACCAGGTACGGCTTCTCGGCGACGTAGGGGCCGACGCGCACCCGCTGGGTGCCCTGGACGAGGATGCGCAGCGACCCGTCCGGGATCTTCAGCATGCGGGCGACGACGCCGACCACGCCGACCTCGTAGAGCTCGTCGGGCCCGGGCTCCTCGTTCTCGGGGTCGCGGGCGGCGACCATGACCAGCGTCCGGTTGGCGCCGAGGACGTCGTCGACCAGCTGGATCGAACGCTCCTGCCCCACCGCCAGCGGGGTCAGCGTCTCGGGAAAGGTGACGGTCTCGCGCAGCGGCAGGACCGGCAGCGCGTCGGGCAGCGGCTCGCTGGCGCGGATCGCGTCCTCGGCGTCGAGCGGCGACTCGACCACCTCGAGCACCGGGATACCCTCCATCAGTCCCGCCCGATCGGGACTCGGCGG
>Ga0210126_100003_pt1 | contig 21599 bp, 33 predicted proteins | sample RushMan_ThreeSqC_FD_185560 | JGI IMG/M metagenome (GOLD analysis project Ga0210126, IMG submission 185560) | Wetland microbial communities from San Francisco Bay, California, USA, that impact long-term carbon sequestration - RushMan_ThreeSqC_D2... | ecosystem: Environmental > Aquatic > Marine >... | reverse complement strand
CGAGTCGACCCCGCCGCGCGGTTCGCGCTCAGGGGCAGATCCGCGTGTGCCGCAGGGCCTTGGTCGTCCCGTTCCAGTGCGAGACGTGCAGCTCCCCACCCGGACCCAGGGCGGCCGAGACGTAGCGGCCCACGTAGCCGGCCGAGTCCACGGCCTGGGCCGCGCCCCAGCTCCCCTGCTGCCGGCGGATCAGCTTCAGGTCGAGCATGGCTCGGAAGGGTTAGGGCGAGGTCTCGCCGGGGCGCGGCGACGTTTCGGCATCGCCGCCCGCTTCTTTGGCGACGAAACGGGCGATCTGTTCGGCCTCGTCGCCGACGACGATGTTCTGCGGCATGATCGCGCCGGAGAAGCCGCCGTTCTGAATCGCGAAGAGAGCGTCGTCATAGGTCTCGATTCGCTGGTCGAGGTTGGGACCCTGCGTGCGCAGGCCGCGATTTCCGCTGCCCTGGGTCCCGGCGGCGCCCAGCGTGTGGCAGCCGGAGCAGTGGGTCGCGAAGAGCACGGCCCCGTTGTAGTTGGGGTCGCTCTCGGAGACGGAGACGCCCTCTTCGCCGAACCCGCAGGCGGAGAGTCCGAGGGCGGCAAGGACGGCTAGGGCTGTGATTGGCGCAGATCGCACGCGGCGCGCATCATATTGTCCAGGGCAGCGATGAGTCCTCTCGACCCCGCCCGCTTCCGTGCCGCGATGGCGAAGCTGCCCACCGGCGTCACCGTTGTCAGCGCCAGCGGCGCCAGCGGCCCGGCCGGGGCGACGGCCAACGCCGTCTGCTCGCTCTCGATCGAGCCGATGCTGATGCTGGCCTGCCTCGACCGCGGCTCGCGCACCCTGCTGGCCGTCCAGGCCGCCAACCACTTCGGCATCAGCGTCCTGCACGCGGGCCAGGAGGGGGTTGCCCGCAGCTTCGCGACCAAGGCGCCGGTGGCGGACAAGTGGGAGGGGGTCGCCTGGAGCGAGCGGGGCGGTATCCCGGCGATCGACGATGCCCTGGCCTGGATCGCCTGCGACCTGCGCGACGTGATCGCGGCGGGGGACCACGTGATCGTCACCGGCGAGGTGCGGGACCTGGAGAGCGGCGAGGGCGACCCGCTCGTCTTCAGCGGGGGCGCGTACCGGCCGCTGGGGTGAACGGAGTTCGCCTGCTGGACAGGCGAGTCGGTTCGGCGAAGGTCAGCGGGCGCTTGCGGCCAGCGTGGCGAGGAGGGAGCTGACCTTCCAACTGCCGCCTTCCTCTGATACCGGCTTCGTCCGCTCGGCGCCGGCGGCATCCGTGTAGATGACGTAGCCGCTATTGCCGTCGAGGCGCACCGATTCGACCTCGATTTCAGCCAGTTCGGTCCGCTCCTGCTGCGAGAGGCGTTCGGTGGTCCCGGCGACGAAGTCGGGGCAGCTCATGGCTGTCTGAGACTTGGAGCCGATCCGGTTGTAGAGCTGGCGAAGGTCCTTGGCCAGGTAGGAGCAGGCCTTCTCCCAGTCTCCGTTGGCACGGGCATCGAGGTAACCGAGCAGCGCCGCTTCGACCGGCTTGGCCTGGGACTTGCTCGCCTCCGAGCCGAAGTCTTCGGCCTTTGCCCGCTGGGCAGCTTCGCCGATTTCTCCGGCGCCCGAGCTGGTCGAGCCGCCGCCACTCGTACCGCTGTCGCCATCCCCGCCGCAACCGGCGATGAGCAAGACGACGGCGAGGAGAGCCACGAGTGAGATGCGGAAACGGCCGTGTCGGTCTGGTGACATCGGCGGGCATGTTAGTCGGACCGGAGGAAACTCGGCGACGGAGCCCTGGCACGCACAGCGACTCGACGTATGTCCCGGTCAAGGACCCAGTCCCGAGCGCCGATAAAGTGGCCATGACGAGCGGGGGAACCAGTCCTGCCCGAGCCGACGCGTACAGCGAGCGCATGAGGAGCGAACTCCGCCGCCTCGGCAACGCGCTGAACGCCCGAACCGACGATGTCGTCGCCGAAATGATGCGGCTCTCGGCGGAATCCGGGCGGGTCCTCGACCATGTGGTCGAAGAGAGTTTCGAGAAAGTTGGGGCCGTGTCCACGGTCGCCGTCGCCCGCTGGATGGCCGGCGAGGGAGAGGCCGTCGCCCGCGAGGTCGGCCAGGAGTCCTGGCGCATATTCGCCCACCTCGCCTCGCAGCGGGCCGCGGCGCTGAACGAGGTGACCAAGCGCTGCCTGCGATGGCGCGACTCGGCGGCGTCGGTACTGAAGAGCAGCGCCAGGGACCTCGAGATCGACCCCAACGTCTTGGCCCTGGCGTTGCGGATGCTGGAGCGCAGCCTCGACGTGACCCTGGTGCGGATGTGCGAGTCGTTCGAGGACGAGCGGCGGCGCTCGCAGGAGGAACTGGCCAGCCGCGAGAAGGAACTGATCTTCCTCGCCACCCACGACTCGCTGACCGGGCTGCCGAACAGGACGCTGATCCTCGACCGGATCGAGCAGACGCTGACGCGGACACGGCTCAACAAGGAACCCGTGGCTGCGCTCTTCATCGACCTCGACAACTTCAAGGCGATCAACGACTCGCTCGGTCACGGCGTCGGCGACGAGCTCCTCTGCGTGGTCGCGAACCGGCTCGGGGGAGCGATCCGCGAGACCGACGCGCTGGGCCGGTTGGGTGGCGACGAGTTCGTGGTCGTCGCCGACGGGCTCTCGCTGGCCGCCGGGCCGGAGCTGATCGCCGAGCGCCTGCTGGAAGCGTTCAGGGAGCCGTTCAAGCTCAAAGGCGCGGAGGAGACCCGCGTCTTCGTCAAGGCCAGCATCGGCATCGCCGCCGGCGGGCGGGCCTCGGCCGAAGAGCTGCTGCGCGACGCCGACATCGCCATGTACAGGGCGAAGTGGAGCGGCAAGAACCGCTACCTCGTCTTCGAGTCCGGGATGCAGGACGAAGTCCAGACACGGATGGAGATCGAAATGGACCTCCAGGGCGCGCTCGAAAACGAGGAGTTTTTCCTCGTCTACCAGCCGACCTTCGACCTGGAGACGATGACGCCGACGGGGGTCGAGGCATTGATCCGGTGGCGGCGTCCGGGGCGCGGGGTCGTCCATCCCGATGACTTCATCCCGCTCCTGGAGGAGAGCGGGATGATCATCGACGTCGGCGCGTGGGTGCTGAAGGAGGCCTGCGCCCAGGGCGCCACCTGGCAGGAGGGCGGCTACCCAGTCGGGATGTCGGTCAACGTCTCGGCCGTGCAGCTCGACACCGATGACCTGCTCACGCACATCGCCGAAGCCCTCGACTCGACTGGGTTCGACGCCAGCATGCTTACGGTCGAGATCACCGAGACGACGCTGATGCGCAACGTCGAGGACACCGCCCGCAGGCTCGCCGCCCTCAAGGACCTCGGCATCCGGATCGCGGTCGACGACTTCGGCACCGGCTACTCCTCCCTCTCCCACTTGCAGCAGTTCCCCGTCGACATGCTGAAGATCGACCGCTCCTTCATCTCCCAGCTCGAAGAGGGCTCCGAGGGCGAAATCCTGCTTCACACCCTGCTCCAGCTGGGCAATGCCCTATCGATAGAAACGACCGCCGAGGGCATCGAGCGGCCGCAAGACCTCTCGATGGTCAAGTCGGAGACCTGCAACAGGGGCCAGGGCTTCCTCTTCACCCGCCCGCTCACCGCCCAGGACGCCGATGCCTTCTTCCGCCAGTGGCCCCAACACCGCCGTTTCGAGGTCCGCGACGGCGGCGGAAGCCGCGATCGAGGCAGGAGGCTCAGCATGCCGATCCTGGCGGGCCCGAAAGCCCCGTACGGGTAGGCCAGCTGCGCGCGCAGCCCCGAGACCGCTGGTCGGGATCCGGGCGAAGTCGTAGATCGGCTCGCTCGCGCGCGGGTCTCCGTGGTAGAGCGTGTACGGGCTCGGATGGCCGCCCTCGAGCTGGAGGGTGTGCGAGCGGCTCCAGGCCGAGACTTCGATTTCGCGCAGCGGCGTGTCGTCGCCGTTTTCGATCTCGATCCGGCCGAGGCCGAGCTCGTCGCGGGATCGGCCCGCAACCAACGATCGGTAAGGCGGAGCGTCTCCTACGGGGGCGTCGCCCGAATCGTCGTGGCATCGATGTTCCTCCTTGCCGCCATCGCCGAGGGCTCTGTGCCGATGATCGGCATGGCTCTCGCTTTTCTTGGCCTCGTCGTGTTGCTCAGACGCCGCGACCGGGGCCTGGACAGGAGACTCGCCCGCGTCGAAGACCTTTGGCGCTGAGCCCGAGGCTGGGCGCTATCGCCCGTAGCCGGCCTCGCGAAGCTCGGCCAGCGTCACCATCAGGGTCCGCGGCGCCGTGCTGAGACCGCGGAAGCCGAAGCGCTCGTAGAAGGCTGCCGCCGCGTCGTCGTCGGCGTGAACGACCACCGCCCGCACGGCTATCTCCTGCGCGGCCCGACAGATCCGTTCGAGGGCATCGTTGAGCAGGGATGCACCGAGCCCATTTCTCTGGCTGCGCTTGTCAACTGCCAGGCGGGCGAGGATTGCCACCGGGATCGGGAAGTGCCGCGAGAGACCCTTGCGCACCGCATCGGTTGCCTCGGCGTGCTCGAGCTGGCCAGCCACGAGCGTGTAGTAGCCGCGCACCGCGCCGTGCCCGTCGACCGCGACAAAGGTGCGAGTGGCGTCGCGTTTCTCCCACTGGCCCGCGTAGCGGTGCAGCCAGCGGTCGAGCCGCTCCTTGCCGCAGGCGAAATCCGCCACCTCATGGCGTGTCGAGTCGTATCGTTCGGTGAGCGCGGTCTCTTCGCTCACGCGCGGCGGCGGAGGTCTTCGAGTCGGGCAACCGTTCCCTCGTCGGGCCGCTCGAGCGCCTCGAGGAAGCGCGTCGCCTCCGCATCGCCGAGCGCGATCGCGCGCCGATCGGCCAGAACCTCCTGTGCCCGCGCCTGGGCAGCACGACGGAAGAAGTCGCTCAAGCTCTCGCCCAGCGCCGATGCGGCAGCGGCGTCGAGCTCGCGCTCCTCGTCGCTGAGCCGAACTTCGATCCGGCGGGTCTTCGGGCTCGTGGTCGGCTCCATAACCGGACATTGTACGGGATATACGCCTGTGCTAAGAGCTTCGTCGTCGCATCCATGCAGCCACCACTCCAGCGAGGGCGATGAGAGCTCCCGGCACCGTCAGGAAGCCAGCTATACCCAGATGTTGTGGATGGCCCTGAGAACGAAGGCGGCGTACCTTCCCGGTTGATCAAGACCGACCGCCGCAAGGCGGGAAAGGAAGGCACGCCATGGGAGATGTTCGCAGGATCGACGGAGACCACGTCGAGCAGGAGGCGGTCACGCTGGATGACCTGAACAGGGAGGGCGCCCGGCGAATGATCGCCACGGCGCTGGAGGCCGAGGTCGAGGAGTACGTCGCTGCCTTCACCGAGGAGCGGGGCGAGGACGGAAAGCGCCTGGTTGTGCGCAACGGGCGGGTCCGCGAGCGGCGTCTGACGGTCGGCTCGGGCACGGTGGGGATCAGGGCGCCGCGTGTCAACGACAAGCGCGTCGATGAGGAAGGCGAGCGCAAGAAGTTCAGCTGAGCAGTCAGTCTCCGAACAGAAGGTTGGTGATGCGACCGACCAGACCTACCGATCCGCAAAAAGACCCGCAAACCGCATAGCCATGCGGCAGGTGTCAAATAGCCGAGCGACGGGGCAGGAGTCCTCAAAGGACACCGGATTGAGATTCGGGGGTGAGGCGCGCGCGGGCCGCTTGGCTAACTCGATTGCGAGCTTCGCGCAGGGAACGTCAACGTGCCCCTCGTTGACCAGGCCCGCGTCGATGCTGAGCTGCCGCGGCTTCAATAACGGCGGCCTTGACGTTTAGGCGTCAAAACGCCCTTTGATTAACGGGCATAAGCTGGCGAGTTATTAAAGATCTAGCTTAGTCTCTAAAATAACGGCATGGCAGCCGAGACTGGCTTTAAAGACCGAGCGGGACGCTTTATCACGCAGCCAGAGGGCTATTCCGCCTTTATTCCCAAACCGCTCCCGCCGGATCCTTCGCTGGCCTTGGACACTGACTTGCTCAGGCTGCTTGAGGGGGCCGTCGGCGAGCTGGGCAGGCTCGACGGCGTCGCCAAGGTCATCCCCGATCCGGACTTCTTCGTCTCGATGTACGTCCGGCGGGAGGCGGTGCTCAGCTCCCAGATCGAGGGAACCCAGAGCACCCTGGAGGACCTGCTCGAACTCGAACTGGAGCAAGAGCGAAGCGACCCGCTATCCGACGTCTACGAACTCGTCAACTACGTCCGCGCGATGAACTTCGGCCTGGAGCGGATCGCCACGTTTCCGATCTCGCTTCGCCTCATCCGAGAAATCCACAGGGAACTGCTGCGCGACGGCAGGGGCTCCAAGGCGACGCCGGGAGAGTTCCGGCGCTCCCAGAATTGGATCGGACCCTCCGGAGGGTCGCTCAAGCAGGCGACCTTCGTCCCACCGCCGGTTGCCGAGATGAAGCAGGCGCTCCACGACTTCGAGGGCTTTCTTCATGCCGACAGCAGCTACCCGACCCTGATCGAGGTGGGCCTGGCCCACGCACAGTTCGAGACGATCCATCCCTTTCTCGACGGCAACGGCCGGGTCGGCAGGCTGCTCAACATCTTCCTGCTGGTCCACCGCAGAGTCCTCCGCCAACCGCTGCTCTACCTGAGCTACTTCTTCAAGCTCCACCGGACCGAGTACTACGACCGGCTGATGGCCGTCCGGCTCGCCGGAGATTGGGAGGGATGGATTCGCTTCTTCCTGCGCGGTGTCCATCAGACGGCGCAGGAAGCGACCGAGACGGCCGAGCGGCTTTTCGAGCTGCGCGAATCGCATCGCAGCTTGGTCCTGGAGAACAACCTGGGCCAAAACGGCCTGAAGCTTCTCTCGAATCTCTTCCAACGACCGCTGGTCAACATCAAGCTCGTCGCCATGCTGCTGGACTCAACGTTCCCCACGGCAAGTCGTCTCGTCTCGGCGTTCGAGGGACTGGGCATTTTGGTGGAGATCACGGGTCAGAAACGCTCGCGCATGTTCCGCTACGAGCCCTACCTGGATCTCTTCGCCGACACCGACTCGACCCCGTGACCCGGCACCGACCGGCGTCTGTTGGGCACAAATGGGCACAAACGCAGGCACTTCGAGACACGGAAGTGACGGGGCAGGAGTCCGCAAGGGACACCGGATTGAGATTCGGGGGTGAGCTACGCCGCAGCGGCGAGCGCCTTGCCCGCCTGCCCGCGGCGCTCGGGCGCCGGCTCATCCAGGAGACCGCGGATGTCGTCGGCGGTGATGCTGCCGGCGAACAGGTCGCCGTCGTCCATGACGCCGCTGAACAACTCCGCCTTGCGGCGGGCGAGGGCGACGACCTTCTCCTCGATCGTGTCGCGGGCGATAAGCCGGTAGGCGATCACGGGGCGGGTCTGCCCGATCCGGTGGGCGCGGTCGATCGCCTGCGTCTCGGTTGCCGGATTCCACCATGGGTCGAGCAGGAAGCAGTAGTCGGCCTCGGTCAGGTTGAGGCCGAAGCCACCCGCCTTGAGGCTGATCAGGAAGACCGGGTCGGTGCCCTGCTTGAACCGCTCGATCGCCTGGTCGCGCTTGCGCGTGCGCCCGTCGAGGTAGCAGTAGTCGATCCCCTCGTGGTCGAGGCGGTCGCGAACCTTGGCCAGGAAGCCGGTGAACTGGCTGAAGACGAGCGCCCGGTGGCCGCCGCCGATCACCTCGCCGAGCTGCTCGACCAGCGCGGCGAGCTTCGCGCAGGGAACGTCGTCGTGGCCCTCGTCGACCAGGCTCGGGTCGATGCTGAGCTGGCGCAGGAGCGTGATCGAGCGCAGGATCGTGAACCGGTTGCGGTCGAAGTCGTCGATCAGGCCGAGGATCTTCTGCCGCTCGCGCTGCAACCGGGTCTCGTAGAGCTTGCGGTGACGCGCGTGGAGGTCGACCTCGAGCGTCTGCTCCTGCTTCGGCGGCAGGTCGGCGGCGACGAGCTCCTTGGTGCGGCGCTTGATCAGGGGCTTGATCCTGCGCCGCAGGCGCGCCAGTCGCTCGCCGTCGCCGTCGCGTTCGATCGGCCGCGCGTACTGTTCGGCGAACCGTTTCGGGTCCGGGAAAAGCCCCGGCGCGGTGATCGAGAGCAGCGACCACAGCTCGGTCAGGTTGTTCTCCATCGGGGTTCCGGTGAGGGCGAGCTTGAACGGGGCCGGCAGCTCGCGGACGCACTTGTACGTCTTCGACTGGTGGTTCTTGACGGCCTGGGCCTCGTCGAGGACGAGGCCCGCCCACTCCACCTCGCGATAGGCCTCCGCGTCGAGCCGGAACAGCGTGTACGTCGTGACCACGACGTCGGCGGCCGCGAGCTCGTCGATCGAGCGGCCGGACTTCCCCAGGGTGTCGGTAATCGCGCTGACCGTGAGCTCGGGGGTGAACTTGGCCGCCTCGCCGACCCAGCCCGGCACGACGCTCGTCGGCGCGACGACCAGGAACGGGCCGGCGCCGGGATCGCGCTCGCGAGCGTGGCAGAGCAGCGCCAGCGTCTGCAGCGTCTTGCCGAGCCCCATGTCGTCGGCGAGGATGCCGCCGAGCCCGAGCTCCCACAGCGACGCCAGCCAGCCGAACCCCTCGTGCTGGTAGGGACGCAGCTTGGCCTTCAGCGCGGCCGGCGGATCGTGGCCGCCGACCTCGTCGAGCTCGAGCAGGGCGGTGACCCGGCGCCGCCAGGCCTCGGCCTGCTCGGTGACGACGCCGAGCGCGGCAAGCTCGGCCCAGAGCCCGGCCTGGTAGGGGCTGATCCGCAGCGACTCCGACGGGAAGTCGGCGAGCGCCTGCGCCTCCACGATCAGCTGTCGCAACGATTCGAGGCGGGGATCGTCGAGCGAGAGGTGGGCGCCGTCGTCGAGCAGCAGGTGCGACTCGCCAGCAGCCAGGGCGACGAACACCTCGGCGAACGGCAGCTCGCGCTTCTCGACGGCAATCGTCACGCCGAGGTCGAACCAGTCGCTCTCACCGGCGATCTCCGCGGTCGAGACGCCGATCGTCAGCGAGTCGCCCACGTCGCGGTAGTCGGCGGGCTCTCCCGCCACCTCGACGGCGACGCCCCGTTCCTCCAGTCGCGGCAGCACCTCGGTGGTCAGGCGCATCGTCTCGATCCCGTCGAGCGAGACCGCCGGGGCCTCCACCGGCCGCGCTGCGGCGTCGAGCAGGCCGCAGCGCTCGAGGCCGGTTCCATCGAGCGCGGTCTTTGCGAGGATCGCGTGCTCGGCTCGGCGATCGCGGAAGCCGGAGATCTGCGGGCCGATCCCGAGCGGCGCCTGCCGAGTCTGCGAGCCGATTCGGTAGTCCCAGCCCCAAGCCAGCTCGAGGGCGTGCGCAGCGCCATAGCTCGCCCGCAGCACGAGCGACGGCTTGGAGATTTCAGGCGGCGCGAATGAGCCGTCGGACGACGCCACATCGGCGATGTGGCGCAGCTCTGGGTAGATCTCGGCAGCGAAGCGGTCGAGATCGGCCGCCGGGATCTCGAGGCGCTCGCCCTCGAGGAACAGTCGCTGGAGCTGGGGCGGAGCGGGCCTCGTGAGACGCACCAGCCGCAATCGCGGGTCCGGGTGCTCGTCGCTCTCGCTACCCACACCGCGTTCGGCGCAGACGAGGCCGTGCCCACCCGCGCCGAGGAAGAGCAGCGGCTCGAGATCCGCCGCATCCTCGTCAGCGAGTCGGAGCACCGCGGTCGCGAGGGAGCCTCGCTTGCCGTTGCGGCGCACGTCGACGAGCAGCTCGCCGTGCTCGCAGGGGCCGAGCTCGCCGAGCTCCGGCGCGTCGTGGATCAGGCTCATGCCGATCCGCGCCGCCTCGTCGAGCAACGACCACAGCTGGGGGCTGTCGAAGGCGCTCAGGTCGAGGGCGCGATCGCCGGCTTCCCCGTAGCCGTAGTAATAGCCGCTGCCCTGCCTGCGGGTCCGGTAGACGGCGTGGAGCTCGCGGGCCAGGGCCAGGTGTTCGGAGCGGTACTGGCCCTCGCGCACGTTCCACGAGTCGAGCCCACCCCAGGAGAGCGAGCCGTTGACCCAGCCCCCACGCGCCCCCGGGCGCATCAGCCGCGCCATCAGCTGCTGCCCAGCGTTGCCCGATTGAAGCGAGAGCTCGACAGCCAGCGGCCGCTCCCCCGCCGGCGCCACCGGAGCGTCGATCAGCTCCAGCAGCGACTGCTCCCAGGACGGAGCGCCGGCCGGGGCCTGGCGAGACGGCGAGGCGCTGCCGGCATTCGGCACGGAGACTCGTCCCTCGACCACGGCAATCACTAGCGCGGCGGCGTGCTTGCAGTCGTATCCCACCGGGCAGCTGCAATCCCCAGCCTCGAATTCGAGGCCTCCGTCAACCTCGGCGAGGTACGCGGTCGTGACGTAGGGGGCGGTGCCGACGACCGTGCCCTTCAGAGTCAGCTCACTCGGGTCCCAATCGACGGCGAGAACCCGGTTGGCGCGGGCATAGGCGCGCCCGCGTTCGAACGACCTCGACCCGACCTCTTCCCTGACCTCGGATAGATCGATCCCGCCCAACTCGTCGATAGCACCGTGCATGACAGGGCGCACAGTAGCGACGGCAGAGGATCGTTCAGGCGCTTGATCCGCCACGCCGAGAGCCGGCGACCGACGTGGACCAGGCCGCTGTCAGTCGACTGAACCGGCGGGCACGACCCACTCGCAGCTCTGTCCGGTAACCGAGGCGATCAGATCGAAGTCGGCGTCGTAGTGAAGGACGGTCAAGCCGCGGGACTCAGCGGCGGCAGCGATCAGCAGATCCGGAACCTTGCGGCCGCGCTGGTGTTTTGCAGCGAGCATGCGCTGGACCTGCCTGGCTCGCCGCAGGTGGTCGGCTGTCGTCTCGAGCAGATGGGTCAGCGCCATGCCTGCTCGCGAGCAGGCAAATCGGCCTGGGCGAGCAGATCGAGGCGTCGCTTCGGCGAGGGCAGGCCGCTTCGCTGGAGTCCCACCGTCGTCGAGCTGTTCATGTGCGACTACCTGCCACGCAAGGTGCTGCGCGAGCGCGAGTTCTTCGAGCGGACCGTGCCCGAGTTGCTGCCCGCCTGGGTCCGCTACGCGGGGCAACGTCGGGGCATCCCGAAGGCGGCGATCGAGGAGGCCACTTCAGCTATCGACCTCTTCCACGGAGAAATGCTCAGCCTGGTCGGCGACGAGTCCGCCTGGGGACCGAGCAAGACCTTCCTCGCAGCGGCGAGCGAGGCCGGCGTCGACCTCGCCGATCCCGCAGCGATCGAAGCGTACGTGGAGCAGCACAACCGCGACCTCGCTGCCTGAGCCAGAGAAATCCGGTGCTCCGCTACCCGGACTGGCCTTCTTGGGCAGCCTGCTCCTTGACGCGGCGGGCGGCCTTGGCGTAGGCGATCATCCGGTCGCGGCGGCCGATCGCCAGCACCACGCTCGTCGCCGGAGCGCCGTCGGTGGGCTCGTTGCGGTAGACGAAGCGATAGCGGGGCTTGCCTTTCCAGGCCGGCTCGTCGAAGCGGACCTTGCGACAGCCCTTCAGCACCCGGGGAGGCTTGTCCCCCATCAGCTCGCCGTGGTGCGGGTTGCCGAGTAGCTCGACCACGATGCGGGCGACCTCCCGCTTCAGGACTTCATCGAGCTCGTTGGCGTCGGCCGTCGCCTCTGCCAGCGCTTCGACCTGGTGCCCTTCAGCCTCCGGGGAGCTGCTCAACGAACTCCCCCATCCCGATCTCCGTGAGGAAATCGCCGGCGCTCAGCCGCTTCCCCTCGCTCTTCGCGAGGCGCTCCTGGAGGAACAAGGCCAAGCCGGCGTTCTCAAGCTCCTCTTCCAATTCCTCGATTCGCTCTTTGGCGGCGATCAAGTCCACCGTGGGCACCAAGGATGCCGATCCCTCCTGGCCCCGGGTCGTAATCCGGACCACATTGCCCTCAAGGTCCGACGCGGGCTTGCGCCTTGACGCCGCCTTCTTGACAAGCCGCGGCAAGCTGCGTCTCGCCTCGCTTGCACCGAGCGTAATCGGGTTCCGGTCTCTGGCCGCTGCCACATAACGAGGGTACCACTGGTTGTACAACTCATGCGACTGCTGCCGACCCTCACTCATCAAAGGCGCGTCGGGGGGGCGAATTGAGTCGTCTCAGGCCTTAAAGGGGAAACAACCGAGGAGAGACATGGCCTGGACGAGTGGAGACTTTGAGGGGCGGCTGACGGCGAAAGCGGTGGTCGCTTTCATTTTCGGAAAGAACCTCGCGCGGCAGCAGCTAGTCGACGCGGTCAAGATCGGAGACGTTGTATACGCGGCTGTCAGATGCAAGGGCACCCAGAGGGTCTGGGGCATCGTCTTCATCGTCAATCGCGAAGGGACGCGCCTCCATGTCAAGCCAATTAGCGAGCACTTGGGTCCGTTCGACGATCGCTGCCCACCAAGGATCCTCGACCTGCTCAGCGACCCGCGCACCGAGGAGGCGCGCAACTGGCGCGCTCGTTGCCGAGCCCGGTGGCAGCGGGAGCGACGGGACTCGAACCCGCGACCTCCGGCGTGACAGGAGCCTCGAGGAGGCCGGGAAATCGGCGGGATTTGGCTTGTTCAAGCGGAATCTGAGGGGTCGGGAGTAACCCCCGATCCGACCAAGAAATAGCCGCGATTTGCGGTCGCTTTGAGCGCATTTGGGCACTGGTGCCCGAAAAACGGCGGTGCGGCCGGGGCCGAGATTACGCCGACTTGTGACGACGGGCCGCCGCCTGCTCGTACCGATCAGCGAGCACGAGGTCCGCGTCACGATAGCCGTCGATGTCAGTCCGCCCGGCCTCGAAGCGAAGCTCGGCGGCGCGCTCCAACAACTCCCCCGGTCCCTGGGTGGTCCGCTCCAAGCACTCCTCCATCAGCTCCACCGCCCAGCGATGCCTCTCAGGAAGCTCCGGCCAAGGGAGAACGGCCATGCTTCAATCGTAGCCCCGAGTCAATGTTTTGTCTTCAGCTTCGGGCTATCCTTGTTGCCGTGGCGTCACCGGCAGCAAAGACAGTTGACCTCGCCAACGCCGCCGACGAGCAAGCGATGTTGGATGAGATCGAGGCGGGCTTCGAGAAGATCGCCAGCGACCCCCAAGCACTCGCCGCCTATCGCGCCGAGAGCGCCGAAATCGAAGCGGGCTTCGGGGCACCCATCCCTGAGTGGTAGCCGCTCGCCCCCTCGGGCCGATCTACAGGCCGAACTCCGCCGGATCGAAGCCAGCCTCTCGCGCAACCTCCGCAAGCTCCACTCGCTTGCCCGTGTCCGCTTCCAGAGCAGCCCGAACTTGCTCGGAGGCGACCAGCTCGTCAAGAACCTCTATCAGGACGGCCGATAGCTTTTGTCTGTGATCGAACAAGCGAGACACGACGCAACAAGGGTATCCAGGAGACGCCGCGTGACGATCCCGGCCATCCCATTCCGTAAAGCCGGTCTCAGGCCCGGCGACATCCTGCGGGTGGAGGCCGACGGAGCCGGTCGCGTGATCCTGACACGCATCGAGGAGCTAATCGACCGCTACTCCGGCTGTTTCGACACCGGCGGCACCCTGCGCAACCGCGTGGAACGCCTGCGAGAGGAGTGGCGGTAACGCTGGCAAGCACGTTCGCCTACTACGACCGAGACGCCGACATCGCCTGGTTTCCGACCGGCAAGTCGGGCGACGTCGTCAGCGAGCGCGTGCCTGACGGCCTCCGCGACTACGACCGGGTTAGTCGCCAGCTCGTCGCCATTGAGGTCTGGGACGCAAGCACTCGTCTCCCCGCGAGCATCCTCGAAGCGCTACCGGCGTCCAGCCACGGCCGCACCCGCAGATAGGTCCCTGCTACGCGGCGACCTTGGGCTCGTTCGTACCACGGACCGCGTGGAACTCAGTCACCCACTCGCGTGGCACAAAGGTCGGCCGGTCGCGCTTGCGCCGGATGTGATCGGCTAGCCAGAGAAGGCCGACGACCGCTAGGAGCACAACTCCAGACGCCGTTGGTGGGCGAGCAACCACGTCCGACCCATCTGGGAAGACGATGGCAATCGGCTTCCGCTCGTTGATGGCACCGGACATCAGCGACGAAGCATCAGGAGAGTCGGCAGGGATCAGCACAGTGCCGTCTGGGTAGCGCTCATCGCTATCGGGATCAATGGCAATCTTTCCCAAGAGGTCAAAGGCAGCATCCGTGCCGGGTGTGTTCTGACTGCGAGCTAGCTTCTCCATGACTCGATGATCGCTTCCCAATGGGCCTTCAAGTGGTCGATTGCTGCCGGGATAGCCTCATTCGTCGGACCATCGTGGAACGACGTTTCTGGCTGCTTTCCAGTCTCCCGAGTGTAGCGGTGCATGTGGTGGGTACCCAGATGATTGTCGTAGACGCGGATTGTCTGCCAGTCGCCATCCTCAAGGGCGAGGAGAACGGCCGAGTAGCGCTCTATCGGCCTCCCCGACTGACTGAATCGGATGAGGACGCCGTTGGCAATCGCGATATCTATTGTCCGCTCGTACGCCATCTGACGGAGAGCTTCGCGCCCTCAGCGGACAGCAATGCAAGTCTCAGACCAGCCTTTATCGAGCCTTCCGCGCTGCGTATTGGACATCCTCGTCATCTGAGCGTTTGAGGAATCGGACGAGTTGATTTAGCCGCTGCTCAAGCCTCGCTATCAGGGCGTCGTCCTGATCCACGTCCTCCACCGGCACCCGACGCTGCTCACAACCGACGATCTCGTTCGCGAGATCACGAGCGGGGCGGCGGACTTCGGAGAGAGCGACGCGATCGTGCGGGCCTGACGGACCTGGCGGGCGTCGGGTTGCTGCATCGCCCGAGCGGGCTCGCCGTGCCGTCTCCGGCGGCGCTCCGCTTCCTCACGATCATCAGCGAGGACGGGGCGTAGGCCCGGGCGGGTGGGGAGATTTCGGCGGGCCGGGGCGCAGGCCACAGGGAGGGTCCCGAGAGGGCACCCCTGCCCTGGCCCGCCGAAATCTCCCCACCCAAGAATTACTGCAAAGGATCAAGTAGACAGCCGCAACTTCTTGCCCCTCTCCTCGACGAAAAGAGCTACTGCCCAAAAGCTTGAATCGCCTTCGGTTTTCAGCCCCGGCCAATGCCGAGTCCGAAACCCCAAACAGGCGACACATTATGTATCCGAACATACGTTCGTATACATCAAATTCGCGGGGCATTTTCGCCCTCCGGCGGACAGTAGAAGCAAATGGCATCCGCACGAATCAAGCTCGACCCTCAGACGGTCGAGGAAATCGCCCGCCGAGTCGTCGCACTTCTGGAACGGCGAGGACTCGGGAAACGCGAGCTGGTCGACGCTGCCGAGCTGGCGCGTTGCTTCGGCATCGAGCGCTCCTGGATCTACACCCACGCCATCGAGCTGGGGGCGATCAAGCTCGGCAACGGAGCGAAGCCACGGCTTCGGTTCGACCCCGAGGTCGCGGCGCGTGTTCTGCGAAAGGTTGACGGCAAGCCGGTGGCTGACCCGCCCGCCCGCTCAGGTAAGCGGGCGAGCCAGCCACCGCGTCGAGCAGGGAGCGAGGTTCGCCTGCTTCCGATCCGAGGCCAAGGGGAGAAAGACCCTCCCCCGGCCGCATAGGTAAAGATGGGACGCAAGGCAACAGGGCAGGTGGTCGAAAACGCCGGGGCCGGTGGCCGCAGCTTCGCCCTGCGCTTCCGCGCCTACGACAAGCGCCGCTACGTCACGCTCGGCACCGCCGCCGAGGGCTGGACGCCCGCGAAGGCCGACGAAGAACTTGCGAACGTCCTCGCGGACGTGCGGCGGGGCATCTGGACCCCTCCCGAACGGAGCGAACCGCGCGAGCCGCCGCCGGAGCCGACCTTCCACGAGTTCGCCTCGGAGTGGCTTGAGTCCCGTCGCCACGAGTTCGCGGCGCGTACCGCCGAGGACTACGAACTTGCGCTCAGCCATCACCTGCTGCCGTTCTTCAAGGGTCACCGGCTCTCGGAGATCACCGCGCAGGAAGTGGACCGCTACAAGGCGGCCAAGGTCCGCGAGCGCGAGGAAGGGTTGATCGAGCGGCCGCTTTCCAACCGAACGATCAACAAGACGCTGACCCGGCTCGGGCAGATTCTCGACGCGGCGCTCCGCTACGAGTTGATCGCGAACAACCCGGTCAAGACGAAGGTCGAAAAGCTGAAGGAGGCCGAGCCGAAGCGGGTGCGCCTCACCGGCCCGCAGGTGCAGGTGCTCCTCCAGGAGGCGGGCGAGCACCGGACGCTGATCGCGACGGCGATCATGGCCGGAGGGCTCCGCATCTCGGAGCTGGTCAACCTGCGCTGGCGCGACCTCGACCTGCGCGAAGGCATCCTCACCGTTGCCGCGTCAAAGACCGCCGCCGGGGTCCGCCAGGTCGTGCTCGAACCGGAGTTGGTGCAGCTCCTACGGGAGCACAAGCGCGCCGCCGAGTGGCGCAAGCCCGCCGACTTCGTTTTCGCCGGGCGCATCCGCGAGCAGCCGCGCGAGCGCAACACCGTCCGCACTCGCATCCTCTACGCCGCCGTCGAGCGAGCCAACGAGCGGCTTGCCGCCGACGACCGGCCGCCGATCCCCGATGGCGTCACCTTCCACTCGCTGCGCCGAACCTACGCGGCCCTTCGCGCCGAGCTTGGCGAGCACCCGGCAATCACGGCCGCACAGATGGGCCATCGCGACCCACGCATGACCCTCCGCGTCTACACCGACGTGACCGGGATGAAACCCCGGACCCGACTCGGCGGGCTGCTCGGCGATTCCGACTGGACAGGGTCATAGCTCGCTTGCCGCTTGAGAAGGCCGTGGGCTCGTCTACCCTTGGGTGCATGGCACTTGCCCGGATCACCGCCGACCCTAATCGGATGCGCGGTCTGCCCTGCATCCGCGATACCCGCGTGACCGTCAGCGCCGTGCTCGGGCAGCTTGCCGCCGGAAGCAGCGTTGACGACGTTCTTGCCGACTATCCCTACTTGGAGCGGGACGACGTTCTCGCAGCGCTCGAATACGCGGCCGCCGCAGCGCAAGAGCGCGAGCTGGCCGTAGCCGCCCCAGGGTGAGACTCCTTTTCGACGCGAACCTCTCCCCGGAGGTCGCCCGCCGGTTGGGCGAGGCGGGACACGACAGCGCCCATGTGGGAGACATTGGCCTGCTGACGGCGGCCGATCCGGCGATCTTGGAGGCGGCGGCCGATCAGGATCGAGTTCTCATCACGGCCGACGCCGACTTCGGCGCGCTGCTCGCGCTCGGTTCTCTGGCGGCTCCCTCGGTGGTGCTACTGCGCTCCGCCGACCACATGCGCCCCGCCGAGCAAGCAGCTTTTCTGGAAGCGAACCTGCCAACGCTCGAAGAAGCCCTGAGCGAGGGTGCAATAGCGAGCCTGTCACGGGACCGGCTGCGTGTTCGCACCCTGCCGATAGGGGCCGGGGACCACTAACGAAGTCTCTGGCCCGGGTCGATACCTGACGAATGTCTCCACTCGCCCTGTTCATCGCAGGCGCGGTACTGGTGCCCGTCGTCACCGGAATAGTGACGGGAGCGGTCATGCGCCCTTACGAGCCTTGGAAGGACACCCTGAGCGTCGCCGCAGTCGGGGCGGGCGTCATCTGGAGCTTGTTGGTCGTGGCGATCATCGTCGTGATGATCTTGCACCCGACCGAATGCGTCCACGGGAAATGCCACGAGACAGATACCCAGGCAGCGGTTCAGGTCGTCTTCCTAACGCTGCTGCTGCCGCCGATATACGCCCTCGTGCTACCGGGTGCCGCAATCGGAAAGCTGCTTGGACGCTGGATCGGGCACCCGGCCCGTCCCTCGACTGACACTGCCTCCTAGCGTTGCGCCCTCCCGGCGTTGTTTGGGCACAAATGGGCACAAACGCGATTTGGAGATTTTGAGCGGGGTCGAAACGGGGTTCAAAAATCGGGCCAAATCCACGCTCAAATGCAGGCACTTCGAGACACGGGAGCGACGGGACTCGAACCCGCGACCTCCGGCGTGACAGGAGCAACCTGACGAACGGCCGATGGCCCTCGATTCCGCTTGCCATGCGAGAATCTCCCGGTTGGGTTGCCAGCGGCAGGGTCAACGAATACCCTTGATTTCTGCCCGTTTCGCGGCCATTGAGGCGCTGGTGCCAATTGAATGCGAAGCGCCCGCTACGAAACGCGGATGGACACGGACCCATCCGGCAGCACCAAGACCGTTTGCCTGCGCTCCGCGAGCGAGCGTGACAGCACCAGGGAGGCATCGGGGGAATCGGCCGGGATGAGAAGGGTTCCGTCGGGATAGCACCGGTCGCTCTCGGGATCGACCGCTATCTGAGCGAGGAGCACCCAGACGGCTCGCTCGTCGTCGTGCCCGACCGCTCGAAGAAGGCGCACCCCTCTGTCTGCGCGTTGACGCCGGGGGCTGCGACAGGATGGCCGCGTGGCAGAACATCCAGCGGCCATCAAGCAACTTCATTTGCTGCTCAGCACGGCGACGATCGCCCATGAGGCCATCTTCGAGATCCGCCGTGAGCTGATCGAACGCGATCGAGGCAGCCCCGAGCAGGCCCAACTCCTTGAGGAGTCGGCGCGAATAGTGACGGTCGAGCTGCCTGGTCTCTCTGCTTCTGCTCGTCAGCTTTCCGCCAAATGGCGAGAGCAGAGCCTGCTTGATGCCAAGGGAGCGGAGAGGACGCTAGCTGAGCTGGAATCCGAGTTGGCGCGTATCGAGACCGACGCTGAGTCTCTGCTCGACCGGCAAATAGAGATCGCCGCGCGGCTTAACTCGATGCGGGAGCCGTAGAACTACGCCGACGCGAGGCGGGCGGCAGCCGCCTGCTCATAGCGATCGGCCAAAGCGAGAGCCGCATCGCGATAGCCGTCGATGTCGGTCTGCGCTGCCTGCGCTCGAAGCTCGTCAGCACGCGCGGAAAGCTCCCTCGCGGGCTGGGTGGTTTGCTCCAGACGTTCTTCCATCAGCTCAAGCACCCAGCGGTGCTTGTCAGAAAGGTCCGGCCAAGGTTGCGCTGCCATCGTTAAAAGTGTAGCCCCGACGTAAGACCCGGCAAATGCCTTTCAGCTTTCGAGCTTCGCGGCCAGCTTCGCCAGCTCGACCATCGAGACGCCGAGCGCTCCCGCAACCGCCTTCAAAGTGCCCCACGACGGGTTGGAGATTCCTCGCTCAAGCTGCGACAGCGTGCCAGTCGTGATCCCGGCCTCGTAGGCCAGCGCTTCCTGGGTCGCCCCGCGTTGCTCGCGCAACTGCTTCACAGCCGCGCCGAGGGCGGGTTGCGGTTCGCCTGCTCGCGTCATTGCCGTCACGCTTTCAAAGCCAGGCGAAGTTAGCCAATTGAATTGAGACTAGCCTTATTTCGCTTGCCCTGTTAGGCTTCTCGTCGTAAAACGAAAAGCGCCCCCGCGCTGGTGGAACAGCCGGGGGCATGGCACAGGAGACATAGCTCCCATGCAAGATGAAGATATCCGGCGGCGCGATCTGACGACCGCCCAAGAGGACGAGATCATGCAGCGCTCGGTCCTCACGCAGGTGCTTGTGCTGCATCCGGCGCAGTTGACGATCTTGGAGCTTTCGCTCCGGGTCGAGAGCGAGTTGCGGGACTGCGAACAGGACGCGGTCGAGCGCGCTGTACGCGAGCTGAGCCGCGACGGGCTGCTCTCCTGCGACTGTCGCCGCATCGCGCCCAGCAGGGCCGCTGTGCGCTTTGACGAGTTGCTCGGAGGCGTCACGTAGGACAGCGGGCGCGTTCAGCGGTTCCTCGGGGGCCGGGGCGCAGGCCACAGGGAGGGCTGCGGTGGCTGTCTACTCGCATGGACGGCTTCGCACCCTGCCTCGGCCTCCGAGAAACCGCTGAACGCTCTACCCCCAGAGGCAACCCCCGACAGCGCAGGCTGCCCACGACCCCAGCAGCTCCCTCGCCATGCCTTCCGCGAACCGAACCCCAGCACCCCTCACACCACATCACTTCGGCAGTGACCGCGACCCCAACCCCGACCGCCGACACATTATGAACCCGAACTTGTGTTCCTCTTCTGGACGAATGTTAGGAGGCATTCGAGGCGCTTTTCGGACGTATAAGGCAATGGCATCCGCAGGAATCAAGCTCGACGCCGAAACGGTGGAGAAGATCGCCCGCCGGGTGGTCGCGTTGCTCGAACGGCAGGGACTCCGAAATCGCGAGCTGATCGACGCGGCCGAGTTGGCCTGGCGCTTCGGGATCGAGCGCTCCTGGGTCTACACCCACGCCATCGAGCTGGGAGCGGTGAAGCTCGGCAACGGGACGAAGCCTCGGCTGCGGTTCGATCCCGAAGTCGCCGCTCGGGTGCTGCGGAGGGTTGGCGAGGTTCCGGCGGCTAACCCGCCCGCCCGCTCGGGTAAGCGGGCGGGTCAGCCTCGGGGGTCGGAGGGTCGAGGGGAGTTGCTTCCTATCCACGGACGCGAGAAGAAAGACCCGCCCCCAGCGGCGTAGAGAACGGATGGCTCGCAAGGCAACCGGACAGGTGGTCGAACGGGACCGTCGCGGCGGTCGCACCTTCGCCCTGCGCTTTCAGGCGTACGGCAAGCGGCGCTATCTGAGCCTTGGCACGGCCGAGCAGGGCTGGACGAAGCGCAAGGCCGAGGACGAGCTGGCAAACGTGCTGGCCGACGTGCGGCGGGGCATTTGGAGGCCGCCACGAACAGACGACGATCTCGAAGGACCGCCGACGCCGACGTTCCACGAGTTCGCGTCCGAGTGGCTGGCGACTCGCCGCCACGAGTTTGCCGCCCGCACCGTCGAGGACTACGAGCTGGCCCTGACCCACCACCTTCTTCCGTTCTTCAAGGATCACCGGCTGACCGAGATCACCGCCCAGGAGGTTGACCGCTACAAGGCGGCCAAGGTTCGCGAACGCGAGCAAAAGCTGGTCGAGCGACCGCTATCCAACCGGACGATCAACAAGACGCTGACGCGGCTCGGCCAGATTCTCGACGCCGCCGTCCGCTACGACCTGATCGCCTACAACCCGGTCAAGACCAAGGTGGAGAAGTTGAAGGAGGCCGAGCCGAAGCGAACTCGGCTGACGGGCGAGCAAGTCCAGGCGCTCCTCCGAGCTGCCGGGCCGCACCGAACACTGCTCGCCACCGCGATCATGGCCGGGGGACTGCGAATCTCCGAGCTGACCAACCTGCGTTGGCGCGATCTCAACCTGCGCGACGGCCTGCTCAGCGTCGCCGCTTCCAAGACCCCCGCCGGCGTCCGCCAGGTCGTCTTGGAGCCGGAGCTGGTGCAACTCCTCCGCGAACACAAGGTCGCGGCCGAGTGGACCGAGCCGAACGACTTCGTGTTCGCAGGCCGCATCCGCGAGAAGCCGCGTGAGCGCAACACCGTGCGAACCCGAATCCTCTACGCGCCCTCTCTGCCAACGTCAGGTGAGACGCCCATGATCCGGGAATTACTGAACCCCGAGGGCATGAATGGAGCACCTGATGTCGTTGATGGAGAAGAACGAAGCCGCCGGCCGCGAAACGGAGCGAGCCGAAGGCGAGCGCAGTGAAGCGGCCGGCGGGAGCGCCCTGCCGGAGGCGGTCCCCGACCCCGAGCTGACCGAGCGCCCCAAGCGCCGGTCGTTCACCGCCAAATACAAGCTGGCGATCCTCAAGGAGGCCGACGCCTG